>JAEEGH010004758.1_pt1 | contig 34544 bp, 29 predicted proteins | sample 9134181 | NCBI WGS metagenome assembly JAEEGH01 (sample SAMN16246544, study PRJNA631951) | gut metagenome | biome: gut microbiome; feature: rumen; material: DP-attached | host: Bos | place: Iran: Karaj | collected 2018-10
GAGACACTAGATGGTATATTTGAAACCGTAAATTGTAAGAAAAGTACCTCATTGAAACTTTACGACAATGTAGAGTATGAAGATTATCCTAATCATTGGCATCCAGCCATTGAAATAGTGATGCCTGTGGAGAATGGATACAAAATGTTCTTATCTAATGATGAGGTTGATCTTCGAGAAGGTGACATTTGCATTGTTTGTCCAGGTTGCATTCATTCAATTGTTGCACCAGAAACAGGCAGGAGAATTATTTTTCAGCCTAATACAACCTTCTTAAGAAATATGAGAGATACAGATTTACTGATTTCTTATATGGCACCCTACATGGTAATTACCCCTGAGGAATATCCTCTAATTTATGACCGTCTCAAAGAAATAATGTGTGAAATTAGGGATGAGTATATGAGTGGCCAATCATTTTCGGAGGTGAGCATATATAGCAAAGTCTTTGAGATGATAGTTCTTATTGGAAAGAATATCTCTAATAAGACGGATGAGGCAAAAAATGATACTATAGTTGCAAAGGAAGAATATGCTTCGGTAATGTTGGATATTTGTGATTATATTAGTGCTCATTGCTCAGAGGATTTAAAGTTAAACGATATTGCAAGTATGAGCGGTTTTAGTAAGTATTACTTTGAAAGATTATTCAAGCAATTCACGGGAGTTAGCTTCTATAAGTACGTTAACCAAAAGCGAATTGCAAAGGCTCAGGATATGTTGATTGAGCCAGGAAACTCTGTTACGGATGTGGCAATAAGTTGTGGCTTTACCTCAATTTCATCATTCATTAGAATGTTCAAGCTGCAAAAGGGTTGTACACCAACAGATTTCAAAAATATGTATTGGGACATCAGGAGAGGAGAAAAAAATGACTAGATTTTCGGTGGCAGAAATATTTGGAAAGGGGATGGTCCTTCAGCAAGAAAAGCCAGTTGTGGTTTATGGCAAGGCTGAGAAAGGGGACAGAATCACAGTAAGTATTTTCGACTACCACGGTAGACTTGTAGATGAGATTTTTACAACCACTAATGAAAAAGAAAAATGGAAAGTAAGTCTTTCGGAGATGAAAGCGTCAGTGGACAACAAAATTGTTGTTGAGAACGCAAGTAGTCAACAAAAGATTGTTATAGATAAAGTTAGTGTTGGGGAGGTATGGTTGGCAGGTGGCCAGTCCAACATGGAATTCTTTAATAAATATGACAAGGACTGGAGCAAGACAAGCAAACTTCCAAAGAATGAAATGATTCATTTCTTTAACGTTCCTCAACGTGCTTTCAAGGGACATAATTCACATAACGGACCTGGCAGAGATGGCTACGGAAAATGGTTAAACGACCACGAAAAAGGTTACGAGAATTTTTCAGCTCTTGCCTATATTTTCGCTAGAAAAATACAAGAAAAACTTGGAGTGCCAGTTGGAATCATAGGATGCAATTGGGGTGGTACAACTGCCAGTGCGTGGGTGCCAAAAAGCATTCTTGAGAATGGTCCCTTGGTACAATACTTAAATGAATATGACCAGGCAATCAAAATGGATAGTGCTGAGCACATTAAGAGAAATAGTCTAGATGCATGGAAGGTGATTGATAGCCCAGAGGATTATAGAAAGTTTGAGCCTTTCATTTATGGACAGGATAGGAAGACTCAGCTTGCTTACATGATGAATGGTGAGGAGCCTGCTCTTGTGCCAATGGGCCCCTACAATGAGAATAGACCAGCTGGTTTGTATGAGACCATGCTAAAAACAGTAATTCCGTATTCAATCAAAGGCGCACTTTGGTATCAAGGAGAATCGGATGCTGGAGAAAGAGCTCCTTATTATGACCAACTTTTGGGTGGATTGATTGATTCTTGGAGAGATGCTTGGGATGATGAGTTTCCGTTTATCATTGCTCAGCTTGCTCCATTTAAAGAGTGGCTTGCTTGCACAAATGACAATTACAAGGTTGTGCGCCAAAAGCAGCAACAGGTTGCCGATACAAAAAAAGATGTTTATCTTACATCAATAATGGATATTGGTAGCTACTACGATATTCATCCAAAGGAAAAGGTCGAGGTAGGTAGAAGAATGGCCCTAATCGCGTTGGGACATGTGTACCAGCAGCTATCAGGGGAGAATGTAGACAATCCTCGTTTTGAAAGCGGTAAAATAGAGGGCAGTTCTATCACGCTAACCATGAAAAACGCTGATAATTTATCAGATTCAGGGGAAAACACGATACAAATAACTGTTGATGGCGCAGAGGTTGAGCCAAAGGCTGTAAATCTTGATGGAAACAAGATTATTATCGAAATGCCTAATAATCTTGAAAAAGAGAATAAAATTATTGTTTCAATGGGCTGGGACGATTATGCTGTAATTAACATTAAAAACGAGCAGGGACTTCCGGTAGCCCCATTTTCAGTGGCAATTTAATTTAATTCAGGAGGGCAGTTATGATTAGAGAGGGAAAGATTTGGATAGCAAATAACGAATCTGGCGAGCCAGTCTATATGTTGCCTAAGATGGCGAATAGACATGGCCTTATTGCCGGCGCAACTGGCACGGGAAAGACCGTTACCCTAAAAGTGCTGGCGGAGACATTCTCAGATATGGGAGTGCCTGTTTTTCTGGCTGATGTAAAGGGGGACATTGCAGGAATGCTTGCTCCTGGACGTGACAGTGAAGATATGCAGAATCGTATTGCAAAGTTTGATCTTTCAAATCATGGCTTTGAGTATCACAGCTACCCGACAACCCTTTGGGATGTGTTTGGAAAGAATGGTATCCAACTTAGAACTACCATTACTGAAATGGGTCCAACATTGTTGGCTAGAATCCTTGATTTAAATGATTTGCAGTCAGATCTTCTCACAATCATTTTCAAAATCGCAGATGATAATGATTTGGCTCTTATCGATACCAAGGATTTAAAGTCAATGCTGAACTATGTGTCTGAGAATAATAAGGACTTTGCTGCAGAATATGGAAATATTGCTAAGCAGAGCATTGGCGCAATCCAAAGAGCGGTGATGGCTCTTGAAATGGCTGGTGGCGAGGTTTTCTTTGGCGAGCCGGCACTTGACATTCGTGATTGGTTCTCTACAGGAGAAGGTGGTCGTGGAATGATTCATATTCTCGATAGTCAGAGTCTGATAAATAATGGAACATTGTATTCGATGTTTTTACTTTGGATGTTATCTGAATTGTTTGAGACACTTCCAGAGGTAGGAGATTTGGATAAGCCGAAAATGGTATTTTTCTTTGACGAGGCGCACCTACTGTTCAAGGATTCTCCAAAATCTCTTATGGAGAAAATTGAACAGGTGGTAAAGCTGATTCGCTCAAAGGGAATTGGCGTATACTTCGTCACACAAAATCCTAGAGATATTCCTGATGGAGTGTTGGCTCAGCTTGGAAATAAGGTGCAGCATGCCCTGCGTGCATATACACCTGCAGATCAAAAGGCATTAAAGGCAGCAGCAGATTCATTTAGAGAAAATCCGGCTTTTAAAACTATTGATGTAATTGAAGCACTTGGTACAGGTGAGGCGGTTGCATCCTTCCTACAAGAGGATGGAACTCCAAGTATTGTTGAAAAGGTATTTGTACTTCCTCCACAATCTCAGATGGGAGGAATTGATGATGTGACTCGTGACAATGCAATTAAATCTAGCTTGCTTTATTCTAAATATGCAAATGCGGTAGACCCTGAATCTGCTTATGAATTGCTGGAAAGATTAGGGGCTAAGGAGGTTGCGGACAAGGCATCTGCAGAGAAAAAGAGCAAAACACTAAAGGCTGCAAAATCCGTTGGAACAACAGTTGCCGGAACAGTAGGACGAGAAGTAGGCAAAAAAGTTGGCAAGCAGATTGGTGGCAAATTTGGTCAGACATTAGGTGGAAATACAGGAGCCCAATTATTTAGAGGTATTTTAAATACGCTATTTAAAGGATAAATTTGACTATCTCATCCATGATTGCTAAAATTATTTTCGAGTGTAGCGGCACTCAGGAGAGTAATGAACATGGAGAATGAGGTTAGATTTAAAAAGAAACATAGACGTAAGAAACATAGGCTTTTCACGATAGGCGCATTGGCTGTTTTAATGGCATGCGCTTCTGTGGGGGCCTATTTTTATTTTGATTATTCAAACAGAGTCTATGCAAAGTGTGTGGTAGAACTTGGACAGGAGGTAAGTGCGGCTGATTTCCTAAAAGACACCTCGAAAGAGGCGGCTTTTACAGAGGGCACTGTAATCACTACAGAAAAGCCGGGCACCTATGATGTGGGGATTCAGTCAGATTATTTTACTTACGATTGTCAGTTGGAGGTAGATGATACTGTTGCTCCTGAGCTTACAGTAAAGAATTTGACTCGTACAAAGGAAGAGATTCCAGCAGCCACAGATTTTGTTGAGTCTGTATATGATTTATCTGGTAGCGTGAATGTCTATTTTGGTGAGGGGGTCAGCTTTGACAACTATGGCCAAATTCCGGTTAACATTGTTGCAGAGGATGCTTCTGGAAATAGGACAGAGTGTGAAGCGACTCTTAATTTGGTAGAGGAATATGATATTGAGCCACCTGTAATCGAGGGGCAGCTAGACAAAATTGTATACGTGGGCGAAAGCGTAAGCTTCAAGAATGGTGTTGTTGTTACAGATAATGTGGACACTGACATTGAAATTGAAGTTGACAGCAGCCAGGTGGATTTGGACACACCTGGAGAATACTATATTGCCTACAAAGCAACAGATTCCATGGGAAATATGGATTTGGCAGAGGGAACTATAACTGTTATCGAGCAGGTTTATTCAGAAGAAGAGGTTTATGCTCTTTGCGATGAAATTCTTGCTGATATTATTACTGATGATATGTCTGATTATGACAAGGCTCATGCAATCTATGTTTGGGTTCAGGGCAACCTAGGATATAGCGAGAGCTCTGACAGAGGTGATTGGTTGAAGGGTGCATATGATGGCCTAAAGAATCGTCACGGAGATTGCTACAACTATTTTGCTGTAAGCAAGGCTTTACTTACTAGAGCTGGAATAAAAAATGGGGATATAGAGATTATTCCAACAGCCACTAGACATCATTTTTGGAATGTAATTGATTGTGGAGAGGGCTGGAGACACTTTGATACAACTCCACGTACTGACAAGAGCTTCAAAGGCTTCTACCTAACAGATGAGGAATTGATGGAATACTCTAGTCAGCATTATCGCTCACATAATTATGATAGGGAGATTTATACATACTTTAATTAGCCCGAGGGTGGATAGGTTTAAATGAAAAAATTAGGTATAATTGGAGGTCTTGGGCCTCTTGCAACTGCATATTTTATGCAAAGAATAATAGAGTTTACCGATGCGGCTACAGATCAAGACAACATAGAAATGATCATTTATAATTGCCCATCGATTCCGGATAGGACAGGGTTCATTTTGGGTAATAGCAGTGAAAGTCCATTGCCCAAAATATTAGAATTAGCACAGAATCTTGAAAAGCAAAATGTAGATTATATTGCAATGCCTTGTATTACGGCTCACTATTTCCATGACCAGTTGGCTGACAGCGTTTTTGTTCCAGTTAGCAATGGAATCAAGGAGGCGGCTCAGTACCTTAGTGAGAAGGGAATCAAGCGTGTTGGAATAATGGCTACAGATGGCACCGCCAGAATGCATCTGTTTGATTCGGTGTTCAAGGATTATGATATCCAGTGTATTTATCCAAATCAACAGGCTCAAGGGCTTGTGATGGATATTATATATAATGATGTCAAGGCTGGACAGCCAGTTGAGATGTCAGAATTTAATTCAGTTAAGAATCAGCTTTTGGAGGCTGGAGCAGAAGTAGTAATACTTGGATGCACTGAGCTTTCAATCGTAAAGCGAGACTATGATGTTGGACCAAAGGTCATTGATATCATTGATGTTTTGGCGGCTGATTGCGTGAAAAAGTGCGCGAAAGCTAGGTCAGAGGCAAATGAGCTGATTACGAAATAGGAGATATAATAATGCAAAACAATGTACTAGATTATCTGGACGACAGCCTAAAGAGAGTTCCAGATAAAATCGCATATGCGGATGATGAGGTAGAGCTTTCATTTGCAGATGTAAAGAGAATTATGGATTCTGTTGGAACAGGCCTGCTTAATAGAGGCTGCAAACGTGAGCCTGTTATTGTATTTATGAAAAAGAGTCCAAACACAATAGCTACTTTCTTTGGAGTTATTAATGCTGGTTGCTACTATGTTCCAATTGATAGCGAAATGCCAGCTACAAGAATTAATTTGATTTTAGACAATTGCCAGCCACGAGTTATTATTTGCGATGACAGCACTGTGGAAATTGCAAAGGGATTTAACTATCAAGGGGATATTGTTTTATTCTCAGATATCGCAAATACGAATCCTGATGAGCAGGCCCTTTCAATGGTTCGAAAGAAAGCAATTGATACGGACCCAATTTATATTGTATTTACATCTGGTTCTACTGGAGTTCCCAAGGGTGTGTGCGCTTGTCACCGCTCAGTTATCGATTACATTGAGCAGCTCTCAGAGACTCTTGGTTTTAATGAAGATACAATCTTTGGAAATCAAACTCCATTGTACTTTGATGCTTGTCTAAAGGAGCTTTATCCTACATTAAAGTTCGGAGCAACAACATATTTGATTCCTCATTCATATTTCATGTTTCCAATAAAGCTTGTGGAATATATTAATGAGCACAATATTAATACTGTTTGCTGGGTTGTATCAGCACTTACAATGATTAGTGCCTTTGCAACCTTTGATACAATTGTGCCACATACACTAAAGACTATCGCTTTAGGTAGTGAGGTGTTCCCAATAAAGCAATTTAGACTTTGGAGAGCAGCTGTGCCAGAGGCAAAGTTCTTTAACCTTTATGGTCCAACTGAGGGCACAGGCATGTGTTGCTATTATCCGGTTGAGCGAGAATTTGCAGATGATGAAGTGATTCCTGTTGGCTTCCCATTCAAGAACACTGAGATTCTCCTTTTGAAGGAGGATAACACTCTTGCGGCAGATGGAGAGCAGGGCGAAATTTGTATTAGAGGAACTTCTGTAACTCTTGGATATTACAATAATCCAGAAAAGACCAACGAGTCATATGTGCAGAATCCTTTAAATAAAAATTATCCAGAGATAATCTATCGTACTGGAGATATCGGACATATAAATGAGCGTGGAGAATTGATTTTCCATTCTCGTAAGGATTTCCAGATAAAGCATATGGGACACAGAATTGAGCTGGGAGAAATCGAAGCAAATGTAAATTTGGTCCCAGAGATTAAATTATCTGGTTGCATCTACGCAAAAGAGCAGGGCAAGATTGTGCTCTATTACGTGGGTGATATCACAGAGGGAGATTTGATAAAGGCACTAAAGACTAAGCTGCCTCGCTACATGCTTCCAAATAAGGTCAACCGTTTAGAGGAAATGCCATTCACACCTAACGGCAAGATTGACCGTGTAAAGCTAACTAAAATGTACAATAATTAAATGAGCCAGTAGACAACAAGCTCTTAGGACTCTCAAGTGAAACATGTAGTGAGCGGAGAGTCACTAAGGCTTGTAGGCGTAACTGGCGGAGTGGAGGATTTATTATGAATGAATTGATTGAAATTTTAAGTGATTTACATCCTGAAGTGGATTTTGAGACACAAAAAGGCTTGGTTACCGGTGGGATTTTAGATTCCTTTGATATTGTTTCTTTGATTTCAGAGATTAATGAGGAATTCGACGTTACAATTGGAGCTGCAGAACTTACTCCTGAGAATTTTGATTCTGCAGAGACAATTTACGCACTCATCAAAGCAAAATTAGATGACGAGGATTAATACATGTTATTTACAAGCTACGAATTCTTAGGATTCTTGCTACTTGTTTTTATAATGTATTACCTGCTTCCAGGAAGGGCCCAGTGGTCCTTCTTGCTTATTGCCAGTTATGCATTTTATTTCATGGCAGATCCTAGATATTTAATATTTATTGCTGTTACTACAGTGAGTACCTTCTTGGCAGCAAAAGCAATTTCAGAAAAAAAGAATGCTTTTGAAGTGTGGTTCAAGGAACACAAAAAGGAATATGAAAAAGAAGAGCGAAAGGCATTAAAGGCAAAGGAGCATGGGACAGAGAAAAAGATTTTTCTTTGCTGTTTGCTTTTTAACTTAGGCATTTTAGCTGTTACCAAGTACACAAATTTTACCATTTCAAATATTAATCAGATTATTGGAGCCTTTGGTAGCAGTGATGGTATTTCATTTGTTGATTTGATTATTCCAATGGGTATCTCATTCTACACATTCCAGTCAATGGGATATTTGATTGACGTATACAATGGAAAGTTTGAAGCTCAAAAGAATTTATTGAAGTTTGCCCTTTTTGTTTCATTCTTCCCACAGTTAGTGCAGGGACCAATTAGTAGATATGCAGATCTGAGTCAGACTCTTTATGAGGAGCATAAATTCGATTGGCGGACAGTATCATTTGGTTTAGAACGTATCCTTTGGGGATTTTTCAAAAAGCTTGTTATAGCAGATAGAATTCTGGTTCCAGTAAAAGCAATTATCGCAAATGCGGATATGTATAATGGCTGGTATGCTTTTGCAGGAGCTATGTTTTATGCCCTTGAGTTGTATTGTGATTTTACAGGTGGTATAGATATCACAATTGGTGTGGCTGAGACAATGGGAATCAAAGTTACAGAAAACTTTATTCGTCCTTACTTCTCAAAGAATATCAAAGAGTACTGGAATCGTTGGCATATCACCATGGGAACATGGTTTACAGATTATATTTTCTATCCAATATCTGCCAGCCAGTTTATGATGAAGCTTTCAAAGAAATCTAGAGCACGCCTTGGCAACAACTTGGGTAAGAGAGTGCCTGTTTATCTTTCAAGTTTTATTGTTTGGTTTACTACAGGTATCTGGCATGGTGCTAGCTGGAACTTTATTGTTTGGGGTCTTGGCAACTTTGTTGTTATCATGATTTCTCAAGAGCTTGAGCCATTCTACAGATGGTTCCATAGCAAGGTCCATGTGGCTGGCACTTTTGGTTGGAAACTTTTCCAGGTAATCAGAACAGTTCTTATTATGTCATCCCTTCGTATGTTTGACTGCTACAGAGATGTTCCGCTTACCTTCAAAATGTTTGGAAGCATTTTCAGCAAGGCTAGCTTATCTCAGCTAAATGCTGATGCATTTATTGGAATGGGAATAAGCGGTGCTGATTATCTTATTGTTTTTGTTGGAATGATTATCTTGATTGCAGTCAGCTTGATTCAAAGGAGTGGCAGTGTTCGAGAAAAGATTTCTACAATGGCTGCACCAGTCCGATTTGTAATTTGGTATGCGCTTTTTATGGCTACAATTATATTTGGAGCGTATGGAATAGGATATTCTGCCAGCCAGTTTATTTATAATCAGTTTTAATTGAGGCTTCCCCTAAAAAGGGGAAGCTGTCAGCGGAGCTGACTGATGAGGTGTATTAATGATAAATAAAAAACGCGTAATAGCAATTCTTTTATCCCTTGCTATTGCATTATCGGGCTTGTGGCTTGTGACTAAGCTATTGATGCCTAAATATATGTCTGGCATTCTTGAGGGTGCTATGATAGCTGAATATTATGATGACCCAACTGATCACAACGTGGTATTTATCGGTGATTGTGAGCTGTACGAGAATGTTTCTCCTGTTTATCTTTGGGAAAAATATGGCATCAATTCTTATGTGCGTGGAAGTGCTCAGCAGCTTATCTGGCAGTCATATTATTTGGCTGAGGAGACAATAAAATTAGAACATCCTGACGTGATTGTATTCAATGTCCTTTCAATGAAGTACAATGAACCTCAGAATGAAGCCTATAATAGAATGACCTTAGACGGCATGAATTGGAGTAGTAGCAAGGTTGATTCTATAAAGGCATCAATGACAGAGGATGAAAACTTTATTGAATACGTATTTCCGTTACTTAGATATCACAGCCGTTGGAGTGATTTGAATTCTGATGATTTTGAATATCTATTTCACAAGGATAAGGTTACCTTTAATGGCTATTATATGCGAGTTGATGTAAAGCCAGCAGAGGATGTTCCAGAGGGCAAGCCTCTTGCGGATTATCAGTTTGGTGATAACGCATATTACTATCTAGACAAGCTTACACAGCTTTGCAAGGAGAATGATGTACAGCTTCTACTAGTAAAGGCACCAACTCTTTATCCGTACTGGTATGATGAGTGGAATCAACAAATTGAGGATTATGCCGCAGAGAATGATTTGACTTATATCAATTTCCTTGATTTACAGGATGAGATGGGCATTGATTGGAGCACTGACACCTACGATGGTGGCCTTCATTTAAATCTAGCTGGAGCAGAGAAAATGTCCGATTACATGGGAAAGATTTTGGTAGATGAATTCTCAGTACCAGATAGAAGCGGCGAGGCTGATTTACAAGAGTATTGGTCTGGAGTAATCGATCGATATAATGCTGAAATTGATAGACAGACTACAAACTTAGAGATATACGGCAGTGTTCATGGACCGGAGGAACAGTAATGAAATTTGTAATACAAAGAGTCAACCATGCATCGGTAAAGGTTGATGGAAATGTAATTGGGCAAATCGGCAAAGGCTTTCTTGTTCTTATTGGAGTGTGCGATGATGATACAAAAGAAATCGCAGACAAAATGGTAAAGAAGCTTTTGGGACTTCGAATATTTGATGATGAGAATGATAAAATCAATCTTTCTCTTACAGATGTAGGCGGAGAGTTGCTTCTTGTTTCCCAATTTACTCTTTATGCAAATTGCAAAAAGGGGTATCGACCATCCTTCACAGATGCAGGGGCACCTGATATGGCAAACGATATGTATGAATACATCATTGAGAAATGTCGTGAAGGAAACTTTCATGTTGAAACTGGAGAATTTGGCGCAGACATGAAGGTGTCACTAGAAAACGATGGACCATTTACAATTGTCCTTGACTCAAAAGATATATGTTAAAAATGCTGGCCTGTAGCGATTTTGCTATGGGCCTTTTTGTATGCTAAAATTTTTTTACATAAATTTTAAAATATGTGAAACTTTTTCATTCCTCACACGTCTAATGTATGTAAGAACAATTGAAGGACGCTTTGATTATTCTTAATACTGTGTGCACAACAGGAGGCTGCATCAATGCAGAAACGAGACATAAATGAACTTATAGTAAGAGCTAAAAGGCGTGATAAGGATACTTTTACTGAACTGATTAACAGACATATGCAGGATATGTACAAGGTGGCGCTGGCGATTCTTATGAATGATGAGGACGTGGCAGATGCCATTCAGGAAACAATCCTTAATTGTTGGGAGAAGATTGACACCCTTAGGTTCAACAAATATTTTAAGACTTGGCTTACAAAGATTCTTATGAATAATTGTTATGACATTATTAGAAACAAACAGAATCAAGCTGAGTTTAATGAATGGGATGAGCCTGCCTATGAGGACGACTGCAACCTAGAACTAAAAGAAGCTTTGGACAAGCTAGAGGAGAAATACAGAGTCATTATAGTGATGTTTTATTGGCAGGGTTATTCTATTGAAGAGATTTCAAAGGTGCTAGAACTCCCGGCAAATACAGTAAAAACCAGATTAAAACGTGGTCGTGAAAGATTGGCCCGTTATTACGAGATAGTTGAGTAGAAAGGAAGACAGTGATATGGATAAGAAGAAGTTAATAATATCTGATGCTGAGATTCCTACTATAGTTCAGGAAAAAGTAGACCTTGCCTTTACTCAGATTTATGAGGAAGAGGAGAGGACAATGAAAAAGAGAAATTTTAGAATAGTTAAAACAATAGTAGCAACAGCTGCAGCACTTGGTGTGGTAGTTTTCTCAGGAGTATGCATTACAAATCCATCATTTGCAGAGGAGGTTCCTGTTGTAGGAAATGTATTTTCTAGTCTAGGTCACAAGCTTGGCTTTGGCGGAGACTACGAAAAATATGCACAGCCTATAGCGTCAGATTCGTTAAATGAGGCTGTTGCACTTACTCAGACAGTTGATGGTAACACAGTCACACTTCAGGATATATATTGTGATGAGAAGGCTATGTACATTAGTATGATAATTGAGAGTAAAGACCCATTCCCAATCAGCCAAATGTATCCTGATTTGGATAATGAGGATATGTACATGTTTTATCTCTTTGATTCAAAACTAAAATATAGCTTTGAGACAGAAGATAGTAGTTATAATAATAATTCCTTAGAGTATTTAAATGGAGAATTTATTGATGATAATACCTTCCAGGGCGTTGTTAAGGTAGATTTAGCTTACGTGCTTAATTACTATTCAAAAGACGTGTTAGAGTCAAACGAGTATTATACAGATGCAGATACACCAGTGTCTCACTATGATTTGCCAGATTCCTTTACAGTTGATTTTGAACTTGAGGATATTGTAACAGATATTGATAATCCGGCATTTTCTGAGCTTACTATGGAAGAACAGGACTCCCTTAATTGGAAAAATGAGTATGAGAATTGGTGGATTGATGGTCCTTGGCATTTTACCTTTGATGTAAATGTTGATAGACAAAATACCACATCAAAAACTATTGACGTTGAAGGTTTGTCAGGAATTAGCTATATAACTGTCAGCAAGACACCATTTGAATTAGAATTGGATTATGATGATCCTTATGCTAATTATATAGTTGTTGCTCTTGATAAAGATGACAAACATTTATCGGCGGTAGATAACCTTGATATGCTTGCAATAGAAGGACATGATGTTTCTCAAATTACACTTTATGTATGTGATTACTATGATTACATGGATGAAATTAAGGGTCTTCAGTTAGAAGGTGATGGAGCAAAAGATATTCTTGATGAGAAAGCACTTTGGAGTGGCGTTGTAGAATTCTAAATATAAAATAATCCCCGTTGCATATAAGCAACGGGGATTTTGTTGTTTAGTCAACTTTTCTGTCTTCGATTGGAATGTATTTTTTGTGCTGGCATACTGTCATGTATGCAGGTCTCATGATTTTGCCCTTGTGGCAAATCTCTTCCATTCGGTGTGCACTCCAGCCAGCAATACGAGCTATTGCGAAAATTGGAGTGAATAATTCTCCAGGAATACCAAGCATCTGATAAACAAATCCAGAGTAGAAATCCACGTTAGGAGAAACACCCTTATAGATTTTTCTTTCCTCTGCAATAATCTTTGGAGCAAGCTTAGCAACCAATTCGTATAGATTGTATTCTTTTTCCATGCCCTTTTCTTTGGCAAGGTCAGCAACAAAAGAATGGAATGTAAGGGCACGTGGGTCTGACACGGAATAAATAGCGTGTCCCATACCATAAATAAGGCCAGCCTTATCGAATGCCTCTCCGTGAAGTAAAGCTCTAAGATAAGCAGAAACTTCTTCCTCGTCTTCCCAATTATTCAGGTGAGACTTCATATCATCAAACATTTTGACAACCTTGATATTGGCACCACCATGCTTTGGACCCTTGAGAGAGCCAAGGGCAGCTGCGATGGCTGCATAAGTATCTGTGCCTGAAGAAGAAACCAGGTGAGTAGTAAATGTAGAGTTGTTACCACCACCGTGCTCCATATGAAGAATTAAGGCAACATCAAGAAGCTTAGCCTCAAGTGGAGTAAATTTGCTATCAGGTCTCAAACAGTGAAGAATATTCTCTGCTGTTGAGTAGTCTGGTCTAGGCTGATGAATGATAAGTGATTTCTCATTGTAGTAGTAATCATATGCAGCGTAGCTGTATACAGATAATAATGGGAAATTCGCAATGAGCTGTAAACACTGTCTAAGTACATTAGGCTCAGAAGTATCATCAGCGTAATCATCATAGGAATATAAAGCAAGTACTGATCTAGCAAGTGAGTTCATCATATCCTGTGATGGGCTTTTCATAATCATATCTCTAACGAAATTAGGTGGAAGAGAGCGATATCTTGCAAGAAGATTCTTAAATTCTTCTAATTGTTCTGTCGTAGGAAGCGAACCAAATAATAGAAGATATGCACATTCCTCGAAACCGAAGTGCTGCTCTGCAGGAAGGTTCTTTACAAGGTCTCTAACGTTGTATCCTCTGTAGAATAACTGACCGTCGCAAGGAACTTCTTTTCCATCAACAAATTTCTTTGAATTGACCTCTGAAATCTCTGTTATACCAACAAGTACACCCTTACCATTAAGGTCACGAAGACCTCTTTTTACATCGTAGGTAGTGTATAATTCAGGATCAATGTATGAGGATTTTTTTGAAAGTTCCGCAAGCTTTTCCAGTTCAGGAGTAATCTCGCTGTAGTTTTCAATTACCATTAACATTTTCCTCCTTTTAACGTCTGTAATCATTTCACACTTTAGTGCACTAAATTACAGTATATGTATAGTACCACAAAAATAGGATAGCAACAAGATTTATGCTAGTTATAAATTAAATTTATACCCACTAATAAAATTAGTTTATTATACCTAGATTCTATTATTTGATATACTCAATAAAGTAAAAACCTATTGATTAATAGGTTTATGATCGATCGGAGGCAAAAATTAATATGATACGACTAGAAAACGTATCCAAAGAATTCAAAACAAAGGGCGGTAAAGTCGACGCCGTTCACAATGTTAGTTTTGAAATTCGCGATGGCGAAATATTTGGAATAATTGGTTTTTCGGGGGCAGGAAAATCTACACTTGTTAGATGTTTAAATATGTTAGAAAAGCCTACAGCTGGCAAAGTAATATTTGAAGATTTGGATTTAACAAATGCCAGTGAAAAGGAATTGAGAACTGCTAGACGCAGCATAGGAATGATATTCCAGCAATTCAATCTTTTGGCCCAGAGAAATGTTATTGACAACGTATGTTATCCACTTGAAATTTCTGGTGTAAAAAGAAAAAAGGCATTGGAAAAGGCTAGAGAGCTTTTGGCCCTTGTAGATTTGGCTGATAAAGAAAAGTCATATCCAGCACAGCTGTCAGGTGGACAAAAGCAAAGAGTTGCTATAGCAAGAGCCCTTGCTACAGATCCAAAGGTTTTACTTTGCGATGAGGCAACTTCAGCACTTGACCCCCTTACAACTAGAAATATCCTAAAGCTATTAAAGGATATTAATAAAAAGCTTGGTGTTACTATCGTAATTATCACTCATGAAATGAGAGTAGTGGAGCAGATATGTGACAGGGTAGCAGTTATGAGCCAGGGCGTTGTAGAAGAATTTGGAGATGTTAGAGAAATATTTAAGAATCCAAAGTCTGAAACAGCCAGAAAGCTCATCGTTCCTGAGGAAGAGGATGGGGGCGTGCATGTACCAACAAAGGATTACATTAGAGTGGTATTTGATGGGCAGTCTTCATATGAGCCAGCTATTGCGCAGCTTATTTTACACACAGGAATGGAACTTAATATTTTAGGTGCTAGTACAGCTGATATAGGTGGAAGTGCTTATGGACAGCTCCTTATAGAAACTCCAAAAGACAGGACAAAGGTTGAAGAGATTAAAGAGTTTCTTTCATCAAAAGGCGTTTTCGCTGAGGAGGTTAAAAACCTTCAGGAAGGAGAGGTTTAAATGAAAACAGATGTTTTAATACCACTTTTAATCGAGGCAACAGGAGAAACCTTTTATATGGTTATAGTTGCTACAATATTAGCTTATGTATTTGGTATTCCACTTGGTGTTCTCTTATTTATTACAGACAAGGGTGGAATCAAAGAAAACAGAGTTGTTAATTTGGTTTTAGGCCTTGCAATTAACATTCTGAGATCCATACCATTTTTGATTTTATTAGTTGCAATCCTTCCATTTACTAGATTCGTGGTTGGCACAACAATTGGAACTACAGCCATAATAGTTCCTCTTGTTGTAGCAGCTGCTCCATTCGTAGCTCGAATGGTGGAATCTTCATTAAAGGAAGTTGATGAAGGCGTTATTGAGGCTGCAAAAGCAATGGGTTCTACAGATTGGCAGATTATCACAAAGGTGCTTTTGCCAGAGGCTAGACCATCACTTTTAATTGGTTTGACAATTGCCTTTGCAACAATTTTAGGGTATTCAGCAATGTCTGGCTTCGTAGGAGGTGGCGGACTTGGAAAGATGGCCCACACATACGGATATATCAGATACCAGACAGACGTTATGGTTATTGACGTTGTTCTTCTTGTAATCATCGTGCAGGTGTTCCAGGAAGTAGGAATGAGACTAGTTAATAGAACGGACAGGAGGATAAAAAAATGAAAAAGAAATTACTAACATTATTTGCAGTAGGGGTTTTAGCTGCATCAGCAGTATTCACAGGATGCGGATCAAAGGAAACATCAGAAAGCTCTACAGAGGCTTCTTCAGATGACAAGGTTATCAAGATTGGTGCAAGCGCATCTCCTCATGCAGAGATTCTTGAGCAGATTAAGGATAATCTAGAGGAGCAGGGATACACACTTGAGATTGTTGTTTATGATGATTATATCATTCCAAACACAGCGCTTGAGGATGGAGAATTAGATGCAAACTTCTTCCAGCATGCTCCATATTTAAATGATTTCAATGAGCAGAATGGCACACACATTGTTAGTGTTGCGCCAGTTCATTTTGAACCAATGGCAATTTATGCCGGAAAGTCATCATCTTTAGATGATATTAAAGAAGGCGCAAGCATTGCTATTCCAAACGACACAACAAACGAGGCTAGAGCATTACTTCTTCTTGAGGCAAATGGACTTATCACTCTTAACGAGGATGCTGGTGTAACAGCTACAGTTCTTGATATCGAAGAGAATCCTTACAACTTAGAAATCGAAGAGCTTGAAGCTGCTCAGATTCCTAGATCAATTGAGGATGTTGATTTTGCAGTAATCAATGGAAATTATGCACTTTCAGCAGGTGTAACTGGCGCTCTTGCATATGAGGCTTCAGATTCTCTCGCTGCTGAAACATACGCTAACATTGTTTGCGTAAAGGAAGGCAATGAAGAGACAGAGAAGACTAAGGTTTTGGTAAATGCAATTCTTTCTGATGAAGTAAGAGATTACATCAATGATCAATATCAGGGAGCAGTAGTTCCTGTATTTTAATTGAAAATTAACTTTTAATGCCGAGTAGAAATACTCGGCATTTTGCTTAAAATTAAGGATTAAAATTGTATAATTCGGCATACAATTTTTTTGTGAATTAATTGACAATATCCAGTTGAATGGCTAAAATGATATTTAGCGAAAATTAGTTTATAGCCCTTGAATTCAAGGGTTAACTAATAAGAAAATTAATTAGAAAAGTGAGGTAAGACAAGATGGCTAATGTTGATTTAACAAAGTATGGCATCACAGGAACAACTAGTATCGTTCACAATCCTTCTTACGAGGAACTCTACAAGGCAGAGCTTGATTCAAAGAATGAGGGATATGAAGTAGGTAAGGAAACAGAGCTTGGCGCTGTTAACGTTATGACAGGTATCTACACTGGTCGTTCACCTAAAGATAAGTACATTGTCATGGATGAGAATTCAAAGGACACTGTATGGTGGACATCAGATGATTATAAGAATGATAACCATCCTATGTCTGAAGAAGTTTGGGCTAAGGTTAAGGAACTTGCTAAGCAGGAGCTTTCTAACAAGGACCTTTATGTAGTAGATGCTTTCTGTGGAGCTAATAAGGATAGCCGTATGGCAGTTCGTTTCATCGTTGAGGTTGCTTGGCAGGCTCACTTTGTTGAGAATATGTTTATTAAGCCAACAGCAGAAGAGCTTGCAAACTTCGAGCCAGATTTCGTAGTTTACAATGCTTCAAAGGCTAAGGTTGAAAACTACAAGGAACTCGGTCTTAACTCTGAGACTTGCGTTGCTTTCAATATTACATCTCGTGAGCAGGTTATCATCAACACATGGTACGGCGGAGAGATGAAGAAGGGTATGTTCTCTATGATGAACTACTTCCTTCCACTCAAGGGCATGGCTTCAATGCACTGCTCAGCTAACTGCGATATGGATGGAAAGCACACAGCTATCTTCTTCGGTCTTTCTGGAACAGGTAAGACTACACTTTCTACAGATCCTAAGCGTCGCCTTATCGGTGATGATGAGCACGGCTGGGATGACAATGGTGTATTCAACTTTGAGGGCGGTTGCTACGCAAAGGTTATCGGTCTTGATAAGGAATCTGAGCCAGACATCTACAACGCAATCAGAAGAGATGCTCTTCTTGAGAACGTAACAGTAGCTGCTGATGGAAAGATTGATTTCGATGACAAGAGCGTTACAGAGAACACTCGTGTATCTTACCCAATCGAGCACATCAACAATATTGCAGCTGAAGTAAATAAGGTTTCTGCTGGTCCTGACGCTGAAAACGTAATCTTCCTTTCAGCTGATGCATTCGGAGTACTTCCTCCAGTATCTATCCTTACACCAGAGCAGACAAAGTACTACTTCCTTTCTGGTTTCACAGCTAAGCTTGCTGGTACAGAGAGAGGTATCACAGAGCCTACACCTACATTCTCTGCTTGCTTCGGTCAGGCATTCCTTGAGCTTCATCCTACAAAGTACGCTGAGGAGCTTGTTAAGAAGATGGAGAAGTCTGGAGCAAAGGCTTATCTTGTTAACACAGGATGGAATGGAACAGGAAAGAGAATCACAATTAAGGATACAAGAGGTATCATCGATGCAATCCTTAATGGTGACATCAAGAATGCTCCTACAAAGACAATTCCTATGTTCAACTTCGAAGTTCCTACAGAGCTTCCAGGCGTAGATCCAAAGATTCTTGATCCTAGAGATACATACGCTAACGCTTCTGAGTGGGAAGAGAAGGCAAAGGATCTTGCTGCAAGATTCAACAAGAATTTCGTTAAGTACACAACTAACGAGGCTGGTAAGGCTCTTGTTTCTGCAGGTCCACAGTTATAGAATGTAATCTATATTTAATAAACAATGGTCCAGAGTTTAAAAAGACTCTGGACCTATTTTTGTGAAAAATCAGTTCTTTATTTTATCACAAATCTGTTGTAATATAATTGCAGGTAGTAAATATACCGACTTTATTTCTAACCTGGGATGTACGATTTAACTTATCCTTTTTGAACCTACATTTACTTTAAACGGAATGCCTATATTTCTAATTGGCTGTCAGGCCTTCATTGCGCAGAGGAAGACAAAAAATTAGTTGCGGCGATCCACCTAGCTAGAGCTAGGAGTCAATTGATAGGCCCGGCACTCTGGGTTAGATTCTTTAGAATTTAAAACACCTTGTGTATTACAAGGTGTTTTTTATTTTGCGTTTAAACTCTTTTAAAAGGGGCGCGGGTTTGGTAAAATTTGGGATTAAGAGGAGATTTATATGTGGACATTTTTAGGTTATGGAAAAACTTATTTAGATAAATGTGGAAGGGATAATATCGGGGCGTATGCGGCCCAGACAGCGTACTTTATGATTATGTCGGCGATTCCATTTATGATGCTTTTGGTGTGGATAGCAGGGTATGTACCTTCTATAAATGAGTATATGAATGAGCTTGTTTTTGATGTGCTTCCTGAGACATTTCTGCCATATATGGAAAGAATTATCAGGCTGGTTACACAGGCTTCATTTGGTGCGATTTCTATTTCAGCAGTGATGGCTATCTGGTCCTCTGGAAAAGCTTTCCAGAACCTTATGGTAGGCCTTAATCAGGTGAATAAAATAGAAGAGACTAGAAACTGGTTTGGAAGACGTTTTAGAGCTATTTTTTATACATTGGTATTGCTGTTTGTAATTGTTGTAATCATGCTTATGCTTGTATTTACACAGAAGCTTCAGTACTATGCTAAAAACTATTATGGCTTCCTTGCGTATGTAGTTGGTATACGTCCTTTGTTTAGAGGGATATTTGTATTTATCTTTTTGGTTATCGTATTTACGTTTTTATTTACGGTGCTACCAAATAAGAGACTGACATTCTTTAGTCAGTTGCCAGGTGGTGTTATTTGTGCTGCTAGCTGGTATGTATTCAGTATGTTGCTTGCTATATGGGTTAAGATATTCAATAACTTTTCTATGTATGGCGCCTTCGCAACTATGATGATGTTTATGTTCTGGCTGTATTTTTGTATGTATTTCATGCTGATGGCGGCAGAGGCTAATGTATTTTTTGAAGAAGCCTTTGGATTGGCATGGGCTAATTTTAAAAGGAAAATTAAAGAAGGATCTTTATAAAAAAGAGGGACGGTGATAAATCACTGTCCCTTTTCTTTTTATTCGTCCATTTGGAATTGATTTACAATATTTGTTAAAGCGTCGATGGCTTGTTTTGTATCACCAACTTTGTCATTTACATCAACTGTACCATTTACGATGTTTGATGTTTTCTCTGCGATATCATAAACACCGTTTGCAGATTCATTTACTGTTGCATTGATGTGTTCAATAGTTTCTGAAATGTGAGCGATGGAGCCTGTTAGTTGCTCAACGCCTTGACTGATTGAACTCATACTAGAGTGGAATATCTCTGCATCAGAGTAGTATTGTTCAGAAACCTTGCTGAAGCCTTCATAATCAACGAGTACATTCTGCTCAAGGAATGTGGTTGTTTCTTCTAGGCAGCTAGACATGTCTGCTACAGCGTTATTTACAGCGGATACGATATTATCGATATTTGATACTGCATCGCTGGTCTGGTTTGCAAGGTTACCAATTTCAGTAGCTACAACTGCAAATCCACGTCCAGCATCACCGGCACGAGCTGCTTCAATAGAAGCGTTAAGTGCAAGAAGAGAAGTCTGGGAAGAAATCTGCATAATAGTGCTTGTAAGCTCATTGATTTTTTCAACAGCCTTTGCATTTTCCATGGCTGTGTCAGTTTGCTGTCTTACGTTGTTATAAGTTTCTTTTGTTTTGTTTGAAGCCTGAATAGTTGAAGCTTGTAGCTGTTCTGCTCTTGCCATAATGTCCTGAGAAAGGTTAGCACCGTACTGAGCCATAGAATCAATGCTTGCGGCCTCGTCTTTGATTGTTATTACATTCTGATTAATCTCATCTGTAGCAGCAGATGTTTCTTCCATAGATGCTGCAATTTCCTGAGTAGTAGCAGAGTTGTCGGAACACATTGAGTTTACGTTGCTAGCTGTTGATGTAAGGCCATCAACGTTATCATTGATTCTACTTTCTGTATCAGTAATGTTTGCTACCATATCTCTCAATGAATTTCTCATAAGACTTACGGAGCGAGTGATTTCTCCAATTTCATCTTTTCGTTTCATAAGAGCATCAGCGTTTCCAGTCTTTCTGAAATCAAGATGTGCTGTATGGTCGATAATGTCGGTGATAGTTGCAAGTGGGCTAAGCATTGTTCTAATAAGAACAAAGAATAATACAGCAGATAAAAGGATTACTATAATAAGTAGTAATGTCATTGCGGAAATAAACTTATTAACAGGTGCCATAATTAGATCGTAGTCACCTGTTACAATAACAATGTTTCCTGCTGCTGTGAATGCATAGCCTGCATAATGTTTGGTTCCTTCATAATCATATCTTAAAGAACCACTTCCAATTTCTTCAGGTGTTTCACCTGCCTGGATTCGTGCTACCAGATTCTCAACTGCTGTATTATCTACGGGATTACCAATCTTATCTATAGTAGGGTGGTAAATCATTAATCCTTCATTAGATACGTAATATGCATATGAACCTTCAACACCTGTAATGTTAACTGTTCCTAATGCCACATTAAGAGTATCAAACATGGATTGTCTTTTCTCATCGGGATAGACACTTAGTTGTCCGATAAGATATTTTTCAACTACGATTCCATTCAAATCGTTATACCCTTCTATAGTGGTATTTTGAGCTGTAGTTTCCATTGTTGTGTTGATTGCAATGGCTGCCACCTCCGCAAGGTTTTGAGTGTAGTTATCGTAGGTATTAGTTAAAGTAGACCTTGAGTTGTTAAGAGTGAGGATTCCGATCACACTCAAAATAATTGTAAGAGTAGTGATAATAGTCAGAACCATTTTAAAAACCATTGAATGAACAAAGGAAAACCTTTTTGTTGACTTTTTCATTTTGTATTCCTCCTAAAAACAATAAACAATTCGGAATTATAGCACAAAACATAATAGAAATAAATTGTATTGTGCAAAATATAACGTTTTGGTTATAGAATTTTTTTATAATAGATTTTTGCTTATAAGGTGCTTTTATGCTATTATCTATTGGAAAAATAAGATTTAGTTTTAAGGATTTATCATGAAAGTAAAGGATTTTGATTACGATCTTCCTGAGGAGCTTATCGCTCAGGATCCACTTGAAAAAAGAAGTAATTCAAGGCTTATGGTCTTGGATAAAAATACTGGAGAAACAATTCATCGTCATTTCTATGACATCAAAGATTATTTAAAGCCAGGTGATTGCCTGGTTATCAATAACACAAAAGTTATCCCAGCAAGATTATATGGAGCTAGAGTTGGCTCTGGCGGAAAAGTTGAGATTCTCCTTTTAAAGCGCATTAGCGACAATCAGTGGGAGTGTCTTGTAAAGCCAGGCAAAAAAGCTCGTCCAGGAATGGAAATTTCATTTGGCGATGGCCTTTTAGTTGGTAAGATTATCGATATTGTTGATGAGGGCAATCGTATTATTGAGTTTTCTTATGATGGAATTTTTGAGGAGATTCTCGATAAGTTAGGAGAGATGCCACTTCCACCATACATTACTCACAAGCTTAAGGATAGAGACAGATATCAGACTGTTTACGCTAAATATGATGGTTCGGCAGCTGCACCTACAGCAGGCCTTCATTTCACACCAGAGCTTCTTGAGGAAGTAAAGGCTATGGGCGTAAAAATCGCAGAGGTTACTCTACATGTAGGTCTTGGGACATTCCGCCCTGTAAAAGAAGAGGAAGTGCTTGAACACCATATGCATTCTGAGTACTACGAGCTCAACCAGGAAGCCTGCGATATTATTAATGAAACAAAGGCTAATGGTGGCAGAGTCATTTCTGTTGGAACAACAAGTACACGTACCCTTGAGTCTGCAGCTGAGGCTGGCAAGCCTCTTGAACCAAAGAGCGGATGGACTCAGATTTTCATTTATCCAGGATACGAGTTTAAGGTAATAGATGGACTTATCACTAATTTCCACTTACCACAGTCTACACTTATCATGCTTGTTTCGGCTTTAGCTGGCAGAGAGCATGTGCTTAAAGCATACGAAGAAGCAGTGCAGGAAAGATATAGATTCTTCTCTTTTGGAGATGCTATGTTAATTACAGATTTATCTAAATAATTAAGCGCATTTTCCTTGAATTCAAGAGAAATAAAAGCTAAAATTTTGATTTAGTAGTATTGGCCGCGGGCCAAAATTTAGTTTACGGAGGAAGCCATGATAGATATCATATCTGAATTGAGCACAAAGTTTGAAGAAGAGCTTCAGAACATCAAAAACTCTGAAGAGCTTGAAAATATACGTGTTTCATACTTAGGTAAAAAAGGTAGTGTTACAGCTGCAATGAAGGAAATGGGCAAGCTTTCTGCTGAGGAAAAGAAAGAGTTTGGCCAGAAGATTAACGTATTAAAGAATACTGTTGCTGACAAGATTGCTGAGAAGAAAGAAGAAATCGCAGCACTTGAGCTTCAAAAGGAGATTGACAAGGTTCCTGAGTTTGATATTTCACTTCCAGAGCATTTTGAGCAGGGAAGTTATCATCCAATCACACTTGTACAGCGTCAGTGCGAAACTATCTTTAAGTCTATGGGCTTCACTGTTGAGGATTATAGCGAAGTAGTTACTGATTATGAGTGTTTTGAATCTGTAAATATTCCAAAGTATCACCCAGCTCGTGATATGCAGGATACATATTATCTTGAGAATGGACAGCTTCTTAAGTCTCAGACAACAGCTGCACAGAACGCTATCTATAAAAAGTATCGCAAGCAGCTTATTGAGGATGGCACACCTATTAAGGCTATCTTCCCAGGACGTTGCTTCAGAAACGAAGCTACTGATGCTTGCCATGAAAACACATTCTTCCAGATGGAAGGTGTTATGGTTGGAAAGGATATTTCTATTTCTAACCTTATCTACTTCATGAAGACTATGCTTTCAGAAGTATTTAGACGCGACATAAAGGTTCGTCTTCGTCCAGGATTCTTCCCATTTGTGGAGCCTGGTTTCGAGCTTGATATCAACTGCCTTAACTGTGGCGGTAAGGGATGCCCATCATGCAAGCACTCTGGATGGCTCGAGCTTTGCCCATGTGGTATGGTTCATCCAAAGGTTCTTGAAGAGGGTGGTATTGATCCTGATAAGTACACAGGCTTTGCCTTTGGACTTGGTCTTACAAGACTTGCAATGATGAAATACGGAATTAAAGACATTCGTGATCTGAACAGCGGTAATCTTTCAAGCTTAGCTCAGTTCACTGATGATGAGCAGTAAGGGAGGACTATAACCATGTTTATTTCAATGAATTGGATCTCTGATTTCGTTGACCTTGAAGGTCTCGACAAGATGGAGCTTATTTCAAAGTTCTCTCTTGCAACAGCAGAGGTTGAAAATGATATTTTCCATAAAGGCGAGGATTTATCTGGTGTTGTTGTTGCTGAAATCAAATCAGTAGAGGAGCATCCAGAATCAAAGAAGCTTCACCTTCTTAAGGTTGATGCTGGTGATGGAAAGCTTACAGATGTTGTCTGCGGCGCACCTAATGTACGCGTTGGCATGAAGACAGCATTCGCTAAGGTTGGAGCACAGATTGGTGACATCACAATCGCTCCAAGACCACTTGCTGGCTACGACTCATTCGGAATGTGCTGTTCTGAAAAGGAAATCGGCATTTCTGATAATAATGACGGTATCATGGATATTCTTGACGATGCTCCAAACGGAACAGACATCAAGGATTTATATGAAATCGATGACATTATCTTTGAAGTAGATAATAAGTCACTTACAAACCGTCCTGACCTTTGGGGTCACTATGGAATCGCTAGAGAGTTTGCTACAATCGCAAAGCGTCCTCTCAAAGAGCTTCCAACACTTGATCTTAGCAAATATGACAATCTCGAAAAGATTGATTTAAAAATAGAAGATGAGCTTTGCCAGAGATATTCATCATTAAAGGTAGAGAACATCAATACAAATGTTGCTCCTGTAAACATGCGTATTAGACTTTTCTACTGCGGTATGAGAGCAATCAATCTTCTTGCTGACCTTACAAACTACATCATGCTTGAAATGGGACAGCCTATGCATGCATTCGATTCACGTAAGGTTGAAAAGATTCGTATCAAGAGATTCGACAAGCCATTCACTTTCACAACTCTTGATGGTGTTGAAAGAAATATCGACGAGAACACTCTTATGATTTGCAACGACAACACACCTGTTGCCATTGCTGGTATCATGGGTGGTCTTGATTCGGAAATCGTTGAAGATACAACTACACTTACTCTTGAATCAGCTACATTCAATGCTGCTTCTATCAGAAAGAGTGCAGTTCGTCTTTCTCACAGAACAGATGCTTCAGCTCGTTATGAAAAGAGCCTTGATCCAGAGATGACTACAGTTGCAATCGCTCGTTTCATGAAGCTTCTTTCTGATATTGATGGCGGAGTTAAGGTTGTATCCGCACTTACAGACGAATATGCATTCCATTATCCACATGTAGCTCTTGATTTTGATAAGGATTTTGTGGATAAGTACACTGGAATTGAGATTAGTGATGAGCATATTGTGGATACACTTACATCACTTGGATTTGGAGTATCTCAGGATGGAGCAAACTTCCATGTAGATGTTCCTTCATATCGTGCTACAAAGGATATTAGCCTTAAGGCAGATATTATCGAGGAAATCACACGTATCTACGGTTATGATAACTTCGAACTTTCTACAACAAATGCACCTCTTTATCCAGTTCGTATGGCAGAGGATAAAAACGTAGAAGATAGAATTAAGGATATCCTTGTTAAGAGATTCCAGCTTCACGAGGTTCATTCTTACGTATGGCAGTATGCTGATGAGTACAAGAAGCTTGGTATGGAAGTAGAGGAGAACATTAAGCTTGCTAACTCTACAAACCCTAATATCGAAACACTTCGTCGCTCAATTATTCCTACACAGCTTTGCCAGGTAAACTACAACACTGGCTATGCTACTGATTTCGGTATTTTCGAAGTTGGTCGTGTAGTTGAAGGTTTAAAGGAAGATGGCCTTTGCGATGAGCATAAGAAGCTTTGTATCACATTATTCTCAAAGACAAAGTCACTTGAGACTCTTTACTTTGAGCTTCGCGATATGATTGCTGAGACAATCGAGGATGTAAGACATAAGTCTCTTACATACAAGAAGCTTGAGGCTGCTCACTCATACGAGCATCCAAAGAATCTTTACAGCTTAGTTCTTGATGATGTAGTTATCGGTGAGATGGGCGTTGCACATCCACTTGTATCAAAGAAAATTGATAAGAAAGCAGCTATCGTATTTGCGGAAATCGACATTGAAGCACTTGCTGACATTAAGCAGGAGAATATTTCATATGTTGAGCCTTCAAAATATCCTTCAATTGAAGTAGATTTATCATTTGTAGCAGAGAAATTTTCTGAGATAAATGATACAATAAAAGAGAGCGCACAGAATATATTGAAAAAGGTCGGAGTTGCCGATGTATATTCTGATGGCACTGGAAAGTCAATTACAGTTAGACTTCTCTTTGGTGATGATGAGAGAACTCTTACACATGACGAAGTTCAGGAAGTGGTTGACGACATAATTGAAAAGCTTAAGAATAAAGGTATAAATCTTAAGATGTAATCTACAAATAAGATTGGGAGGTCAGGAGCATGGAAGAGAAGAGAAAAAATAAGCGTTTGGATATTGATGTAAAGGTTGAAATCGAACGTATCGATGAGGCTAACATTACTACCGTTAAATATATGGAGGTAGAGGTTACCAATATCTCAAAGACTGGTTTAGCTTTCAGAGTAAATGATGTTGAATTTGAAGAAGGTGCATGTTTTGATGCCAGAATTCAGATTTGGACAAAAGAAACAATCGATACTGTATTCAAGGTTGTTCGTGTAAACAAGCTTGAAGATGGTATGTATGAGTATGGATGTATCTTTGTTGGTATGACAGATACTGATGCACTCAAGATTGAAATATATCAGTTATTTAGTAACGCAGAGTAATTAATAACAGGGAGAATTGCTGTGAATACAAGTATTATTTTCCCTAATTTGCATATTACATTGGATAATGTTGGAAAAGGATTCTATATTGGATCCTTTTTCATTGCTTTTTACGGAGTTATTATCGCAATTGGTATGCTGGTTGGGGTAGGCTTTATTTTGAAGGAAGCAAAGAGAGTTGGATTTGACGAGGATTCATTCTTAGATATTTGCATTATTACCATTATAGTGGGCGTTATTGGTGCTCGTTTGTACTATGTTATATTTGCATGGGAGTACTACAAAGACAACCCTATCAGCGCTCTAAATATTAGGCAGGGTGGCCTTGCTATCTATGGCGGTGTTCTTGCTGGTATAGCTTGCGTATATATCCTTTCGAAAAGAAAGAATTTTGATTTTCTTAAGGTAATGGATGTTTCAATATTTGGCGTAATCATCGGTCAAATCTTTGGTAGATGGGGTAATTTCTTTAATAGAGAAGTATTTGGACAGTATACAGATGGTTTGTTTGCGATGCTGCTTCCTATTGATGCTATTCGTTCTCAGAGCGATGTGACAGCTGAAATGCTGGCAAATCTTGTACAGATTGATGGAGTTACTTATATTAGTGTTCATCCTACATTTTTGTATGAGTCGCTGTGGAACCTTGGCTTGTTAATCTTTTTACTTCTCACCAGAAAAAAGAAAACATTTAACGGCTATGTATTCTTTACATACCTTATAGTTTATGGAGCTGGTCGCTTCTGGATAGAAGGAGTTAGAACAGATCAGCTTAAGCTTTGGGGAACAAATCTTGCGGTATCTCAGCTGATAGCTGGTGCATGTATTGTTCTTGGCAGTGGATTGTTTATTTACTATAAAAAGAATCATCCACTTTCCACCCCACAGGAGTCAAATTCATAATAAATTGTATTTTTTTAAGACATTGGAGTTTCCAATGTCTTTTTTTATGCCATTTTTTATCAAAATTTGCACTTTTTGTGGTCTGGCCCTCCACTTCATACCACATATAGAAAATGCCGAAAAACATTGATTTTTCACGGTTTTTGGGTTGCGCATCGGAGAGAAATGGTATAAAATGTATTTAAAAGTGGAGGAAAGTGGAAGAAAAGTGTCACAAAGTGGTGGAAAGGAGGAACGGCTTTCATGTTCATGGGTGAATACAGTCACAATATAGACGCCAAGAATCGTCTTATTATGCCTGCAAAGTTTCGTGAACAGTTAGGAGAGCACTTCGTAGCCACCAAAGGACTTGATGGATGCTTGTTCGTTTATCCTATGAGCGAATGGAAAACCATCGAAGAAAAATTTAGAGAGATTCCACTTACCACCAAAGATGCTAGAAAGTTCTCTCGTTTCTTCTTTGCAGGAGCGGCAGAATGCGATATCGACAAACAGGGAAGAGTACTTATTCCTGGCAACCTTAAGGAGTACGCAGGAATTGATAAGGAAGTTGTTTCTGTTGGTGTCTTGAACCGAATTGAAATCTGGTCTAAGGAGAGATGGTCAGATGAAGGCACTTATGATGATATGGATGAGATAGCAGAACACATGGCTGAGCTTGGCCTTGGAATTTAGGAGTCAAATGGAATTTAATCATTATTCAGTTCTCTTAAATGAGACAATTGATAATTTGAATATTAAGCCTGACGGAATCTACGTTGACGGAACATTGGGAGGCGGCGGTCATTCTTATGAAATAGCAAAACGCCTTACCACCGGTCATCTTTACGGATTTGATCAGGACACAGATGCTTTAGCAGCTGCTGGTGAAAGACTGAAAGAGTTTGGTGATAAAGTTACCAGAATTCACAGCAACTATGAATTCATGAAAGAAAAGCTACTGGAGCAGGGCGTCACAAAAGTAGACGGCATCATGCTTGACCTTGGAGTATCAAGCTTCCAGCTTGACGAGGCAGACAGAGGATTCACTTACAGAGTTGAGGATGCACCACTTGATATGAGAATGGACAAGGATAATCCTATGACGGCAGCTGATATAGTAAACAATTATTCAGCTGAGGATTTGACCAGAGTCCTGTTTACATATGGCGAGGAAAAATTTTCCAAGCAAATTGTTAAAAACATTATTAAACAGCGAGAAATCGCACCAATACTTACAGCCGGACAGTTAAATAAAATAATAGCTGAAAGTATTCCGAAGAAAGCTCAGGTAGGCCAGGGACATCCCTCTAAAAGAACCTACCAGGCACTTCGAATTGAGCTCAACAGAGAGCTGACTGTTTTGGAAGACCACATCGATGACATGATCGATTTACTTAATCCAGGCGGAAGGTTATGTATCATCACTTTCCATTCCTTGGAAGATAGAATCACGAAAGTGGCATTTAAAAGAAACGAAGACCCATGCACATGTCCAAAGGATTTTCCTGTTTGTGTATGTGGTAAGAAATCAAAGGGTAAGGTGGTTACGAGAAAGCCAATCCTACCTAGTGAGAAGGAGCTGGAAGAAAATTCCAGATCAAAGAGCGCAAAGCTCAGGGTTTTTGAGAGAAAAGATAGCTAATCGGATAAGACAATAGTAATGGGGAATAATGCTAGTTTTAATTGCGAGAATGAGGAGTTAGAGAATGCAACAGTTACAGACATATTATTACAACCAGGGAAATGCAGTACGCAAGGAAGTTGATCCTTACGCACAGCCATATCGTCCAGTTCGTGTTTTACCTACAAGAGAGCAGCGTGAGCGTGAGAAGCGTGAAGATGCTATCCGCCGTCAGAAGATTACAGACAGAAAGCGCGCAGCAGCACTTAGAAAGAACAGATTATTAACTGGTTATATGATTGTAGCGGTTATGTTAACATGTGTTATGCTTGTTGGTTATGTAGCTTTACAGACAAACGTTACTACTAGAATGAGCAGAATTGCTGATTTAGAGAATGAGCTTTCAACATTAAACGCTGATAACAGCGCAGCAGAAAGCAGAATTGCAACAACTACCAATCTTACAGATATTAAGGATAAAGCCATAAATGACCTTGGTATGGTGTATGCAACTAGCAGCCAAATAGTGTATTATAGTGTAGATGGTTCGGACTACATGAGTCAGTACCAGGATATTCCATAAGAATAGAGATACAAAATGGCTGAGAATAAAAGACGAAGAATAAAACCGAATAATAAAATTTTAAAAAGAATGCAACGCAAGCTCTGGGTAGTATTTGGAATTGTTTGTATTCTTTTTGTCGTTCTGATAGGTCGAGTAATGTACATTCAGCACACTAGTGGCGACAAATACGAAAAAATTGTACTTGCTCAGCAGGATTATGATAGTACAACTATTCCCTTCCAGCGAGGCAACATTATCGATGCCAGGGGAACAGTGCTTGCTACAAGCGTAGATGTTTACAATGTAATTTTGGATTGTAAAGTACTTAATGCAAATGAAGATGCTATCAGCACTACAATCAGTGCAATCACAGAATGTTTTGATGAAATAGATGCAGATACAATCAAAACACAGCTTTCAGATAATCCTTCATCTCAATATTATATCCTTGCTAAAAAGGTATCTTACGAAGAGATGGCTTCCTTCGAGGAGCTTAAAACAACAGAATCATACAAAGGCAAGGTTTTTGGTATCTGGTTTGAGAAGGAATATGTTAGACAATATCCTTATGGCAGTTTGGCTGCAGCCACTATCGGATATGCCAGCAGTGGTAACGTAGGTGTTATCGGTCTTGAAAATAAATATTCTAGCGTACTTAATGGTGTAAATGGTCGTACTTATGGCTATTTAAATTCAGATAGCAATCTTGAGCAGACTACGATAGATGCCACAAATGGTAATAACATTGTTCTTTCCCTGGATGTTAATATCCAGACGATAGTTGAAAAGGCTGTGGAGGATTGGAACAATGAAACAATGACTGCGTATAATGCAGAGCATCCAGATGAGCCTGAATCTTTTGGTTCAAAGCATACAGCAGTGCTTGTTATGAATCCAAACAATGGTGAGATTCTTGCCATGGCTCAGTATCCTACATTCGATTTAAATAATCCTAGAGATTTGACTGGCTATTATTCAGACGAAGATTTGGAAGTTATGACAACCGATGAAAAGATGGATGCATTAAACCAAATCTGGCAGAATTTCTGTATTACATACACATACGAGCCGGGTTCTACTTTCAAGCCATTCACTGTTGCAATGGGACTTGAGACAGGCGCCCTTACCGGAGATGAGACATACTACTGTGATGGTGGTGAAATGATTACAGGTTATCCAAAGCTTGTAAAGTGTGTTGCTTATAGCAGTGGTGGTCATGGTACACAGACTATTGCAGATGCACTTTCAAATTCTTGCAACGATGCTTTGATGCAGATGGTTAGGGTTATTGGTCCGGAAACTTTTGCTGAATATCAGTCTGTTTTTGGATTTGGCCAAAAGACAGGCATTGATCTTACAGGAGAGGCTAGCACAGCAGGGCTTATTTATAGTGAAGAAGATTTAAATTCTGCAATCAACCTTGCAACAAACTCATTTGGTCAGAACTTTAATACTACAATGGTTCAGTTGGCAAGTGGCTTCAGTTCACTTATCAATGGTGGATATCTCTATGAGCCACACCTTGTTACAAAGATTACTGATCCAAATGGTAATACAGTAGAAGAAATCGAGCCTACTGTTTTAAAGAGAACTATTTCGGAGGAAACAGGTGATCTTCTTAAGAGCTACCTGGAGTACGTAGTTTCTGACGGTACAGGAAAGACAGCTGGCGTTGATGGATACAGAATTGGTGGTAAAACAGGTACCGCCGAGAAACTTCCTCGTGGAAATCACAAATACTTAGTTTCATTTATCGGTTTTGCACCTGTTGATAACCCACAGGTTGTAGTTTATGTAATTGTTGATGAACCTGGCGTAGGTGCTGTCGGAAACAATCAGGCACACAGTAGTTTCGCTCAGCAGATTTGTCATAATATATTTGAGCAGATTCTCCCATACATGGGAATCGAATCTTCTTTGACAGAGGAAGAGGAGGCTGCAGCTGCAGCAAGTCTTACTGAAGCCGCTCAGGCCACAGGAGACGAAGGTGGAACAGAGGATACACCTGAAGGCTCAGAATCCACAGCAGATCCTACAGAGACTCCTGAAGTTGAAGAGGAAGAATAGAGAATTTATTAGAGAATTATAAGTTAGAGAATTGGAGTTTAATTATGTTAGAAGTTTTTTTACCAATGTTGGTATCTTTTATTATTGTGCTTATTTTAGGACCAATATGTATTCCTATTTTAAGACGTCTCAAGATGGGAAATACTGAGAGAGAGTATATTAAAGAGCACAAGGTAAAAAATGGAACACCTTCTATGGGTGGAATAATGATTCTTATAGCTTTTGCCATTGTAGGTCTTTACTTTGCACCAAAGGCACCTCACATTTTCCCAATTGTATTTTTGACATTAGGCTTTGGTGTTTTAGGTTTTGTTGATGATTTATTAAAGGCTCTCAAAAAAAGCTCAGACGGATTAAAGGCTTGGCAGAAAATGCTTGGTCAAATTGCTCTTACAACCGGATTTGCTGTATACATGGTAAAGTTTTCTGATGTTTCACTTGAGCTTAGAATTCCAGTAACAGGAGCATTTGTAGACATTAGTTGGCTTGCAGTAGCACTTTTATATCTTGCTGTTCTTGGTACAGTTAACGGTGCTAATTTTACTGATGGAATGGATGGTCTTGCAACTTCTGTAACTCTTGCAATTGCTGCATTCTTTGGCGTTGCATCAGTTCAGCTTTATTCAGATATTACTCCAGCAATTGCAGCTATGATTGGCGCTTTGTTTGGATTCTTAATGTTTAATGTTCATCCAGCAAAGATTTTCATGGGCGATACAGGTTCTTTAGCACTTGGCGCTTTTGTTGTTAGCTGCGCTTATATGCTTCAGATGCCTATTTTCATTATTATTGTTGCTATCATTTATTTGGTAGAAGTTTTATCTGTAATTCTTCAGGTAGGATATTTCAAACTTACTCATGGTAAAAGAATCTTCAGAATGGCTCCAATTCATCATCATTATGAATTAGGTGGCTGGTCAGAGGTAAAGGTAGTTGCGGTATTTACTACAGTTACCATTTTCTTGTGCGTATTAGCATACTATATGGTCTAAAGGGATGGGGAAGAGTTTATGGTAAGAGATCAAGAGCTGGTTGCTTCCAGAAAAGAAGCAAAGCGGCGTAAGAAAATAAAAAAGCTATTAAACTTTGACTATACGCTTTTACTAATCATAATATTCATTCTTGCACTTGGACTTGTTATGCTTTACAGCACTTCAGCTTATGCTGCATCTTTAAAAAGGGGAGATTCAGCATATTATCTTAAGCGTCAGATGTTTGCATCTGGCCTTGGATTCGTAGGTATGTTTTTTTCTACAAAGATAGATTACCGAAGATGGTCTCATTTAGTTTGGCCATTTTATATTGGTTCAATGGTACTTTGTGTCATGGTTATCTTTGTAGGTACAACAATCAATGGTCAGGCTCGTTGGCTCAGCATTGGTGGAATAACAATTCAGCCTTCAGAGATTGCAAAGGTTGCGGTTATTTTACTTTTGGCCAATGTTATAGATAGGGCACCTAAGGCCCAAAGGTCATTTGAAGGGTCGATTAAGACTATGTGTCTCGTACTTCCTATCTTTGCAGTAGTTGCTTATAACAACCTTTCTACAGCTATTATCATTATGGGTATTGCATTCATAATGGTATTTATTGCTTCTCCAAAGTTTTGGTATTTCTTTGGAGCCGCTGCAGGAGGAGTTTTGCTTATCGTATTATATATATCATTAGCAAGCTATCGTTCTGATCGTGTTGCCACATGGCTTCATCCAGAAGATTATGTTACTGGTTCTGGTTTCCAGACACTTCAGGGACTTTATGCTATTGGTAGCGGTGGTCTTTTTGGTAAGGGCTTAGGAGAGAGTATGCAAAAGTACATTGTTCCGGAAGCTCAAAACGATATGATTTTTTCTATTATCTGCGAAGAGCTAGGTGTATTTGGAGCAGTTTGTATCATTCTTCTTTATATTTTGCTCCTTTACAGACTTTTATATATTGCCAATCATTCAAAGGATATGTTTGGTTCCTATATCTGCATTGGTATTATGAGTCACATCGCTCTTCAGGTAATTTTGAATCTTGCCGTTGTTACAAATTCAATACCTAACACAGGTGTTATTTTGCCTTTGATTAGTTATGGTGGTACATCAGTAGCTATACTTTTAACAGAGTTAGGTTTGGCGCTTAGCGTATCAAAGAATATGGAATTCGAAGGTGATGAAGATGTCTAGACGCCGTAAAAAAAGAAAAAGCCATGTATTGGCTATAATAGAAATT
>JAEEGH010004760.1_pt1 | contig 34538 bp, 36 predicted proteins | sample 9134181 | NCBI WGS metagenome assembly JAEEGH01 (sample SAMN16246544, study PRJNA631951) | gut metagenome | biome: gut microbiome; feature: rumen; material: DP-attached | host: Bos | place: Iran: Karaj | collected 2018-10
TTTATGAAAGGTATCGTGCTCGCCGGCGGCAGTGGAACCCGCCTCTATCCCATCACGAAGGGAGTCTCCAAGCAACTCCTGCCCATCTACGATAAGCCGATGATCTACTATCCGGTCTCCGTGCTGATGATGGCCGGAATCCGGGAGATCCTCGTCATCTCCACGCCGCATGACCTGCCGGGATTCGAGCGGCTGCTGGGGGACGGTTCCGATTATGGTGTTCGCTTCACTTATGCGGAGCAGCCCTCGCCGGACGGCCTGGCCCAGGCTTTCATCATCGGCCGTGAATTCATCGGAGACGATACCGCCTGCATGGTGCTCGGAGACAATATCTTCCATGGCGCCGGGTTTGAAGCGCAGTTGCGCCAGGCCGTGGCCGATGCGGACCGCGGAATGGCCACCGTTTTCGGCTATTGGGTCTCCGACCCGGAGCGTTACGGCGTGGCGGAATTCGATGCGGAAGGCAAGTGCATTTCCATCGAGGAGAAACCTGCACAGCCGAAGTCGAATTACGCAGTAACGGGCTTGTACTTCTATCCCAACAAGGTCGTTGATGTCGCGGCGGCGGTAAAGCCCTCCGCACGCGGAGAACTGGAAATCACCTCGGTGAACCAGGCTTTCCTGGCCGATGGTGAACTGCTTGTCCAAACGCTGGGGCGTGGTTTCGCCTGGCTCGATACGGGTACGCACGAGTCGTTGGCTGAAGCCTCGACCTATATCGAAGTCATCGAGAAACGCCAGGGCTTGAAGATCGCCTGTCTGGAGGAAATCGCCTACCGGAATGGCTGGATCACCCAGGAAAAACTCCGCGAAGTCGCCTTCCCGATGCGCAAGAACCAGTACGGACAGTATTTACTGGATTTGGTATGATGCCACGCTCCTTCATACCCGACCTGAAACCTCGCGTCATTCCCGGCTTGACCGGGAATCTCATTGCGATATTGCTCGTCTTATTGTTAGCATCTTGTTCTCATCCGGATATCCTGACGATGTTCGTCGGTACCTATTCCGATGGTTTCTATGCCTACGAGTTTGATCAGAACGCAGGCGAGATAGTCGGTGACGGACCCATCGCAAAGGCTGAGATGCCCAATCCGTCCTATCTTGCCGTTAACGGAAACAAGGTCTACGCCGTCTCCGAAATGCCCGACACCCGCGCCTCCGTCTGGTCCTGGCGCTGGGGCGGCAACGGTTTCGAATTGCTGAACTCTCAACCTACGGGTGTTCTAACCGGAAAGATTCCCGGTCAAGCCGGGAATGACGGGGAGTCGGTCATGCCCGGCAGCGACCGGGCATCTGTGCCTTTCCGCGGCGAGGACCCTTGCTATGTTTCCTCCAATGGTACACTCCTCGCCGTTGCGAACTATTCCGGTGGCACGCTTGCGACCTATCGACTCAATGGCGATGGAAGTATTGCTCCGTTAGATTCGCTCCTTATTTCCGGCATCGGAGGCCCCGATATGTCCCGCCAAGAATCACCCCATGTGCATTGTGCGGTGTTTTCACCCGATGGCAAGCATCTGTTCTTCAGTGAGTTCAGTGCCGATGAAATCGGTCGGCTGGACGTGTACGCGGGGGGAGTCCGCAACTACTGCCGGGCAGCCACATTACATGCAGATTATGGGCCCCGGCATCTGTTGTTTGACGCTTCGGGCAAACATCTATACGTCATTGGAGAACTCTCCGGTGACATCACTGTCTACGATTATGCCGACGGTTCCTTGACAGAAAAGCAGGTCATCAAGGCAGACCGCATGGATGCGCGCGGCGCTGCAGATATCCACTTTTCTCCGGACGGCAAATTCCTCTACGCCAGCCTCCGCCTGCGTGGCGACGGGATCGTCGTCTTTGAGGTCGGTCCCGGCGGCATGCTGGCTTACGTGGGCTATCAGCAGACGGGCCCGCATCCCCGGCATTTCAACATCACTCCCAACGGCAGGTACGTTCTCGTGGCTTGCCGTGATAACGATTCCATTGAAGTTTACGCGCGCGACCGCTCCACCGGTATGCTCACCGACACCGGCCGACGCATAACACAAACACGCCCCGTTTTTGTAGGGTGGTAAAACCTTAACAAATAAGACAAATGAACAGCATCAAAGATACCAAGATTTGCGTGATCGGCCTCGGCTATGTGGGCCTTCCGCTAGCACGCCTCTTTTCCACGAAATACCCGACCATCGGCTTTGACATGAACCGCCAGCGCGTGGATGCGCTGATGGCGGGCCATGACGCTACCCTTGAAGTCTCCGACGAACTCCTCCAGGAAGCCATCGACAAGCACGGTTTCCGCTGCACGGCGGACCTGGAACAGGTGCGTGATTGCAACTTCTACGTTGTCGCCGTTCCGACGCCGGTGGACGAAAACAACCGTCCTGATCTGAAACCTCTTTGGGGTGCGTCCAAGACCGTGGGCGAGGTTATTTCCCGAGGCGATGTCGTCGTTTATGAGAGCACCGTCTATCCCGGTGTCACCGAGGAAGAGTGCCTTCCCGTTGTGGAGCAGGTTTCCGGCCTGAAGTTCAATGTGGATTTCTTCGCGGGTTATTCCCCGGAGCGCATCAACCCAGGTGATAAGCTGCACACCGTGGAGAAGATCAAGAAGGTTACTTCCGGTAGCACCCCCGATGTCGCTGATTATGTGGACGCTATCTACAACTCCGTTCTCGTGAATGGAACGCATAAGGCTCCGTCCATCCGCGTGGCCGAAGCCTCCAAGATCATTGAGAACAGCCAGCGTGACGTGAACATCGCTTTCATGAACGAGTTGGCGAAGATCTTCAACGCGATGGACATTGACACGCACGATGTGATCGAGGCGGCGTCTTCCAAGTGGAACTTCATCAAGTTGAGCCCTGGACTGGTGGGTGGACATTGCATCAGCGTCGATCCTTACTACTTGATCCAGAAAGCACAGGTTTATGGCGTTCTTCCACGTGTGATGTACAACGCTCGTCGCCTGAATGATGGCATGGGCGCTTATGTCGCGAACCAGACCATTAAGTGCATGAACAAGAAAGGCGTTATGGTGAAGGATGCGAAGGTCCTTATCCTGGGCATTACTTTCAAAGAGAATTGCCCGGATATCCGCAATACGAAGATCGTGGATATTTACCATACGCTGGAGGAATATACGCATCGGATTACGGTCTATGATCCCTGGGCGGACAAGGCCCATGTGATGTATGAGTATGGTATCGATGTGACGGATGAACTCCCCAAGGAGAAGTTCGACGCTGTAATCCTGGCCGTGGCGCACAAGGAGTTCATGGATCTGGATGTCCGTTCCCTCGTCCGTGAGAACGGCGTGGTCTATGACGTCAAGGGCGTCCTGGACCGGGGTATCGTGGATGCAAGACTTTAACTGACATTTGCTATGAAGATCGCAGTTGCCGGAACCGGCTATGTGGGCCTTTCCATCGCGACGCTGCTGGCGCAGCGGAACGAGGTAGTCGCCGTGGATATCATCCCCGAGAAGGTGGAAAAGATCAACCGCAAGGAGAGTCCCATCCAGGACGAATACCTGGAAAAGTACTTGGCGGAGAAGAACTTGAACCTGGTTGCTACGTTGGACGGTCGCGCCGCGTACCGCGACGCCGACTTTGTCGTGATAGCTGCTCCCACCAACTACGATCCCAAGAAAAACTTCTTTGATACCTCGCATGTGGAAGAGGTTATTGAACTCGTCCTGGAGGTGAATCCGGACGCCGTGATGGTCATCAAGTCCACTGTTCCGGTGGGTTATACGAAGGCCGTTCGCGAGAAGTTTTCTTACCGTGAGCGTCAAGCTGATGGATCTTTCAAGGTGGTTACCCCGAAGATCCTCTTCGCTCCGGAATTCCTCCGCGAATCCAAGGCCCTCTATGACAACCTCTATCCTTCTCGGATCATCGTCGGGTATGATGATGTCACTCCGAGCGGAGCGAAGGAGTCTTTGGCCGACGCTGCGCATACCTTCGCCTCCCTCATCAAGGCTGGCGCCCTCAAAGAGGACGTCCCCGTCCTTTTCATGGGCTCCACCGAGGCTGAAGCGGTGAAACTTTTCGCGAACACATACCTGGCCTTGCGCGTCTCCTACTTCAATGAACTGGATACCTACGCAGAGATGAAAGGCCTTGACACACAATCTATTATCGAGGGCGTGTGTTTGGATCCCCGCATCGGATCGCACTACAACAATCCGAGTTTTGGTTACGGTGGCTACTGTCTCCCGAAAGATACGAAACAGCTGTTGGCAAACTTTAATGATGTGCCGGAAAACCTCATTAGGGCCATTGTGGATTCTAACCGTACCCGCAAGGACTACATCTCGGATCGCGTTCTCGAAAAGGCTGGATATTACACGGGTTCCAGCGACTTTGATATGGCGAAAGAGAAGGAGGTTACCGTTGGCGTTTATCGACTTACCATGAAGACCGGCTCCGACAACTTCCGTCAGAGTGCCATCCAGGGCATCATGAAGCGCATCAAGGCGAAGGGCGCCAAGGTCATCGTGTATGAGCCTACTCTTCAGGATGGTATCACCTTCTTTGGCTCCCGTGTCGTGAACGACCTGGCCGCCTTCAAGGCTCAAGCTCACGCCATCATCGCAAACCGTTACGACTCGGCGCTGGACGATGTCGTGGACAAGGTGTATACTCGGGATATTTTCAAAAGGGACTAAAGGGTTCTGATACTGTCTTTTCATTCTTCTGGATCATGGATTCAGAAGAATTATTCGTATATTTGGATGTCAGCGAACTAGAATCATTGACCCTGTTTATATGTTTACTCTCATTGATTTACCTTATCCGATAGACGCACTGGAACCCATCATCAGTGCCAGGACCCTTGAATTCCACCACGGCAAGCACCTGAAAGGGTATGTGGACAACCTGAACAAACTCATCGCGGGCACAGAGTTCGAGTCCATTTCCCTGGAGGAGATCATCCGCCATTCCACCGGTCCCATCTTCAACAACGCCGGTCAGATCCTGAATCACAATCTCTACTTTACGCAGTTCCGGCCATCTAGGGCCATTGCGAATGAAGCCTCTTCCTCTGGCGTTACTGGCGAAGGCCCATCTACTGTCATTTCGAGCGAAGTCGAGAAATCTACACTTGGCGCTCAAATCATCAAACAATGGGGGAGCCTCGATGCCTTCATGGCCGAATTCGTCCAGAAAGGAACCACCCTCTTCGGCTCCGGCTGGGTCTGGCTCCAGGCGGATGCGTCCGGCGCATTGACCATCGGCCAGTATTCCGGTGCTGATAACCCCGTCGCCCCTGGGCTCCGTCCCATCCTCACTTTCGACGTTTGGGAACATGCCTACTATCTCGACTACCAGAACCGGCGCGCCGCTCACCTGGAAGCCCTGTGGGGAATCGTCGATTGGGGAGTTCTAGACAAGAGGTTTGCGAAATAGGGACTAATACCTTTATTCCTGGCCCAGCCCAGGAGTTCCCTAACAGACGGTTGCAGCCCTGATTGAGGACCCGAGTACAAAGATAAAGAAAAGTTACATATCAACAACCTTTCTATACCACTAGTCCCTAAAAATGAGGAGAGGCGGAAATGGGAGGATTAACTCAAATATTATTCGTATCTTTGCAAAGATACCATAGTATCTGGAATTAATACTTCATTCGTTTGGCAGGGATTTCTTGGATAGGAGGCCGGTCAGGCGAATAATTCCTTGCATAAATGAAATCGTGCGAGGAATAGGAGATTTTGCCTATGGCTAAAAAGATACTACCATGAACCCAAAGACCCTATTCGAACAACTTGATGAACTTCATTCCCAGTGGACCCTTTTGGATCAGGTGGGGAGAGAGATGCAGTTGGGGAGGATGTGGCAGCAGATGACATCGGCATATCGTTATCTTGTCCAAGTGTACCAGAGTCGGGGGTATCTGACGACCAATGAAAGTTACTATGCCAATCAGATAGGTCAGACGCTGATGATGCTCCAGAGCGAAAAGATGAAGGTCGATCAAGCATTGGCAGATGAAATGCTGAAGCATCTTGTGAAGATGAAGTGAATCAAATACGGCCACCCGCAATCCAAAGGCTCACGACAATGAGCCAAACAGTAGGGAAGATGCGTTTAGGAAATGATCACGCAAACCGCAAAGCCCAAAGCTGAAAGTCAATCAGGTCACAGAGGGGCAAGGGATGCGGTTTGATAAAACGCGGTCCGAAAAGGGTCCGGTGTCGATGGAAACTGTCGACAAGCGAATTTGGCTGGATGTCGATGCCGGCAAAGCCCGGCTGAATGAAATAATGAACGATAATTCAACTATATGAAAAAAGTAATGCTAATTTTTGGAACCCGGCCCGAGGCCATTAAGATGTGCCCGTTGGTGAAGGAGTTCCAGAAGTATCCGGAGGATTTTGAAACGATTGTGTGTGTGACGGGGCAGCATCGGGAGATGCTGGACCAGGTGCTACGAATCTTCGATGTGAAGCCGGATTATGACCTAAATATTATGAAGCAGGGGCAGGATCTGTATGATGTGACTGCCCGTGTGCTTACCGGTATGCGAGACGTGTTTAAGGAGTGTAAGCCGGATGTGGTGCTGGTTCATGGAGATACCACAACCTCCACCGCTGCTGCCCTGGCGGCCTTCTATCAGCAGATTCCCGTAGGACACGTGGAGGCAGGTCTCCGGACGCATAACATCTACAGCCCATGGCCGGAGGAAATGAATCGTCAGATCACCGGGCGCATTGCATCCTATAACTTCGCCCCGACGCCCCTGAGCGAGCAGAACCTCCTTGACGAGAAAGCGCAGGGCCAGATCTTTGTCACTGGCAACACCGTCATCGACGCCCTTCATATGGTGGTCGATAAACTCAAGAGTGACAAAGCTCTTGCCAATGAGCAGATCAATGTGCTCAAAATCGCCGGTTACGACGTCACCCGCTTCTCCAATGGCAAGAAACTCGTCCTCATCACCGGACACCGTCGCGAGAACTTCGGCGAAGGCTTCATAAGCATGGTGACTGCCATGAAAGACCTCAGCGAGAAATATCCCGATGTTGATTTTGTCTATCCGATGCACCTGAACCCGAATGTGCGGAAGCCCATTCATGAAGTGTTCGGCGAAAACCTCACCGCCTACAAAAACTTCTTCTTCATCGAACCGCTCCAGTACTTGGAGTTTGTCTATCTGATGGAGAAGTCCACCGTCGTCCTCACCGACAGCGGCGGCATCCAAGAAGAGGCCCCCGGCCTGGGCAAGCCCGTGCTCGTTATGCGCGATACCACTGAGCGTCCTGAAGCACTCAAGAGTGGTACGGTACATCTTGTGGGTACCAACCACGACCTTATCGTGAACGAGGTTTCTACGTTGCTGGATGACGCAAAAGCTTATGAGAAAATGTCCAAAGCCGTCAATCCCTATGGGGATGGCAAGGCCTGCAATCGTATTGTACTTGCCTTTAGGGGAGAACAAGTTGATAGATACGAAATAAGATAACAAGCAAAACTATGAAAGGCATCGTCCTCGCCGGAGGCTCCGGCACTCGTCTCTACCCGATAACGAAAGGGGTTAGTAAACAACTTCTGCCCATCTATGATAAGCCGATGGTATATTATCCCATCAGCGTGCTGATGCTGGCGGGGATTCGTGATATCCTCATCATTTCAACACCGCAGGATCTTCCTGGGTTCAAGCGCCTCCTCGGAGATGGTAGCGATTATGGAGTGCATTTTGAGTACGCCGAACAGCCTAGCCCGGATGGACTGGCACAGGCGTTCATTATCGGAGAAGAGTTTATCGGGAAAGACAGTGTCTGCCTTGTGTTGGGTGATAACATCTTCCATGGGGCCGGATTCAGCGCTCTCCTAAAGGAATCCGTCAAAACTGCTGAAGAAGAAAGGAAGGCAACAGTATTTGGCTATTGGGTAAATGATCCGGAGCGTTATGGCGTCGCTGAGTTCGATAAGGATGGGAATTGCTTAAGCATTGAAGAGAAACCCAAGGAGCCCAAGAGCAATTACGCCGTTGTCGGTTTGTATTTCTATCCGAACAAGGTGGTTGATGTTGCGAAACACATCGAGCCGAGTGCCCGCGGTGAGTTGGAAATTACCACTGTTAACCAGGTATTCCTGAAGGATGAAGATCTAAAAGTTCAGACGCTAGGACGTGGCTTCGCTTGGCTTGACACCGGCACCCACGATAGTCTTGCGGAGGCTACAAGTTATATTGAAACGATTGAGAAACGCCAGGGCCTTAAGGTCGCTTGCCTGGAAGGAATTGCCCTTCGTAAAGGCTGGATTACTCCCGACAAGATGCGTGAGCTAGCCAAGCCCATGCTCAAAAACCAGTATGGGCAGTATTTGATGAAAATGGTTGATGAGTTTGACAAGAACGGAGCCGGTAAAATTGATGAGTTTTAGAATCAAACATGATAAACGTAATAAAGACAGATATTGAAGGAGTGGTCATCATCGAGCCCAAGGTGTTTGGTGACGACCGGGGATACTTCTTTGAATCCTGGAGCCAGAAGGATTTCGATGAGCAAGTTCGGCCCATCAGATTTGTCCAGGATAACGAGAGCAAGAGTCGATATGGAGTCCTCCGCGGTCTTCATTTTCAGAAAGGGAAATATTCTCAAAGCAAGTTGGTCAGAGTCGTTAAAGGCAAGGTTCTCGATGTCGCTGTGGATGTACGGAAAGGATCGCCGACTTTTGGGAAACACGTCGCGGTAGAACTCACGGAAGAAAACCATCGCCAATTCTTTATCCCACGCGGTTTTGCCCATGGTTTTGTGGTATTGAGTGAGGACGCGATATTCCAATACAAATGCGATAACCTTTATGCTCCACAAGAGGAAGGAGCACTCGCCTGGGATGATCCAGAGATTGGCATCGATTGGGGTGTTCCGGCAGATCAGATAGTTTTGTCCACAAAAGATAAAGATCACCCTCATCTGAACGAATCTAAAGATTTATTTGATTATCATATAGATTATTACGCCGAATGAATATTCTTGTAACCGGTGCGAATGGACAGCTAGGCAATGAAATGCGGATTGTCTCCAAAGATAGTGAGGATAAATATATCTTCACCGATGTCTTAGATGCATCCGAGGAGTCCATTGCCATGTTGAAGAAGTTGGCAGGAGACGACATAGAGATAGACACCACTCACCTTGACATCACAAATCTCGATGCAATCCGTGAAATAGTTAAGGAGAATCATGTGAATGTCATCGTCAATTGCGCTGCCTATACTAATGTTGACGCTGCAGAAGATCACGAGGAGTTAGCTGAACTCCTGAATGCCAAAGCGCCGGAGAATTTGGCCATAGCAATGAAGGAGGTCAATGGCCTTTTGGTGCATATCAGCACGGACTATGTTTTTGGTGGTGATCCTTACAATACCCCCTGTACAGAAGATCAGAAAGGAACCCCCACGGGCGTTTATGGGTTAACGAAGCTTCATGGCGAACAAGCTATTCAGAGGGTAGGATGCCAGTATATTATTATTCGAACGGCATGGCTTTACAGCGAATTCGGGAAGAATTTCGTAAGAACCATACTCAATCTTTCTTCTACAAAACCTCAATTAAAAGTAGTGTTTGATCAAGTTGGTACTCCAACATACGCTTTTGACTTGGCTCAAGCCATCACCACAATTCTTGAAGATTACGAAAATTCGCTAACTACTAACCCCTTACCACTAGCCTACACTAAGTCTGGTATTTATCATTACAGCAACGAGGGCGTATGTTCCTGGTACGATTTCGCAAAAATGATAGCAGAGTATGCAGGAAATAGGGATTGTGACATACAACCTTGCCATAGTGAAGATTTTCCGAGTCCAGTTAAGAGACCACATTTTTCCGTGCTTGATAAAGCAAAGATTAAAGATAGTTATATTTTTTCTGTCCCTCACTGGATAGAATCGCTTGTGAAGTGTATTAATAATTATAAATAATTATAGAGTGGTTTCATCTAAACAAACCATATTAAAAAACACCATATTCCTATATATCAGGATGTTTATTACAATGCTAGTCTCACTTTTTACTGTGAGAGTAGTATTTAGAGCATTGGGCGTCGTTGATTACGGGATATATAATGTTATAGGTGGTGTTGTAACATCTATATCTTTTGTCACAAGCGTTTTAGCCAATGCCTCGCAACGGTTTTTCTCTGTAGAATTAGGGAAAGGCGATGATAATAGTCTTAAGAAGGTATTTAATCAGTTAGTTTTTGTCTATGCTATTGTTGCAGTTATAGTTTTTATATTGGCAGAAACCATTGGACTCTGGTTTTTGAATACTAAAATGGATATACCTGCAGAAAGGATGGTTGCTGCTAATTGGGTTTATCAGTTTGCTATTTGTTCAGTTCTTGCCTCATTGATGACAAGCCCTTTTCAATCAATTATCATCGCACATGAAAACATGAGAGTATATGCATATTTGAGTATTTTAGACGTTGTGCTTAAATTACTGATTGTTTATTTTCTTATGATGTTTTCATTTGATAAATTGAAATTGTATGCTATATTAATGTTTTTGGCAACTTTAATAATTGGACTAGTTTATCTAATTTATAGTAGGCGAAAGTTTAAAGAAACGCATTTCATGTGGGTGTGGGATAAAACAGGTTTTCGCTCGATTTTTGATTATTCTATGTGGATTATAGTGGGGAGTTTTTCGAATATTGTTAATACACAAGGTATTAATATCCTCTTAAACCTTTTCTTCGGTCCAGTTGCAAATGCTGCCTATGCTGTTGGTAATCAAGTTCGCCAAGCAGTAGTTTCTTTTGCTAGTAATTTTTATACTGCAACACGGCCTCCTATTATAAAGAGCTATGTGCAACACGATGACCAACAAACGATAAAATTGTTTTATTTTAGCTCCAAAATGATTTTCATTTTTCTTTATGTATTAATTGTACCCCTTTTTATTGGAATAGATGCCATACTAGAATTGTGGCTAGGTGAGGTGTCAATGTACATGCCTTTTTTTGTTAGATTAATGCTGATATATGCCCTTGTTTTATCAATGAGTGAACCCATTACAACAATTGTACAGGCAGCAGGGAAAGTAAAGAAATATCATGGAATTGTTGATGTTTTTACACTTGTTTCCCTGCCAATTGTATATCTAGTTTTCAAACATGGAGGATCCGTTTATTGGGGCTTCGGTATTCCAATTTTCGTTTTTTTGATAGCTCATATTATTAGATTATTCATATTAAAATCCTTCTATCCATTCTCTTTATCACTTTATATCGGTAAACTTGTTATTCCGGTTCTCGTTTCGATATTGATTACTATTGGGGGATTATATGTGATGAATAGATTTTTAAGTAATCATTTATTCTTAGTAATAATGATGGCTGTTTGCCTTTCTGTTTTCGTATCATGGATTTTCATATTGGATAACAGCGAGAGAGTTTCGGTAAAACAGATTGCTCAGACATTCTTACATAAATGGAAATCATAGTGCTCCTTATGCTCCTTTAATTATGAGGCAGATTCTAATTCGGTTAAAGAATAAGGTATATACGTTATTTGAATCTATATCCTTTAAAGCCTTTGGTAGTCACAGTATTGTGAAGCCTTGTCCAGATTTGATTTTGGGTAAGAAATATATATCGGTTGGTAATCACACTATTTTGGGACGTCATATTCAGCTAACAGCATGGTCATTATATGATAAAACGCCATCCATTACTATAGGGTCGAATTGCCAAATAGGCAGTTATAATCACATAACTGCGGCAAATTCAATTACAATTTGCGATGGAGTACTGACAGGTAAATTTGTTACAATTACTGATAACTCTCATGGCAGGCCAGGAGATGAAGGGGATATCGATATTTCTGCTATAAAAAGAGACGTATTCTCAAAAGGGCCAGTGATAATAGAAGAAAATGTATGGATAGGTGATAAGGCAACGATACTCCCTAATGTAAGAATAGGACGTTGCAGTATTATTGGCGCCAATTCTGTCGTAACCAAAGATATTCCGCCGTATACAGTTGCCGCAGGAAATCCTGCGAGGGTTATAAAAATTATTAAAAAATGAATAAGCCCAAAATTATTGCTTTTTATTTACCCCAATACCATCCTGTGAAAGAAAACAATGAGTGGTTTGGAGAAGGGTTTACAGAGTGGACAAATGTTGCAAAAGCTAAACCCTTATTTAAAGGGCATGACCAACCTCGGATACCTCGTGATCTGGGATTCTACGACCTAAGATTGCCTGAAGTGCGTGCAAAACAAGCGGAACTTGCTAAAGAGGCAGGAATTGATGCTTTTTGCTATTATCATTACTGGTTTGGCGATAACCGTGTCTTATTAGAGAAGCCCCTTCAGGAGGTAGTTAGGCTTGGTGAACCTGATTTCCCATTTTGCTTGTGCTGGGCAAATCACTCTTGGTATAATAAAAACTGGAATCCTGATACGAAAAGGATTGATCAGAAAATGATTATGGAACAGAAATACTCAGGTGATGAGGATATCGTGGCACATTTCAATTTCCTATTGCCTGCTTTTAAGGATAGAAGATATTTAAAGGTGAATGATAAATTGTTATTTTCAATATATGCTATAAATGATATTCCTGATTTCCCTCATTTTAAAGACTTGTGGAATAAATTAGCTTATGAAAATGGGTTACCAGGGTTCTATTTCCTCTCATATACGAGTAAATTAGCGGAGCTAAATATGCAAAATTTCAAAGCCACTGAGGGTACGATTTTATCATTGGTTACCAATATAGAATTTAAGCAAGATTATTCAAAAAAGAATATTGTATTAGACTTCCTACGAGCAAAAGTATCAGAGTTGACAAAACGTCCTCAACTGGTATTTGAATATAGCGAGGCAATGGATTATCTATTAGACAAAGCATGTTTTCAAGATAATATTATTCCAGTGATTGTTCCTAATTGGGACTACACTCCGAGGCGAGGTGCTGGCGGTCTTATTCTAAAGAATTCATGTCCAGAATTGTTTAAGGAGCATGCAAAACAGGCGCTATACATGGTGCAGAATAAACCTATTGAAAAGCAAATGGTTTTTTTGAAATCATGGAATGAATGGGGCGAAGGAAATTACATGGAGCCTGATTTGACGTATGGGAAAGGTTATATAAGTGCACTGAAGGATGTGATTAACGAACTTTACAAATAATGAACATGATTGCATTCATCACAGTTCACGTTGGTTTTAATTTTGGTTCCAAACTACAGGCCATAGCCACCCAAGAAATACTTAAGAAAACTGGTTGCAGTGATGTGGTTTGTGTGAACTATATACCACCGAGAGTGGAACTTAAGAGATACTGGAAGGACGCCCTTCAGAATCCTGTGAAGTTTTTTCGTCGAGCTATGTTTTTCCCGTTTTATTTATACATCAAACACAGATATGATAGTTATCTAAGGGATAATTGCAATCTGAGCGAAGCCATTTACTCGACAAATGAATTCTCCCAAAAGTGTCCTAAGGTGGATGTATATGTTTCAGGCAGCGATCAGCTATGGAATTATAAGCACAATGAAGGGTTAGACAAGCATTATTTCTTTGATGGAATTCAGGGGAAAAAGATTGCATATGCTTCTTCTATTGGGATGACAGAGTTGCCCGCCGACTATGCGGAATATATGAAGAGCCAACTTTCTGGATACAGTGCAATTTCTGTGAGAGAGAGTTCTGCTGTTGATATGTTGAAAGGATGGGGGCTGGATGCAACACTCGTTTTGGATCCAACCTTTATGCTGAACAAAAATGACTGGAGGAAGTATGCGTCGAAACGTTTGCTGGATAAGCCTTACTTGTTTGTATACTTGCCATATAACATCGTCGATAAGGAATTAATCTATAGGACTGCAAGAAAGGTTGCGGCACAAAAAAAATTAACTGTTGTAACTTATTCAGATTATTTTCTGAGAGAGAAGGATGCTGATAAGACAGTTACCTTTACTTCTCCAGGAGATATATTGGCGCTGTTTTATTATGCAGACGCTGTTGTCACGAATTCGTTCCATGGGACAGCTTTCTCAATCAATCTAAATAAGCAGTTTTGGGTGTATATGCCTTCGAGTTTTTCTACAAGAATTAGCAGTATATTAGATTTGTGCAAACTGAACAGTCGCCTGTTAACTGAGGAAATCACTGAGTCTCAGATTTTGGAAACGATAGACTTCAGCCAGTCGAATGCTGTTTTAGATGTAGAAAGAGGCAAGGCTCTTCAGTTTCTTTCCAAAGCGTTACAATAAATGTATTTCGAGTCATATAAAAAGAACGAATGCTCCGGCTGTACGGCGTGTATGTCTTCATGTCCTAAAGCGGCGATCACGATGCAAGAGGATGATGAAGGGTTCTTATATCCACACATCGATGAGGACACCTGTATTCACTGTGGACTATGCCAAAAGGTGTGTAGCTGGGAGCATCCTAAGTATGATAACTATGAAGGACCAATTACTTTAGCTTCGGTTCTAAAAGATAAGATAGAGCGCCAGCGGAGTACGTCGGGCGGTGTATTTTATGCCATTGCGAAATGGATTATTGAACAGGGGGGGATGGTTTTTGGCGCCGCCTTTGATGATAATCTTCAACTGAAGCATATTGGCTTTGATAACCTTGATGATTTACAGAAACTACGTGGTTCGAAGTATATTCAAAGCAGTCTTGGACACATTTTTAAGGAAGTCAAGTCGCAATTGGAGCAAGGATTTTGGTGTTATTTCACGGGTACGGGCTGCCAAGTGGCAGGGCTTAAGGCTTTCTTGCGGAAAGACTATGAGAAGTTGATAACCTCGGACTTGGTATGCCATGGCGTTCCCAGCCAGAAACTATTCAATGAGCATATTGCTTATATGGAGAAAAAGTACCAAGATACAGTTATTGAGTATCAGTTTAGGGACAATAAGACAGGCGGTTATTGCGAGACATGCAGTTTCGCAGGTCGTAAAGCGGTAGAGAATCCTACATACGAACTATCTCCCTATTTGTATGGTTTTATGTACGGCTATACCCATCGCTATTCTTGTTATGAGTGCAAATTTGCTAAGGTGCCTCGTCAGGGAGATATTACGTTGGCGGACTATTGGGGTGTTAAGCACTATTTCCCCAAGATGGACTATAGTAGAGGTTGTTCCTTGGTTTTGATCAATACAGCTAAAGGCGAAGAAGTCTGGAAACAGATTAAATTACATTGCGACTACAAACTGTCAAAATTAGAAGATGCGACCCGACATAACGGGAATGTTGTGAAGCCATCCGGAATGCCTGCACAACGTGCCATTGTATATAAGGAGGTTTCTGACAAAGGATACGCGTATGTGGCAAAGAATTTTTTTAGATCTCCACACTATTACAGAGTAAAGTTAATATCCACAATAGTTAGAATGAGTATTATGCGACTTCCATTAAAACTATATAGGAAGTTGAGAACGACTGTATTACGCTAAGAAGCATGACGGCTACAAAAAAAGGATCTAGAGAGAGTGATTTGCTGGAAAGGCTGATTATTTTTTCACTTTTTCTTTCCCCAATTCTACAGACATACGGATGGGGTAAGTATGATTTCTCATTCATACTTACTTCTGTCCTTTCTGTGATTTTCCTTTTTAAGAACAAATTCAGGAATACACTACCTAAGGTAATACTATATTATTTCCTATACAGATTACTTATACATGAAGTATCCGCTACCGATATGGCCTCCTTGATACCATTAGGTATAATCAAGATACTTCTTGCTTATATAATGTTCTTTGGAATAAAAGACTATGAGTACGTCATTATAAGCTATAAGACGATTGCGATAGTATGTATTGCATTCTTTTACTTGCAAGAGATGACCTACGCTCTGTTTGGACACCGAATACCAGGTGTTATAGAACAATTCCCTCTGGCGCTGAATGTGGAAGATGCCGATTATTGGTACTCCCAAATAGGAGAAGGGAGTCGTTCTTCTTCTTTTTTTAGTGAACCAGCAATGTTTGTACAATTCTTACTGCCACTATTGAGCATAGAATTGTTTTCGGGCAAAAAAAACTATTTTCTCGCTTTTATTATCGGAATTACAATATTATTCACATTGTCGGGTAACGGTATGCTGGGGGTGCTCATTGTAGGCGTAATGTATCTTTATTCAATAATAAAAAGAAGCAAAGGGCCAAAAGGTGTTATCTTGGCAAGTGCCGTGGCTGCAGTGATGGTTGTTGGTGGTGTTGTTTTTGCTTCTACTGAAAAAGGACAAGAAGTGATGGCAAGAAGCTATCAGCTTTCGAGCAATAGTATGGAAACGAAGGGTGCTGGTATGTCAGGGTTTATAAGAATTTACAGAGGATTCGGTGTTTATGCTGAGTTTGGTACCTTTCAAAAAATCTTTGGTAATGATGATCCTAAATATTTTACAACCCAGATGATGAAGTCGGACGTGTCTATGTTTTTTAGAGAGAATGACACTTACGTTAACACCTTCCAAGCATTTCTGATCTTGACGGGAATAGTGGGTGTGCTTTTCTTTATACTGATATTCCACTATATATGGAGGAGGTCGGATATTGCTGGGCGAAGTATTATCTTGACCTTTTTCGGTTTATCGTTTATATCAGGCCTATATTTGACAGACACGATGGCACTCTACCTCATGCTTCCATTATTACGGGCTAAATATTTACAGAAAAAAAAATACAAAAAATGAAGAGAGTATTTATAGTTCTAAAAGAGGATATAATTGACTTTCCTCCAGTGATTAGTATCATTGATATACTTGCAGAGAATTCATATAAAGTGTATCATCTCGGGTCATACTCGGATGACGGAGGTCGAACATTGTTAGAAAGTAAAGGAGTGGAATTTATTCAGATGCCACAATATGATGGGAAGGCAAACTCTTTTGCTAAGATGTGTTCTCAAATTAGATTTAGGAGTGACGTCAAAAAATACTTAAAAGGACAAAATCTGACAAATGATGACGTGGTTTGGCTCGTTCAGGCAGAAACGATATTCTTACTTGGTTCTTTGGTGAAGAAGTATAATACGATTTGTCATGCTCTGGAGTTTTTTGATCAGAATATTGGATGGAAGTATAGAGCATTAAGTCCAGGGTTAGATTTAGCATGGACATTACAACATGCTTATAAAGTCGTCTGCTGTGAGTATAATCGTGCTCAAATTACAAAGGGACTCTTCCAGCTTGATGAATTACCTGTCGTGTTGCCGAACAAGATTCAAGTAGAAGAAAGGAAGGAAGAAGATATACCAGAGGATATAAAAACGATGGTCAATGATGTGAAAATTAGAACAGAAGGGAAGAAAATCATTCTATATCAGGGTATATTTTTAGACAAGGAACGGCGTCTTGAAGAATTCTGCGAAGCAATGAAGGAACTCTCTGATGACTACGTGTTTATAGCAATGGGTAGGGGAAGTGAGATGTATGAACGTTTAAAAAATAAATATGAATCTGAGAGAGTTTTATTTGTTCCTTTTATTAAACCGCCATATCATCTGCTGATAACTCAATTAGCCACAATAGGTGTTCTTACCTATTTCCCGAGAAGTGGTTCTCTAGGAAAAACGTTGAACCCTTTATTTTGTGCTCCCAATAAGATTTTTGAGTACTCAAAATATGGAATACCTATGATTTCCAACGATGTTCCTGCTTTAAAGTATTCGTTTATGGAGTATCATTGTGGGATATGTGTGGAATATCCTATGGCTAAAGAGGAAATAGCGGCCACTATAAAAGAAATCTGTCATGATTATCAAATATATCATGATGGTGCGGTTGAGTTTTATAAATCTGTTGATACGCAAAGCATAGTTAAAAAGATAGTAGAATAGAAATGCGAATTATTTGTTTGATACTATATTATTTTATGTTTAAGCATCTCCCGGCAACGGACAACAGGCTTCCGTTTCGAAATCCCATCAGAGCACTACGAAGATGGGTGGGGAGGGGGATTCTGGACTATGTCGGTTCCAATGTTAACATTGAAAAGGGAGCTGATTTTGGAACTGGGAGAGGCATTTTAATTGGCAATAATTCCAATTTAGGGATTAATTGTAAAGTTAGAGGGCCATTGGAGATAGGTGAAGACGTTATGATGGGGCCTAATTGTATAATCATAACGAGTAGTCATGTACACTCAGATGTTTCGATACATATGATATATCAAGGAGACACTGCTCCGCAAAAAGTAACGATAGAAGACGATTGCTGGATTGGTTTTAATGTAATTATATTGCCTGGTGTTACCATTGGGAAAGGAAGTATTATCGGTGCGGGAGCTGTTGTGACTAAGTCAATTCCTCCTTATTCAATAGCTGTAGGTGTCCCTGCGAGAGTTGTAAAATCAAGGATTCCGTGAATATAATGATAGTGAAAGATATAATTGTATAGTATATGTTTACCAAGTTTTTATATCTTACAAGATCTATCTTCGGTGAAGTTTTAAAGTGGTTGTGTAAGCTCCATATAATTAGACCTCCGAAGAAACCATTAAAAAAAAGTAATAGAGAAAGGTCTTTGGTTCTGTCTTTGACGAGCTATGGGAGAAGGGTTTTAGATACAGTACCCTATACGATTATTTCTTTGTTACGCCAAAGTTTTAAGCCAGATGAACTGATACTGTGGCTTGACGATACAAATTGGTCGGAAGAGAATATTCCCAAGTCTCTGAAACGGCTTCAAAAGTTTGGCCTCACTATTGAGTATTGTGATGATATTCGCTCCTATAAGAAACTGATTCCAACGTTAATCAATAGGCCAGATAGTATAGTGATAACGACAGACGATGATGTGTACTATCCTTCCGATATGGTGGAACGCTTACATAAGGAATATCAAAAGAACCCCAATAGAGTTTACTGTAATATAGCCCATAGTGTTAAAGTAGATAGCGTGAGGGGATTGTGCGGCTATAAAGAATGGAATGGGGATGTTTATGGTGAAAGTGGCCCACAGGTGTTTCCAGTAGGGGTCGGTTGCATACTGTATGATCCGCGACTTTTATATAAAGATGTAACTAGAAAGGAGTTGTTTACTCAATTGTCACCCTTGGCAGATGATGTTTGGTTTTATTTCATGGAATTGCTAAATGGAACAGAATGTTGTGTCTTAGAACGTAGGAAAATGGGGCCTTTTTATCCTATCGATACGTTTTATCAAGCGCTTCATAAAGATTCGAACCTTGTTAAACAGAATGTGGGCGAGGATATGAATGACCGTCAGATAAGGAATGTCATGGAATACTATGGCATTATCGCAGATAAAGAAAAAGGAGTGTTAAGAAAGTGTTAAGGAAATTAATAGCTATTTGTTTAATAACCCTCATATATACTGCATCGCTATCAGCAAGAAAGGTTGTAAATCCATTGGATTATGGCCTTTTGGCCGCAAAAAGCGGAGTAGAACGTTACCAGGTTCTGATGAATTGCCATCAGGATGCGGTCAAGAATGGTTATAGTATTAGCTATAAAGGTATTGAGGACCTCTTTTTAGAAATTCCTTCTTCTCCGCAGAGTATTCCGTTGCCAGATTATGTAGATTTTGCAGGTGTTGAAATAACTGTTGAAAACACACAGAAGAGCATATTCCTATTCAGCAAGAAAATGGAGTATTCTGATATAGATGTAAGTGCCGTTGATATAGACAACGGAGATTACCGTAGTTATTCAGATATTAACAAAGGTTATTTCTTGCTTATAGTTGAAGATAAAAAACCGTGGAGTGATAGAATCAATTATGACGAAAAGGCGATAAGAAAAGATGCCATCCTGATAGAAAACGCGAAGTCACGATGCAGGCCTATCTTAACTTATAACTCGTCATCTTCGTTGCCATATACGAAATATGGTCGTGTTACGACAAAAAAGAAGGTGATAAAGAATTTAAGTTTTGTTAGAACAGCTGGTTCTACGAGAAAAACGTATTTGTTCTCGATTGATGGCGAATACAATCTAACTTTAGATAATATCAGAATTTCAACCCCGGAAAACGATAAAGAATATGCAGACTTTGCGATACATATTGTCAATTGCGTTGTATTACAATTGAAGAATATTACAATTAATGGAACGTATTCGTTGGAAAGGAAGGTGGGATATGGCGTTTACCTGAACAATATAAACGTTTTAAGAGTTAAGAACATGTTTGCACGCTCGAAGTGGGGTATATTTGGAACCCATAATTTGCAGAATGTACGTTTGGAGAAATGCGATATTAACCGATTCGATATTCACACCTATGGCCGTAACGTCAAAGCAATTGACTGTGGATTCGTGGACTTGTATAATCAGTTTTCTTCAGTATATGGAACAATAGAATTTGAAAGGTGTACATTTGAGAATTGTATCCCGGTTTTGATTGAATCTTCTTACAATGCCTTTACTCCGTTTGAACTGAAATGGAAGAACTGTACCTTCCGTCTTGACAAACAGCACAACTATTTGATGACATTGTTCGGTGTGCCAGAACCTTATAACGATAGACCCGAGTTAAGACGAAAGTGCCTGCCAAATATTTCCGTAAGGAATTGTAGAGTCGTATTGGATGATAGTGTTGATAAGTGGTATCTCATTAAAACAGGAGGTGTGAAGTATAAGGATTCATTCGATTATGTAACATATTTGACCATGAAGAATATTACAATTGAAGGGAAAAGAGAAGCAAAGTTTGAAATAAGTACCGAGCCACTAAAAACCACGAAAAAGCTTAGTGTTAATGTTAGAGTAAAATAGTATAAAAAAAAGATTTAATATCTATCATCATGCCCTCGTACAATTGTGGACGGTTTGTAGAAGATACCATCCGCAGTGTGCAAGCACAAACATGTACCAATTGGGAGATTATCTTCGTGGATGATTGTTCAATTGATGATACCATCCGAAGAGTATCAGCCATGAGGGAGAAAGATAACAGGATATATTTGTATAATAACGTCAAGAATTTGGGACAGCCGTTTATGGAATAATGTTCTACGTGAAGCAAAAGGCCGTTGGATTGCTTCCTGGATAGCGACGATTTGTGGAAGTCGGATAAACTGGAAAAGCAGGTTCAGTGAGTCCGCATGGGATAGCTAATGTGATAGGTGGCACTATAAACTTTGGCACGAGGTGGAGAAGAGAGGTGTCGTTGTTTCGCTGTGGCTGGCTGGTGTGGATTTCATGTGTGGATTGTACAATAAAATACGTAAACAATAATAAACATCAAACAAAGATGAAGAATTACAGAAATTTCTCTTCCCAGAATAGGGTAATCAAGATCTGGGTAGTCAATGCTTTCCGCATAGAAAGCGAGTGTTTAACCAGCAGTCGTTTGGCCGCATAAACGTTAATCGGATATGGAACAGAAAAAGATTAACGTTGGAATTATCGGATGTGGCTTCGTAGGCGGAGCTTTGAAGAATTGGTTGGAAAAGAACAATCCCGACTGCAAACTGTTCATCAGTGACCCTCCCAAGGGGTATTTCGATGACTTGAGCAAGATCGATGTCGCGTTCTTGCAGATTCATGTGCCTACCGAAGATGACGGTACGCAGGACCTGACACTGATGAAAGAACTCATTTCCAACCTTCCCGATGTGCCCGTTTTCGTACGTACTACGATCCTTCCCGGCACCAGCGAGATGCTTTCTCGTGAGACTGGCCATCAGGTCTGTTACATGCCAGAGTTTCTTACTGAGCGTACCTTCATTGAGGACTTCAATAAGCAGACCATGGTGTTCACCGGTGCGCACGACCTGCTCACCAAGATTTTTGTGGGAAAGAAGTTCACTGTGATGACTCCGCTTGAGGCCGAGTTAACCAAGTACATGCACAATGTCTTTGGAGCCTACAAGGTGACTTACTTTAATGCCTGCCGCGAGTACTGCGAGCAGATGGGAGCCGACTGGCGGAAGGTTCACACCGGAATCCTCCTCTCTGGCTATATCAATGATACCCACACCTATGTCCCCGGCCCGGATGGTAAGTTCGGCTATGGCGGCAAGTGCTTCCCCAAGGATGTCAATGCCTTTGCTAAGATGACCGAAGGCACACCTCTTGGAACTCTTCTGGAGCATCTGCATGAATTGAATGTTCATTTCCGTGGGGTAGAGGAGCATATATAATCCATTCGTTCGCTTTAGCTCTTTTTGCCCGGTAAACACATAAATAGATGACATTATCTGTGATATGCCCGATATATAACGAAGAAAAGTATATCGGACAATTCCTTGATTCCATACTAAGACAGGATTTCCCTAAGAATGATATGGAAATTTTGTTGGTTGATGGTATGAGCAAAGATAGAACTAGGGAAATTGTATCAGAGTATATGACACGATTCCCTTTTATCCGTTTGTTAGACAATCTTGAAAGGATCGTACCTTATGCCATGAACCGCGGGATTGATGCTGCGACGGGAGATATTATTATGAGACTGGATGCACACGCATTCTATCAACCAGATTATTGCTCAGTATTAGTAAGTGGTTTATTGCGTTTGCACGCAGATAATGTCGGCACTGTATGCAAAACAGATGTGCTAAATAAGACACCCAAAACACTTGCCATCCGTGAGGTCTTAGGGAATAAGTTCGGCGTAGGAAATTCCTCATTCCGTATAGGAATTGATCATGAGCAAGAGGTGGAAACAGTTCCATTTGGTTGCTGGCCGCGTGAGGTGTTTAACAAGTATGGTAAATATGATGTGCGCTTGGTTCGAAATCAAGACATTGAGCTGAATAAGAGGATCATTCGAGGCGGGGGCAAGATTTATATCCTTCCGAATACCTATTGTACATACTTGGCTCGTGAAACATGGGGAGCATTAGCTAAGAATAATTATGGTAACGGGAAGTGGAATATCTTGACTGTATATTACACAAAGATGTTCTCCTCGTTATCTGTGCGTCATTTCATACCTCTTCTTTTTGTTTTGTCCTTGATAGTTCCTTTGCTGCTTTCACCAATCTGGATGCCTTTCGCTCTGATATCAGCATTTTCCTTGCTTGCATATGTTGGACTAATGTCAGTTGTTAGCATAAAACTCGCTGTTACGAAGCGTCTTAGTTTTCTGCATCTAATTATATCGTTCTTTGTATTACACTTTTCCTACGGATGGGGTAGTTTAATGGGGATCCTCTCTTTGCCTTTTATTAAACGTTAAAATGTCAGAAAACTACGATGCTGTTTTTTGGAGCTTGTTGAAGGCGGGCCTTTGGGAAAGGGACGTCCAACTTGATTCCAATGAGGCAATTGACTTTGCCAATCTCTTTCGGGTGGCAGAGGAACAATCTGTCGTTGGACTAATGGCAGCGGGTATAGAGCATGCGAAAGACAAGAGAATCGTGAAGGCAGAGGTGTTGCCCTTTCTGAAGAAGGTGTTTTCACTTGAACAACGTAATAGGGCAATGAATGGATTTGTAGGGGAACTTATAAAAAGTTTAAGTGATGAGGGGATTTATTCGATTCTGGTTAAGGGCCAGGGTGTCGCACAATGTTATGAGCGGCCATTTTGGCGAGCATGTGGTGATGTTGATTTATACTTGAGTGACGATAATTACAAAAAGGCTAAGTCTTTTTTAATACCACAAGCTTCTAAAGTGGAATCGGAGTATGTGCGTGAAAAGCACTTAGGACTCACAATCAACTCTTGGCTTGTGGAATTGCATGGAAGCCTTTATAGCGGTCTTTCTTCGCGAGTAGAAAAAGAATTAGATGAAATAAAACAGGACACTTTTTACAATGCAAAAGTGAGGCTGTGGGAGAATGGTGATGTCCCCGTTTTTCTGCTTGCAGTGGAAAATGATGTGTTCTATGTCTTTACACATATTCTACAGCATTTCTATAAGGGAGGCATTGGCCTGAGGCAGATTTGTGATTGGTGTAGATTATTATGGACGTATCGCTCATCTTTGAATGTTGACATATTGGAAATGCGACTATGTAGAGCTGGGTTGATGAGTGAATGGAAGGCTTTCGGTGCTTTCGCTATAGAGTATTTGGGGATGCCGGTTGAGGCAATGCCTTTTGGGAAATCAGATACCGTTGCGAAGAGCACCAGTTTAAGAAGGCAAGCGGCTCGAATCAAGGATTTCGTGATGATGTCGGGCAATTTTGGACATAATCGGGATGCAAGTTACTATGGCAAGTGTCCATATATGGTTCGAAAGGCTATTTCATTTGGGCGAAGGTTCGGAGACTTATGCAGACATGCGAGGATATTCCCACTTGATTCGCTACGCTTTATGCCCTATCTGATTTACAATGGAGTGAAGAGTGCGATAAGAGGGGAATAACTGAGTAAAACGATTGTTAGTATGATAATAAAGTGGTTATTTGACCGATTGGTCTCCCTTCTCGGCTTGTTGGCATTGTGGCCAGTACTTCTTATAGTAGCAATTCTAGTTAAGGTCAAAATGCCCGGGGGACCTGTGTTCTTTGTACAAAAACGTGTTGGGAAAGATGGAAAGCTATTCGATTGTCACAAGTTTCGTACGATGACAGTGAAGCATAACGGATCGACAGTCAGCGTTGCGGGTGATAGCCGTATTACGCCGTTGGGAGCTAAGTTGCGACATTATAAGCTGGATGAATTGCCGGGGTTGTGGGATGTGCTCATCGGCAAGATGAGCTTTGTGGGGCCTCGACCTGATGTGCCGGGATATGCTGACAAGTTGACGGGCGATGACAGGGATGTGCTGAAGCTTCGGCCAGGCATTACGGGGCCTGCGACACTGAAGTATCGGCTTGAGGATGAAATGATTGCCGAGTATGTGAAGGGAAAACTGGCTGGCGGGGATTCCCGGGATGCGCAGACGATTGCCCAGGAGTATAACGATACGGTGATCTATCCGGATAAGGTTCGGTTGAATTGCTATTATTATCGGCATTACTCTTTCGTGAAGGATATCCAAATGATTTTTAGCACGGTATTGGGGAAGAAGATGAAGTATGCGGGAGAGGTGATATAGCGTGTTTTATCATTGAATTGTGTAGAAATGACTTAATACTTTATACTATGTCCGAAAGAAAACGCATTTATTTGTGCCTTGCGCACATGAGTGAAGCAGGTTTAGAGCAGAAATATATTCAAGAAGCATTTGACACGAATTGGGTCGTGCCTCTCGGTCCGAATGTAAATGGGTTCGAAAAGGACCTAGAGGCGTTTGTAGGAGAAGGGAAGCGCGTGGTTGCGCTTTCCTCCGGAACTGCGGCGGTGCATTTGGGCCTGCTTTCCGCAGGCGTGGGCCCCGGTGATGAGGTTCTGGTGCAGAGCTTCACATTTTGTGCGTCGACGCATCCGATTACCTATCTTGGGGCGACGCCGGTGATGATTGACTCGGAGCCGGATACTTGGAATATGGACCCGGATCTGATGAAGAAGGCGATTCTGGACCGCATCAAGAAGACCGGGAAGAAGCCGAAGGCAATTGTGCCGGTGGCGTTGTATGGGATGCCGTACAAGGCCGAGCGAATCGTGGAGATAGCCAATATGTATGAGATCCCCGTGGTGGAGGATGCTGCCGAAGGTTTTGGATCGAAGTACAAGGGAAAGATGCTGGGTACTTTCGGCAAGTTTGGCGTGCTGTCGTTTAATGGCAATAAGATGATTACCACCAGCGGTGGTGGCGCATTGATTACTGCCAATGAGGAAGAGTGGCGGGAAATTATGATGTATGCCACGCAGTATCGTGAGAGTTATCCGTACTATCAGCATGAGAAAATCGGCTACAATTATCGTATGAGTAACATCTGTGCTGGTATTGGCCGCGGTCAGATGACGGTGATTGGGGACCATCTGGCTCATCACAAACATATCCAGGCTCTTTATGAGGAGTTTTTAGCTGATGTCCCAGGCATCAAGGTCCACTCTCAGCCCACCGGTGGGGATTATGATTCCAACTACTGGCTATGCACGATTACAATCGACCCTTCCGTGAAGATCAAGGGGCAGGAGAATGCCTATAAGACCATCGTGAAGGGCGCCGTGGGTGGTGCTGCCGGCGTGATCCATATGGCTTCCTCGGCTGTTACGGATTGTCAGCCGAATGACAATGTCGAGGCGCTGCGCGTCTTGATGGATCAAGCCGGCATCGAAGCCCGTCCAGTGTGGAAGCCGATGCATAAGCAGCCCGTGTACAAGAACGCCCCGGCCTATGTCAATGGAGTCTCCGAAGCCATATTCAAGATCGGCATGTGCCTTCCTGCAGGTCCGTATGTGACGGACGATGATGTGAAGTATATCGTAGAGACGATTAAAGGGGCGATTCGCTAGCTGAGCATCGTAACTGATTGATTATTATGTGTTTGGTATGATTATCGACCAACACATCCTCGATGCCTTGACTGCCCAGGCCCAGGTATCTCCGCGTCTCCGGATGAACCTAGATCTGCGGAACTCTCCGGATGATGGTTCGCAGCGCATGTTGAATGCCATCGAACCTGGGACGAAGATGCCAATTCATCGGCATCGAACCACCTCTGAGACGGTCGTGTGTCTGCGGGGGCATTTTGAGGAGTATCTCTATGACGAGGAGGGACAGCGGACCGCGACCATCGACATGGTCCCTGGCATGAGGCTCATTAATATCCCTGCAGGGCAGTGGCATTCGTTGTGTTCCTTGGATAGCGGCACGGTGCTGCTGGAGTGCAAGGATGGGCCTTGGGTACCGCTGGGTGAGGAGGATATTTTGAAAGTGAAAGAAGTGAAAGAGAAGAAAGTGTAATCCAGAAAGTGAGTTTATGAAAAAAGCACTGATAACCGGCATCACCGGCCAAGACGGCTCCTTTCTAGCTGAGTTTCTGATCGAGAAAGGTTACGAGGTCCACGGAATCCTCCGTCGCAGCAGCAGTTTCAACACGGGCCGCATCGAGCACCTGTACTTGGACGAGTGGGTCCGGGACATGAAGAAGAAGCGCCTGGTGAACCTACATTGGGGCGATATGAGCGACTCGTCCAGCCTCATTCGTATTATCTCGGAAGTTCGTCCCGATGAGATATATAACCTTGCTGCGCAGAGCCACGTAAAGGTTTCCTTCGATGTTCCGGAGTTCACTGCCGATGTGGATGCGCTGGGCGTGCTTCGGCTTCTGGAGGCTGTCCGCATCGTTGGTTTAGCCGATACCTGCCGCATTTATCAGGCATCGACCTCGGAACTGTTCGGGTTGGTGCAGGAGGTGCCGCAGAAGGAGACGACGCCGTTTTATCCGCGGAGCCCGTATGGCGTGGCGAAGCAGTATGGGTTCTGGATCATGAAGAATTACCGCGAGAGCTACGGGATGTACTGCTGCAACGGTATCCTGTTTAACCATGAATCCGAGCGGCGCGGTGAGACTTTCGTGACGCGGAAGATTACGCTGGCCGCGGCGCGGATTGCGCAGGGCTTCCAGGACAAACTGTATCTAGGTAATCTGAATGCGCTCCGTGACTGGGGCTATGCGAAGGACTATGTGGAGTGCATGTGGCTGATTCTGCAGCAGAAGGAGCCGGATGATTTTGTGATTGCGACCGGGCATTACCATACGGTCCGTGAGTTTTGCACGCTTGCCTTCAAGGAGGTCGGGATCGAGCTCCGCTGGGAAGGGGAGGGTGTCGATGAGAAAGGCATTGACGTTGCCACCGGCAAGGTGCTCGTGGAGGTGGATCCGAAGTACTTCCGTCCGGCCGAGGTGGACCAGTTGCTGGGCGATCCGACGAAGGCGCGGACGAAGTTGGGATGGAATCCGCAGAAGACGAGTTTCGAGGACTTGGTGAAGATCATGGTGCAGCATGATATGAAGAAGGTGAGGAAGCTGTATCTGCGGGAGCAACTTGAGGATTAGATTTCTCCACGCGCTTCGCTTGGTCGAAATGACAAAGGGAGACGTCGCTTACTCGAAATGACAAGGGAAGACGTTGCTTGGACGAAATAACAGGACAATGAATAAAGATAGCAAGATATACGTTGCGGGCCATCGAGGGATGGTGGGATCGGCCATTGTGCGGGAGTTGAGGCGGCAGGGGTATGAGAATCTGGTGTTGCGGACGCATAAGGAACTGGACTTGACGCGCCAGGCGGATGTGGAGGCGTTCTTCGAAACTGAGAAGCCGGAGTATGTGTTCCTCGCAGCTGCGAAAGTGGGCGGTATTATTGCTAACCAGAGCGCGCTGGCGGACTTCATGTACGAGAACATGATCCTGGAGATGAATGTGATCCATGCGGCGTGGAAGAATGGGTGTAAGAAGCTGGAGTTCCTGGGATCATCGTGCATTTATCCGCGGTTGGCTCCGCAGCCGATGCCGGAATCCTGCCTCTTGACCGGGCCGCTGGAGAAGACTAACGAGGCCTATGCCTTGGCCAAGATTTCCGGTCTGAAGTATTGCGAGTTCCTGAACAAGCAGTACGGAACTGACTTTATTTCAGTGATGCCCACGAACCTGTATGGGCCTAATGATAACTACCATCCGGAGCACAGCCACGTCCTGCCGGCGCTGATCCGTCGGTTCCACGAGGCGAAGGTGAACGGCCTCCAGGAAGTGACCTGCTGGGGCGATGGCTCCCCGTTGCGGGAGTTCCTGTATGTCGATGACCTGGCAAATCTTTGCGTCTTCCTAATGAACAATTATTCCGGGGATGAGACGGTGAATGCCGGGACCGGAAAGGAGTTGACTATCAAAGAACTGACGGAGCTGGTGGCGAAGGTCGTCGGCTATGAAGGCCGGATTCTTTGGGATACGACGAAGCCAAACGGTACGCCGCGGAAGCTTTTGGACGTATCCAAGGCGACGGCCCTGGGATGGACCTACAAGACGGAACTGGAGGACGGGATCCGGCTGGCGTATGACGATTTCTTGCATAACCCGATGCGGGCGGAACGATGAAAAAAGTATTTGTTTCAGGTTGCTATGACCTGCTTCATAGCGGACATGTGGAGTTTTTTCGGCAGGCGTCGGCCTACGGCAGCCTGTATGTGGGCATCGGCTCCGATGCGACCATCTTGCAGTTGAAGGGGCATCGGACGCTATACAGCGAGAACGAGCGGCTCTTCATGGTGAAGGCCATTCGGTATGTGCAGGATGCTTTCATCAACCAGGGCTCCGGCATGATGGATTTCGTGCCGACGGTGGATTTCCTGAAACCGGACATCTTTGTGGTCAATGAGGACGGCTCCCGCCCGGAAAAGGAGGCCTTCTGCAAAGAGCGGGGGATTGAGTACGTGGTGCTGAAGCGCACGCCGCAGGAGGGGCTGGAAGCCCGTTCATCGACGGATATCAAAAATGCCGTGACGGGGATTCCGACGCGTCTGGATTTGGCCGGCACCTGGATCGACCAGCCGTATGTGTCCTGCTATGCGCCAGGGTGGGCCATCACGATTTCTTTGGAACCGACCTTCGAGGTGCGGGAACGCTGCGGTCTTTCGACGTCGACGCGCAACATGATCCGTCGCATTTGGCCGATGAAGTTGCCGGACATGGACCCCGAGATGCTGGCGAAGTTGGTCTTCTGTTTCGAGAACGACCCCGAGCGCGCGGACGGATTCATCTCCGGTGCGCAGGACGCCATAGGCATCTGCATGCCAGGTCTCGTGCGCCATTATTACAACAACCGCTTTTGGCCGGACAAGTTCGAATCCTGCGAGGACCCCGTCATCCTGGACTGGCTGGAAGACCACCTCTGCATGATCTCCATGCCCCCTCGCCAACCCAGCTGCTCCGTGGTGGAAGGAAAGGACATCACGAAACCTAAGGTTGAAGCCCTTGCAGCAGCTGCGAGCGCCTGCTGGGATGCCATCATGGCACGAGACCTTCCTGGCTTTGCCGCAGCATACAAGGCTTCGTTCGAGGCCCAGGTTGCGATGTTCCCCGCGATGATCCAGGGGTGCGTGCAGGAATATATCGACAAGTATTCTGCTATGCCCGGCGTCCTCGCCTGGAAAATGCCCGGTGCTGGTGGGGGAGGGTACCTCGCTCTTGTCTGCTCCGGCCGCGACGCATTCCCGGAAGGGGCGATAGAGTTGACCATCCGGAGGCCGGGAATGTAGTCGGTCCGGATGCCAGAGTTTTAAACCCTCATTCAAAACAGTTATAACCACTTTTCCTAATACTATGAGATATCTTGAACTTTGTACTTTGACCGGATCCCAGATCGATGATCTGCTGGGACTTATGAAGGAGTTGAATGCCGATTTGACGGTTACTCCGCAAATGCAGCAGCGTGCGGTGGCATCGCCGGGAACGCGGATCTTCGTCGCGGAGAACGATGAAAAGCACATCGTCGGCTGCGCCACGCTGTGTGTCTTTGAGTCACCCACGGGACGGAAGGCGAGCATCGAGGATGTTGTGGTCCTGCCTGCCTATCGAGGCCAGGGGATCGGCCGTACACTCCTGCAGCGCATCATCGATTTCGCCGGAACCAAACTCTCTCCCATCGACCTTCGCCTCACCTCGAACCCCTCTCGCACTGAGGCCAACGCGCTCTACCAGGCGCTCGGCTTCGTGCAGCGGGATACGAATGTGTATAAGATGGATCTGTAGTTCTTCCAAGTGGCGGATTCGCGGTCGAGAAGTGGACAAATTGGTTTTCTGCAAACGCTTCATGCTCTGGACCGCCATCATCGTAGCGGTCATCATTGCTGTTCTCGGCCTGCTGTTCGGGAGGGTTGTGGAGGACACGCTAGCCGAGGAAATCGGGAAATGGATCGTCATGGGGATCTTCATCATCGGGATATTCGAGGTGTTTGCGTATGTTTTGGCACCGTTCTTCTATCATATGATCTATGACAAGAAGAAGTGAGATTCCCGGTCAGGCCGGGAATGACAAGATACGATCCGGGAATAACGAGAGGCAGGCCGGGAATGACAAGAGGTTTGCCGGGAATCAAGGAAACTACACGGTCTCTCCCAACAATATCCACATGGAGTCGTCCTTCGAGATCAATAAGGAGGATTTCGAGAGCGAACTGAAGATGCTGCGCGAGCAGTATCCGGACAGTCTCGTGTGGAATCGGTCCATGGACTCGCTCAAGCGGGAATGGGCGGCGCACAATGCACTCCATGCGATGGGCATTGCTCGCAAGCAGACGGCTCACGCGGACCTGAACTGGCCCCAGCACTGGCTCATTCGTCTCGGGTACGCCATCATCGGCACGATTGCCTGGCCGTTCATCAAATGATCATCGAAACACTCATCCTATGGAATTCAATACCGTCATACAAAGAAGATACTCCTGCCGGGCGTTCTCTCCGACCCCGGTCGAGCAGGAGAAGGTCGACCGTATTCTGGAAGCCGGGCGGATTGCGCCGACGGCCGTGAACAAGCAGCCGGTTCACCTGTGGGCCATCTCCGACCCGGGTACGTTGGAAGCCATCAAGGGTGTTACCCGCTCCAACTATGGCGCGCCCCTGATTATCGTTGTGGGCTGCCGACCCGCCGATGCCTGGGTTAGAAGGTATGACGGCAAGAATGGGGCGGAGGTGGATGCTTCCATCGTTGCTACCTACCTGATGCTTGCTGCCGAGAATGAAGGACTCGCGACCCTGTGGGTTGGCTCGTTTGACCCCACTCTTTTGCGTGGCATCCTTCCCGGCGCCGAAGGCTATGAGCTCGTGGCCATGATCAACGTTGGTTATCCCGGGCCTGAAAGCCAGCCTTCGCCGATGCACGGAGTAAGGAAGGCGATGGATGATTTCTTGACGAAAATGGATTGAGGCATTATTAAGGATATAGCAATTATGATTTACGACCACATCAAGAATATCGGCCTGTACAAGGGCCTGTCACCGGCGCTGGATTTAGCGCTTGAGTATATCGAAAATGTCACGCCCGAGGTGGAAGTAGGGACGCACCCGCTGGAACTTGGGGTGAAGGCGGTGGTGAGCGCGTATGAAACTAGCCTCGTGAACCCGAAGGGGTATGAGGCCCATCGGCGGTATGCCGACATCCAGCTCGCCGTCGTCGGCACGGAACTCATCCGCTGCAAGCCGCTTCCGCAGGTGGTGGAAACCATCCCGTATGACGAGGCCAAGGATGCCGCGCGTTATGCCGATTGCCCCGGGGCCGACCTGGTGATCGGCGAGGGTTACTTCCTCGTGGTATTCCCGGATGATGCCCATGAGCCCGGCCTCGCTGCCGGCGGCGTCTGCGCTCCTGTGAAGAAGGTCGTCATGAAAGTGCCGGTGGACTAGGTTCCTGTTCGAAATGTTTTTTAACCATACAAGACCAATGTTGACGTCGTCATCAACTTCCACGGCACCGACTACGACAAGTATACGGTGAACGTGTACAGGGATGAAGAAAAATGATTGTTGACCAGAAGTGCTGGTCTGTATGATTGAGCAAGCCCTGCCAGACACGTCTAGCAGGGCTTGCTTTTCCCCTTTTCCTTTCCTATCTTTGTAGATATGAAAGAAAACTCCTTCCTGAAAAGAGTGTTCTCGTCCAAGGTTTTGCCGTCTTGGACAATCCTGCTTTTTGATATCGTTATCCTTGTTCTTGCGGTTTTTGGCGGTTATATTACACGGTATCTTTTTGGAGGGTCGGCGCTTTCGGATTCGGAAATGGCGCTTACGTTGCTGGTCGTTGTTGTTTTCGCCCTGATTTTCTTCCGGGTTTTCCGGACCTATTCGAACATTCTGCGGCTGTCGTCCTTTGTGGACGTGATGCATATCTTTGTGGCCCTGACGCTGACGTTTGCAAGCTCCCTGGTGGTGGCCTTCCTGTGGCCGGTCATCTTTGGTGTACGCTTGACGAGCATTCCGGTGTTGGTGATCGCCTATGTCACGTCGTTCATGCTCCTGGCCATCTCCCGGATGTTCATCAAGATGCTGAATGACCATTTCAACCAGAATGCGGGCAAGCGGCTGATGAACACCTACATCTACGGGACGACGACCGGTATCGACATCGCCAAGGCGCTCCGTACGGAGAAGGAAAACCAATTCCGGATCGTGGGCTTCATTGCCGACAATCCGGCCATGGTGGGGAAGGTGATGATGGGGGCGAAAGTGTACCGCCGCGACGAGAATCTCCTGGAGCAGATGCAGCGGGACCGGGTGCAGGCGGTGATCATTTCGCCGGCTAAGGCGAAGATCATCAAGGACTCTGACTTGCCTGACCTCCTCATGAGGGAGGGCATCCAGATCTTTATCGCGTCCGAGGTATCGGACAATTGGACGGGGCAGACCAGCACCATCAAGGAAGTCCAGATCGAGGACCTGCTGGGCCGGGACCCGATCAAGATCAACCTGAAGGAGATTGCTTCGCACCTGGAAGGGAAGCGGGTGCTCATCACCGGGGCCGCCGGTTCCATCGGCAGTGAAATCATGCGGCAGGTGGCGATGTTCAATCCCTACCAGATGATCCTGATCGATTCCGCCGAGACGCCCTTGCACGATATCCGTCTGGAACTCAAGAAGAAATGGGCGGAGATGGAAGCACCCACCATTGTTGCGAACATCACCAACCAGGCGCGGATGGAAGAGATCTTCAAAGAGTACCGCCCGCAGTATGTCTTCCATGCGGCGGCGTACAAGCATGTGCCCATGATGGAGGACAATGTGTCCGAAGCCATCCAGAACAATGTCGTGGGCACGAAGATCCTGGCCGATCTGGCCGTGAAGTACCAGGTGGAGCGTTTCGTGATGATTTCCACGGACAAGGCCGTGAATCCGTCCAACGTGATGGGCTGCTCCAAGCGTATCTGCGAGATGTATGTCCAGGCGCTGGCCCGCAAGATCCAAAAGGATGGCTCGGCTCCGACACAGTTCATCACTACGCGTTTCGGGAACGTGCTGGGTTCCAATGGTTCCGTCATTCCGCTGTTCCGGAAGCAGATTTCCGCCGGCGGTCCGGTGACCGTGACCCATCCGGAAATCATCCGCTATTTCATGACCATTCCGGAGGCCTGCCAGCTGGTGCTGGAGGCCGGCAGCATGGGCAAGAGCGGGGAGATCTATATCTTCGACATGGGCAAGCCGGTCAAGATCGTGGACCTGGCAAAACGCATGATCAAGCTTTCCGGCCGCACCGATGTGAAGATCGAATTCACCGGCCTCCGTCACGGTGAGAAACTGTACGAGGAGCTCCTGGCTACCAAGGAAAACACCAAGCCTACCTCGCACGACAAGATCATGATCGCCGCGGTCCGCGAGTACGACTACGAGGATATCAGCAACGACATCGACGACCTCATCCAGTACAGCTACGAGTTCGACTCCATGAAGACCGTCGGCCGCATGAAAGACCTCGTCCCCGAGTTCAAGAGCCTGAACTCCCGCTATTCGGTCCTGGACCACCAGTAGCCCTCCGCGCATGAAACGCTATTGCCAAACCCTCGAGCTCCGGGACGACCCGGAATTGATTGCCAAATACTGTGAAGCCCATGCCCACGTCTGGCCGGAAATCCAGGCTGGCATCCGCGAAGTGGGCATCCTGGACATGCAGATCTTCCGCCTGGGCACCCGCCTTTTCATGATCATGGACACGGTCGACGATTTCGATTTCGTCGCCGATAACGCCCGCCTCGCAACCCTCCCTCGCCAAGCCGAATGGGAAGCCTATGTCGCCCAATTCCAAGGCTGCGACCCCTCCGCCCCCTCCAC
>JAEEGH010004761.1_pt1 | contig 34538 bp, 30 predicted proteins | sample 9134181 | NCBI WGS metagenome assembly JAEEGH01 (sample SAMN16246544, study PRJNA631951) | gut metagenome | biome: gut microbiome; feature: rumen; material: DP-attached | host: Bos | place: Iran: Karaj | collected 2018-10
GCCAACCTTCGACACGGTACCGTTCTGATAGACAATATAGCTGCTCGACTTACGACTGCGCAGACCGAAGCCACCAGCCTGATTCACGTAGTATTTCCAGTCTTTACCTTTCTGGAATGCCACGGTGTTGGGGAAGAGCACGTTACTGGAAACCTTTACCGTACCATTATATTCCGGAACGATGAGTCGGTCGCTATCACGCACCACAATATCAAAGTCGCCACCAGGATTAGCCAAGGCTTTCTCGAGGTCGATACCTACCGTATAGTATTCAGCCATCTCAATCTTATCGAGCTTGACAGAGTCGTTCTCAGAGGCATTCTGGCGGGCCGTCGTGATGGCATCCTCCAGACGGATACGCTCATCCTGATTGAGGTGACGCTCCAGACGAGCACCCTTTACATAAGCCTCGTTGGTAACTCCACCCGCTGCCTTAATCAGATCAGAAAGACGCTGGTTCTTTTTGGAAAGTGTAAACTTACCCTCGAAGGCGACCTCACCCTGTACCGTCACATTGCGAGGCTCCATATGGCCGGGAGAGCGCCGCACCTGTACAACATCATATGGTTCGAGCGTGAAGCCCTTCTCGCCATCCACTACAAAGCCATCCTTCAGCGAGAAGCTATAGGTCTTAGAGATATCCTGTCCTGCACTGAGCGCCTTGGGGGCGCGAATACGACGGGACAAATCTACCTTGACTGTAGAAGCAGCATCGGTAAGTCCGCCAGCACGCAAAATAACATCCTCGATCGTTTCGTTCTCAGCATACTGATATGTACCTGGCGAGAGCACTTCACCTTCGACAGTGACAATACGCTCAGCAGTACGTTCTGCCTGCGTAGCAATGAGAAGCATATCCTCGTTCTTGAGAGGAACATCGGCCACTGTACCGCTCATGATGCCACCAAGGTCGACAGAGAGAGCCTCGAGGGTACGATCCTCCTTCATGCGATAAATCACACCACGTGCCGTAAAGGCATCCTCAGTGAGTCCGCCGGCAGTTTCAATCAATGCACGAACAGAAGTAATCTGCTTGCCCAGTTCGTACTGACCAGGACGGAAAACAGCACCCTTCACCTCAACCATATTCTCATAACGGTCAATCATACCATCAACCGTGATAGCATCACCATCAGCCAGTTTGAACGTGCTCAAATCAAACTCCTCGACGGTGTGAACACTGAGGCGCTCACCCGACTTACGCTCCAAATGAACTGCCTTCTTATAGGCATCACCCGTAAAGCCACCAGCATACTTGAGGATAGTGGCCACAGACTCAGAGGAGCGCATCTCATAGAACATGGGGCGCTTGACAAAGCCATGAATACTTACCAGACAGTCGTAAGGACCAACCACAATGACATCGTTCTCGTGGAGACGGACATTGCCAGCCAGACGACCATTCAGGATATATTCATAGACATCGACTACCGTAATGAGTTTACCACCACGATAGACCTTGATGTTACGCAGGGTACCCAAGTCGTTGATACCGCCAGCCATATACAAAGCATGGAATACGGTAGCAAAAGCACTCAGCGTATAAGTACCAGGGGCCTTCACCTCACCCATCACATTGACCATCATAGTACGGGTCTGCCCCACAGAGATTTTCAGCGAGCTGCTGGCATAGCGAGAACCCAACGTGCTGCGAATCTTGGACTGAGCACCTGCTACAGTCAGACCACTGACATGGATAGGACCAAAGCCTGGTACGGTGATATCACCATCAGGCGATACTGTAAGTTCCTCGGTCTTCTGCGAAGCGCCATAAATATCCACAAAAACCACATCGCCAGGACCCAGCACATAGTTCTGAGGCGTGGCAATATTCATGTTGGGCTCAAATGAAAGGAGCTTGTTGTTAAAAATGTCACGACCGAAAACTTTCAGAGAGTCTGGAATATTGCTGCTGCTCTGGTTGATGACGGCCGGCTGATAATCGCCATACTGATATCCGGCATCACCACCAAACATCGTACCATCTGCACCTTGTACATTACGATTTGTACGACTGCCTGTCTGATCCTGACCACCATTATTTTGACGCATGCGATTGTCGGCAGACGACACTGCTGCGTCAGCCTGACCAGAAACACCATGTTGTTTAATCTGCTTGTCATACTGCTGGCGCAAACGACGAATCTGATCTATCTTCACTCCTTTCTGCATCAGTTTGGTAACAATCTGAGACTGGGATGTACCCGCTGCCGTCTCTTTCTGAATAAAAGCCTTGACTTGAGAGTCACTCATCTGTGCAAAGGACACAAAAGTAGAAACCATGAAAAAGGCTGAAACCAAAAGAAATTTCTTCATAATATGATATCTTATCTTACCTTATTTATTTAAGTGGCTACAAAGGTACGACTTATTGTCGAAATACCCAAACTTTTTCTTCTTTTTTTAATAAAAAAAGAGCCACCGCCCAACTTGGAGCGGTGGCTTCACGGTTCTTTTCCTTAAAACTACCAAAATTATCTCAAACCACGGTTGAGGAGCGTAATGTTAAGCAGCATCACATACTTGCGGTACTGGTCGCGGCTCAGGATGTAGTCCATATAACCCAAATCCTTCTTAATAGCCTTCTCAACCATCTGCTGACGCTCCTCGTCGTTCAGCTGTGCAGCAAACAGCAACTCAGAACTGAAGGTGTTGTAAATCTCAGTAAAACACTCTTCCTGGTCTTTCGACAGGTTCAAAGCCTGACAGAGTTTCGTCACATTGACGTTTTTCAAGTTATATGCCTCTGTCTTGTTGAGGTTTGCTGCTGTCTCATTCTCTGCGAATGTCATAGTCATGCTCATCAGAGCTACCATTGTCAAAACAATCTTTTTCATTTTCGTTACCCTTTCTTAATTTAATTAATACTAAAGTTATCCTGTGTCATTGATCAGCTCTCTCGCTGATTGACGGTGCAAAGTTACGACGTTTTTGGATACCAAACAAGTATTTTTGCAAAATTGTGTGCGCAAACAGCCTCTTTCTTGACGGAGGTCAACATATCCCGAAAAACGTTGATAAAGGTCAATTGCACGTGTTTTTTAAAGGAAAATTTGGTGATTCACCTATTTATTTGTATCTTTGCCAACCAAAACGGAAATATAACAACGATTTTATGGAAAAAAAGAACCAATACATGGAAGTGGCCTACCAGCTGTTTGTTGATGGCGAGCAAGGCCTGGAGATGATGGAAGAGGCTACCCAGGAGCGTCCTTTCCAGTTTATTACCGGATTTGGAATAGCACTTGACACCTTTGAACAACAGGTAATCGATTTGGAGAAGGGAGCCAGTTTCGAATTCTCCATCCCTCAGGACCAAGCCTATGGTGACTACAATGACGAGCTCGTGCTCGACTTGGACCGCGAGGTGTTCAGCATCAACGGCCATTTCGACCACGAACATATCTATGAGGACGCTGTCATTCCTTTGCAGAACGAAGAGGGGCAGCGTTTCTTCGGACGTGTCGTCGAAATCAGCGAAGAGAAGGTTAAGGTGGACTTGAACCATCCGTTGGCTGGCGAGAATCTCACCTTTAAAGGTACTGTTCTGGAAAACCGCGAGGCTACTGCCAAAGAAATAGAGCACCTGGTGGCCCATATGTCTGGCGGTTGCGGATGTGGCTGCCACCACGACCATGACGGTGATTGCAACTGTGATAGCGACTGCGACTGCGGACATGATCACCATGAAGGATGTGGCTGCGGACACTGCCACTAAGAGAATCAGAAAAAGACAAAAGCAGTGAATACTTTCGGACAGATATTCAGGCTGACAACCTTTGGCGAAAGTCATGGTGAAGCCATAGGAGGCGTTGTTGACGGAATGCCTGCAGGTATTCTGATGGATATAGACTTCATCCAGCAGGAGCTGGCTAGAAGGCGCCCCGGACAGAGTCATATCACCACCAGCCGTCAGGAGCAGGACCAGGTGGAGCTGCTCAGCGGTGTGTTTGAGGGTAAGTCGACTGGCTGTCCCATTGGTTTCATTGTCAGAAATACCAATCAGCATTCTGACGACTATGACAATATGCGCGACCTGTTCCGTCCTTCACATGCTGATTATACTTATTCATATAAATATGGTACGCGCGACCATCGTGGTGGAGGACGCTCTTCGGCCCGAATCACCATCAGCCGTTGTGTGGCTGGGGCTATGGCCAAACTCGCCCTGAGCCAGTTGGGAATCCGCGTGACAGCCTATACCTCACAGGTAGGAGCTATTACCCTCGAGGAAGATTACACGCACTACGACCTGAGCCAAATTGAAAATAATATCATTCGTTGTCCTGATGCCAACAAGGCCAACGAGATGATTGGCCTCATCGAAGAGGTTAAAGCTGCCGGCGATACTATTGGCGGCATTATTACCGGCGTCATTCAAGGTTGTCCAGCCGGATTGGGCGAACCAGAGTTCGGCAAATTACATGCCCAGTTAGGCGCTGCCATGCTGAGCATCAATGCCGTCAAAGGCTTTGAATATGGTGAAGGCTTTGCAGGTGTTGCCAAACGTGGTTCTGAACAGAACGACATATTCCTGCCTAGCGAACAAGCTGATGGTTCTATTCCGCAACTCGCAACAGCCACCAATCACAGCGGAGGTATCCAAGGGGGCATATCCAACGGACAGGACATTTGTTTCCGAGTGGCTTTTAAACCCGTTGCTACCCTACTCCGTGAACAAGAGACGGTAGATATTTTCGGGAAAAAGACTACTTTAAAAGCTCGCGGACGACACGATCCATGTGTGCTTCCAAGAGCCGTTCCTGTTGTCGAAGCGATGGCCGCAATGGTCATTTTAGACCATTTTTTACTGCAAAAAACGACCAAAATATAATTTTTTGAGATAAAATTGCAAAAAAATCAGAAAAAAATATGGTAGTTTAATTTTTTTATACTACCTTTGCAACAGCTATTGAGGGTTTGTGAAAATCCTGATATGCCTTAGTTAAGTCTAGTTTAGTTTTTGTGTTGGTTGAAGGCGGTCAAATTTGGCCGCCTTCATTGTATCATATACATCCCACAATTTCCGAAACTGACTTACACCCATGTTGGTCAAGCCAATCGTTGATACCATCCCTCACTTTGATGGTAACAGCAGGATCTAAGAAATTAGCTGTACCTATCTCGATTGCCGTTGCTCCAGCCATCATAAACTCTATGGCATCCTTGGCCGTTGTGATGCCCCCCAAACCAACCACAGGAATATTTACGGCCTTTGCCACCTGCCAAACCATACGCAATGCCACAGGCTTTACAGCAGGTCCGCTAAGTCCGCCGGTATTGATGCTAAGCAGCGGTCTACGCTTTTCTATATCGATAGCCATTCCCATCAGCGTATTAATCAGCGACACACTGTCAGCACCTTCAGCCTCTACCGCACGTGCTATTTCTGTGATATCTGTTACATTGGGGGAAAGCTTGACTATTAGCGTCTTATGATAAGCCTGTCGCACTGCCTTCACCACACTTGAAGCACCAGCACAAGTCACACCAAACGCCATTCCTCCATCTTTCACATTCGGACAGGAGATGTTCAGTTCGATAGCAGGAATCTTGTCAAGAGCATCAATCCGAGCAGCGCACTCGGCATAATCCTCAGGTGACGAGCCACTGACATTCACAATTATATTGGTATCTATATCCTTGATTTGAGGATAGATATGTTCACAGAAATAGTCTACCCCCTTGTTTTGCAGTCCCACACAATTCAGCATGCCGCTGGCCGTTTCTGCCATACGCGGATAGTCATTGCCCTCGCGGGGTTTCAGAGTAGTACCTTTTACGATGATGCCTCCTAAATCATCCAATGGTATAAAATCCTGAAATTCAAGGCCATAACCAAATGTGCCAGAAGCCGTCATCACTGGATTCTTCAACGCCAATGCGCCAATATTAACTCTTAAATCTGCCATAACAATCGTTTTACGTTAAAGACTGGTCCTTCTTTGCAGACACACAGGTTGCCTTCCGTTGTTTTCTCCACGCAACAGAGACAGGCACCCAGTCCACAGGCCATCATGTTCTCCAGCGAGACCTCACAATCGACACCCTTTTCCTTTGCATAACGGGCCACAGCCACCATCATCGGCTTGGGACCGCAAGTGTATATCCGGTCAAAATGTTCCGCCAACACACTATGGTTAGTCACAAAACCTTTCTCACCGAGCGAACCGTCCTCAGTGGTAATACATACGCGCCCGTACTTTTTAAATAAGTCAAGCTCTAGAATATCTGTTTTTGTCCGACCACCTAACAGAAAGGTAGGTTCGCAACCCATTTCCTTCAGATGAGCGCCCAAGTAGAGCATTGGAGCCATACCTACACCTCCACCAACTAATAGAAATGACGGATTTTCGTTCTGTCCAGAGGGCAGCGTAAAACTATTACCAAGGGGTAGCACGCAGTTCAGCTTGTCACCAGCCTTCATACTCCCCATCTGACGCGTACCATCGCCAATCATAGCTACCATCAGCCATAATTCGTTGTGTACGCGATCAACAAAATTAATGGAAATAGGACGACGTAGAAAAGTTGTTGGTGAACCATCCACACGAACTTCCACAAATTGTCCAGGAAGCATTTCCGGGAGCGGTTTCGAATCTGTCAGTCTTATCAATACATGCTTAGGACTGAGTCGTTCTACGCTGTTTACAGTCAAATCAAGAACATATTTCTTCATAACGACTGCAAAATTACTCACTTTTCCGCTCATCACCAAACAAATCGGTGATTTCTTTATTAAATAGATAAGTATATGCCAATCATTGACATACTACTTCTTAGCAGGAACAAAGGTCTCGTAAGTCTGATCATCGTAATAAACTCTGATTTCAGTAACCTTTCTCGGTGTTTTGTCAATTATTTTAACCGTCTCATTTAAAAATTCAGGGTGTGTACTTTTTACACCTTGCTGAAAAGAGGAAACCGAAACAGGATTTTGTGGCATTTGAGAACCACCTGGGGCAGGGGAATCAAAAATTAGCATCGGTTCCTGACCAGTATTTTGCCCCTCAGAAAATCCAGGATCAGTACCATCGGGGTGGGTAAGATACATCTCACCTGTACCATAAAGAAGCCATTCAATACTGATGTCAGGAATTTTCGTTTTTATCGAATCGATAATGTTCAGGGTGGGGCGTGTGCGACCATTGAAGATGCTGCTCAACGTAGCAGGTGACTGCTGAAGGAAATCAGCGAACACTTGTTGGGTCATGTGCTGGTCCTCCATAATGATGCGAATTCTGTCTTTTGTTTCCATTTGAGTCCGAAATAGGGGCAAAAAGCCGGTTTTTGTTTCAATTTACAAAGGTAAAGCATTTTTTTTAATCCTGCAAGAAATCTGAAAAGAATTTTAGTTTCCGAACTTCAACTTTTCGATTTCAAATTCTGAATTCAAAACTAAAAAGAGACGCTAAAGCGTATTTAGAATTACAAAGTCGAATTTGCGAGACTAAACATCTGCAAAGGCCTAATTTATCTATTATAACGTAAATAACTGGTTATTAAACAACTATTTACACGTCTATATGGTTAAAATGGCCAAATATGCATCCATTTAAGGATCACATCGCTCATATCCGAAAGAAAATATGTAATAATATTAATTAATCTATTGGTTTTCAGATGTTTAAACAACAAGATTAGCGGATGAATAAAGATGAGTATACTTATTTAAATTTTAATATTTATGTTTGTATATCTAATTCAAATACTTCCGTTTAGCTTTACAAATCAGCAAATGTTACCAAACAATTCTAAATTCTAAACATTTTTAAACCATATTTATCTTTCCAAATCAACAAAACAAAATATTAAAATTACTTAATCGCAAATTTCTCCTTCCGAAAACGGGCGATTTTTTTCATTTTCCGCGTATTCTGAATCGTGGTGCGAAAAATAAAAAAAACGCAAAATATGAGGGCTTATTTTTTAGCAAAACCCTTGTAGCAATCGGGGTTTAAGGCCCAAAAACTGTGTTATGGAAAATTGATATTCTAGAAAAAAATGAGCCAGAAATGACCCATTTTTTAGTGTAATATAAAGATAACTAGTTCTTTCATGAGGTCTCCTGGCCCTGTATTTGGGTTATCCAGACCCTTACTTTTAGCATCCATTTCGCGTATCTTACCAATAATCTGCATCACCTTCATTGCGGAGTAGTTTTTCATGCCTGTGACATAGTCTCTGGCAGCCCACGGATTTCTCAATTCCAACCACTCAGCGAGTGCTTCCTGACTGTTCTTTTGTGGGCAATAATGTGCGATCATCAAATTTTGGAAGTAATTAAAGAGCAACGGGAGAAAAGCATAGATACTTCCAGCCTTCGGATTTTCGTCAAAATATTTGATTATAAGGTTTGCCTTGTAAACATTTCGGTTGACAATGGCATCACGCAACTCAAAACCATTGAAGTCCTTGCTCACCCCTATTTGGTCCTCCACCACCTGTGGAGTCACCCGTTTATCTTGTTCTGGCAATGACAGCAACACTTTGTTGAGTTCACTGGTCAGGCGACTAAGGTCAGAACCTATGAAATCAGCAATGAGTTGAGTGGATTTGGAATCAATGGTCGCTCCTTTGGCTTTCAAATAACGCTCAATGAAGGTCAAAAGGTCGCGTTCCTTCAATTTGGCGCTCTCAAACAGCACACCAGCGTCGCGAATAGCCTTCACGTAACCTTGTTTTCGGCCATCAATCTTACCGTTTTTATGGCACATAACGAGAATCGTAGTGGGCATGGGCTGTTTCAAGTACTTCTCCAGCGGTTCTACATTCTTGATATTCTGCGCCTCCTTAACGATGACCACCTGATATTCAGCCATCATCGGATAGCGACGTGCTACGTCAGCCACCTGTGATGCGTTAACGTCAGAACCGAAAAGTATAGTCTGATTGAAGTCCCTTTCCTCCGGCTGTAGCACGTTTTCTGCTATCCAGTCGCTGATTTTATCAATATAATACGACTCTTCGCCCATCAGATAGTAGACGGGCTTAAAATGGCGTGCTTTCAGTTCGCTCATCATGCTTTCGTATGTCACTGCTGCTTGAGCCATAATCGGCTACAAAGGTACGAATAAGCGAGGAAAAAACCAAATGAATTTGAGTTTTTTCGAGCGGAAGTAATTTCGACCAAAGGTCAAAGTTACGAAAAAAAGGTAAAAGTGAAGAGTGAATAATGAAAAATTTGCTTCCGCAACGAAAAAAGTTCAAAGTTCTTTTTTTTAAAAAAAGTGTGGCTTTGCGAACAAAGTTCAAAGAAAAAATGTAATTTTGCACCCATGAATGAATTAAATCTTCCTGCCTACGACGTCAAGATGCGTGGAACGCGTGAGAAGCCTGAGATTTTTGACTTCCTGCGCAAGCGTTATGTTACGCTGACTCCTGAGGAATGGGTTCGCCAGCATTTTACCCACTGGCTTGTTGAACACAAAGGCTATCCCAAAGGCTTGTTGGGCAACGAAATAGCCTTAAAATGCGGTGAGAAAACACTTCGTTGCGACTCCATATTGTATAATAAGGAGGCTATTCCTCAGATGATTATAGAATACAAAGCACCCACCGTGTCGTTGACACAGCGGGTGTTCAATCAGATATCAGCCTATAATCTCCTGCTTCACGTGGACTATTTGGTGGTTTCCAACGGTCTGCAACACTATTGCTGCAAAATGGACTACCAGCGTCAGACGTACGAGTTCTTGCAGGAAATACCAGATTATGTTTCCCTGATCAGCCTATAGCTGCTGATTACTCATCAGCCTCAGGAACGGCAGGAGCTTCAGCATCGGCCTTTTTCACCGTCTTGCGAATCGAGCGCTTGCGCTTCTTCTCCTCCTGACCAGTCACCTTGTCAATCTTGACGCCAGCCAGTTCAGGATCAATCAGGATACGTCCGCAATACTCGCAGACAATAACCTTCTTGTGCATCTTGATGTCGAGCTGACGCTGGGGCGGAATCTTGTTAAAGCAGCCACCACAAGCATCGCGCTGCACGTAAACGATACCCAGACCATTGCGGGCATTCTTACGGATACGCTTGAACGAAGTCAGCAGACGGGGCTCTATTTTGGCTTCCAGCTCCTTTACCTTAGCCTTCAGCTTCTCTTCCTCAGCACGGGTTTCCTGCATAATCTCGTCGAGCTCACTCTTCTTCAAATCCAAAGCCTGGCGACGATCTTCAATGATTTCCTCGTTCTGGGCCAGTTCTGCCTTCTTTTCCTCGATGCGAATTGTAGCTTCCTTGATCTTCTTGTTGCAGAGTTCGATTTCCAGCGACTGGAACTCGATTTCCTTCGACAGCGTGTCGTACTCACGGTTGTTCTTCACATCGTTAAGCTGCTCCTTATAGCGCTCTACACTCGCCTTAGCATTCTCTATCTCGCCCTTCTTCAGGACCACTGCCTGCTCAAATTCAGCAATGTCGGCATTGATCTTGTCGATACGGGTGGTGAGTCCCTCGATTTCGTCCTCGAGGTCCTGTACTTCCAGAGGCAACTCGCCTCTCAATGCACGCTTCTCGTCGATTCCAGAGAGCGTGGTCTGCAGCTGAAAGAGGGTCTTCAGACGCTCTTCAACCGGCATGTCCATAGGGTCTTTCTTTGCCATAATTTTCTTTTTTTATTATTTCGATATTACGGTATTACGTTATTTCGTTATTACGACTAGATATAAACTATCGGGTTGGTTTTTGTCTCTGCAATAATCGTACGTACATCCGGACAGTCCTTTTGGATGATGTCACGGAAGATTTCTGCAGTAAACTGCTCACTCTGATAGTGGCCTATGGCGCAAATCTGAATCTGCTGCTCATAGCCAAAATACTGGTGGTAGTGCATCTCACCCGTAATGAAAGCGTCAGCACCCTCTTTTACGGCGTCAGGCAAAAGGAAATCGCCTGCTCCACCACAGACGGCCACCTTGCTAATGGGACGCTCTAACAGCGTATTACACTGTGCACACTGCACGCCGAACTGCTTTTTCACCAGTTCAATAAAGGTGCGTGCGTCCATCTGCGAGGGCAAACACCCTACTACACCATTACCCGCCTCGATGCCATCTACAGTCTTTTGGGCAAAGAACTTGCAGTCCGTCAGCCCCAGTCTCTCGGCAATTTTCCAGTTCACGCCGTCCAATGCATTATCCATGTTGGTATGCATCGACACAATGACGATATCGTGTTTGATAGCCTTGATAACACAGCGTTGCACATAGTCGGCCCCGCTGATCTGCTTCAGTCCCCGAAACAGCAACGGATGATGGCTAACGATGAGGTTACAGCCCTTGACTATAGCCTCGTCGACAATCTGTTCGTTGACGTCCAGACACAATAATGCCCCTGAAACCTCCGCCTCCGTCAGTCCCAACTGCAGGCCAGCATTATCCCAGCTTTCCTGCAAGGGCAGAGGCGCGAATCGTTCAAGGGCGCTCAGCACTTGCTTTATTTTCACGCTTCAAAAAGTTTATTCAGACTGCAAAGGTACGAATAAGTGAGCAAAGAAACAAATAAAAAAACATTTTTTTTATTTTTTCCTTATGTGAACCACTCCTCGCCGTGACGCTCGTGGCAGTATGACGTACCATCGAAACAATGCGTGCAGACACGCTCTTTGGGCAGTCCGATGGACTCAATCAGGTCCTCGAGTGTTGCGAATTTCACGCTGGTCAGTCCCAAACGGCGAGCAATCTCGTTCACCATTCGCTGATATTCGGGCGTTCCCGTCTGGGCATACTTATCAAGATTCTTCTTATCGTCACCTTCGAAATCCTTGATAATACGACGTGTAATCAGTTCCAAATCGCTCTTCGACGACGTGAAGCCGATAAACGGACAGCCGTAAACCAGTGGCGGGCACGAGATGCGCACATGCACCTCCTTAGCACCATTATCGAAGAATGTCCGTACATTGTCGCGCAACTGAGTACCACGTACGATAGAGTCGTCACAGAACACGATGCGCTGGTCTTTCAGTATGGCAGGATTAGGAATGAGCTTCATCTTGGCTACCAGGTCGCGACGATTCTGGTTTCCGGGTGTAAACGAACGCGGCCACGTGGGTGTATACTTGACCACTGCACGCTTGTAGGGAATCTTCTTACCCTCGGAATAGCCAAGTGCCATTCCGACACCGGAGTCAGGAATACCACAAACCAAATCGGCCTCAACGTCGTGGTCCTTCTCGCCCATCATACGGCCGTTTTTCTCGCGGACAAACTCCGTATTGATGCCCTCGTAGTCACTGGCAGGGAATCCGTAATATACCCAAAGGAACGAGCATATCTGACAACGCGTCAGAGGCTTTTGCAGCACCTCAATGCCATCGGCCTTGATTTTGACTATCTCGCCAGGTCCTACATCGCGCAGTATCTTGTAGTTCAGGTTGGGGAAACTCGTCGTCTCGCTCGACACCGCATAGGCCTCAATCAGTTCGTCAGTGCCTATGGGCGACAGACGGTGTACCTTTTTGTGTCCTAAAACGATGGGGGTGCGTCCTAGAAAGTCGCGAGCGGCAATGATGCCATCTTCCGTCAGGATAAGCATCGAGCACGAACCCTCAATCTTCTGGTATACTTTATTAATACCCTCCACAAACGTGTCGCCCATATTAATAAGCAGGGCCACCAGTTCCGTCTGATTGATGTTGTTAGCCGACATTTCGCTCAGGTGCATACGCTGTTTCAGCAGGTCTTCGGCAATCTCGCGCAGGTTGTTGATTTTGGCTACCGTCACAACGGCATAACGCCCTAGATGTGAGTTGACGATGATGGGCTGAGGGTCGGTATCGCTGATAACGCCCAGACCTTGATGCCCCTTAAACGAATCAAGCTCGTCCTCAAAACGTGAGCGGAAATAGTTGCGCTCCAACGAGTGAATCGAACGGTGGAAACCGCTTTCCTCGTCAAAAGTCACCAAACCGGCGCGTTTTGTACCTAAGTGTGAGTTATAGTCTGTTCCGTAAAACAGGTCATTTACGCAATCCTTTTTCGAAATCGTGCCAAAAAAGCCACCCATAACGTTCTTTTTACCTTATTATTATACTAACGAAGTCTCTTTTAGGCCTGCAAAATTACAAAAACTATGGGAAAACGCAAAACGATTGCTCGTTTTTTTTCTGCCCACCCTGCATTATTTATCATAGGATAAGTCACTTCAGCACCTGCGTGATACCCTGTTCCCTATGGTTGATACGTACCTCAATGCCAAATTTCTCGTGGATGTGCTCGGCCAAATGCTGGGCGCTATACACGCTACGATGCTGTCCGCCCGTACATCCAAAACAAAACATCAAACTGGTAAAACCACGCTGTATGTAGCGGCGCACATGAGCGTCGGCCAACTTATAGACACTGTCCAAGAAGGTCAGTATCTCGCCGTCATCCTCCAAGAATCGAATGACGGGCTCGTCCAGTCCTGTCAACTTCTTATAAGGCTCATAACGACCAGGATTGTGCGTCGATCGGCAGTCGAAAACATAGCCACCACCATTACCCGACTCGTCCTCGGGAATGCCTTTTCCGTACGAGAAGCTGTACACCCTGACTACCAGCGGACCCTGTGCGTCGTACTTTGAGAACGTCGCCGGACCGTCCTGCGGATGGGGTTTGTAGGGGTTATTGTCCGTCGTTCTGTATCCGTCAGCACGGGCTGCAGCCACCTGCACCTGCTGGAATTTGGGCAGTTCTGTCAATTGTTCCAGCAGACGAACCAAATGCGGATAAGGGAAGTTGCGCTCGCTAAGCAGTTCTTTCAGGTTCTGCATGGCAGGCGGTATCGACTCGATGAAGTGCAGTTTGCGTTCGAAATAACCGCGGAAGCCATAGGCTCCCAACACCTGCAGCTGACGGAACAGCACAAACAGGCTCAGACGGTCGACGAAATGATGCGGCGACGGCACTTCTGTATACATTTTTAGGGCGTTATAGTATTCGTACACCAGTTCACGGCGCACTTTGTGCGGATATTTCGCGCTGGCCTGCCACAGGAACGACGCCAAATCATAGTAGTAAGGTCCCTTACGACCACCCTGAAAATCAATGAAATAGGGTTTTCCATTGGCATCCAACATGACGTTACGAGCCTGGAAGTCACGATACAGGAAACACTGTTCGTCGTTGGCTGCTGTCAGGTCTTTGGCCAGCAGGCGGAAGTCGGCCTCGAGTTTCAACTCGTGGAAATCCAGCTCGGTGGCCTTTAGGAAACAGTATTTGAAGTAGTTCAGGTCGAACAGCACCGAATCGGTGTCGAACGAGGGTTGCGGATAGCAGTTCGAGAAGTCGAGCTCACGGAAGCCACGCAGTTGGATGTTGGGCAACTCGCGGATGGTGCGACGCAGCAGTTCCTGCTCCTTCAATGTGTAGCGACCGCCTGCCTCACGTCCACCTCGAATGGCATCAAACAACGACACGGAGCCTAAATCGGTCTGTATGTAGCGCAACTCGTCGTCGCTTACCGCCAGGATTTTTGGCACTGGCAACTGTCGCTTGGTGAAGTGCTGGGCTAAGTACACGAAGGCGTGATTCTCGTCCCTGCTCGTTCCCACACAGCCCACCACGCTTTCACCCGCTGCTGATATCATGCGGAAATACTCGCGGTTGCTGCCGCCACCGGGCAGTTTCTCCATTTGCTGTGGTTCCGCCCCATTCCATTGCTTGTATAGTTCTCTTAGCTTCTGCATAGTTCCTTATTATAATATAGCCATCAGCTCTGCCAGACTCGTCACCTCGTAGTCGACGGGTTCCTCAGCCGGATATTCTGGGAAACGGTTGAAATAGGCAGCGTCCAGCCCTGCCCGCTTGGCACCGAGGATGTCTGTCTGCAAGTTGTCGCCGATCATCAGCGTCGTCTCCTTTCGGGCACGAGTCTCACGCAAGGCATAGTCAAAGAACGCTTGTGAGGGTTTGTTGGCTCCAGCATCCTCACTGAGCACGATGGTATCGAAATAGTCCGTCAGTCCACAGGCTCGTAATTTCTTGTACTGCACCTCATGGAAACCGTTCGAACACATGTGCATATGGTAGCCCTGCCCTCGCAAATAGTCCATCAGTTCGCGGGCTCCATCCACCAAGCCTGGTTTCGACGAACAAAAGTTCAGGAACCTGTCACTCGCCTCCAGACAATACTGCTCAGTGGGTTCGAGTCCCTCGCCAAAACTCAGCGGACGGCGGAAACGTTCCACTATCAGATAGTCGCGTGTGATTTCGCCCTTCGAATAGCGCGTCCACAAGTCGATGTTCGCCTTCCAATATTCGTCGTAGAATAGCTGCGGGTTGGCGAACCACCGTCCCAGCTGCAAGGCGTCGAACAATTCGCCCAGCGCTATTACGGCATTACCATGCGTGTCGTACAGCGTATCGTCGAAATCGATAAACAGATCGGTGTAACGTTTCATTCTGACTGCAAAGGTAGTGCAAATCGAAGGAATTTCCAAATTTATTTTGCATTTTCGAAGGAAAATGCCTACTTTTGCACCATGAAAGTCATCGTATCCAACGAAATAGCAACCGTCTGCCCCGTCTTTGTCGGTGCCTGCGTCGAGGCAGAAGTGGTAAATACTCCCTATTGTAAACCGCTTTGGCAGGAAATCCATGCGCTTGGCGAACACTATCGCGCCACGCTGACCACCGAGTCGCTGAAAGACATGAGCAGCATTGCCGCCACACGTGCCGTTTATAAGGCCTGCGGCAAGGACCCCTCGCGCTATCGTCCTGCCTCTGAGGCACTTATCCGACGCATGCTGCAAGGCAAAGAGCTCTATCAGATCGACACCCTCGTCGACCTCATCAATCTGGCGTCCATTGCCTACGGCTATAGCATCGGAGGCTTCGATGCTGACAAGTTCGTGGGCGATACGTTGACACTGGGCATTGGACGCGAAGGAGAACCCTACGAAGGCATCGGACGCGGCATGATCAACATCCACGGACTCCCCGTCTACCGCGATGCTCAAGGCGGTGTGGGCACTCCCACCAGCGACAACGAACGCACCAAGATCGACATCAACACCCGCCATCTGCTCGTGCTCATCAACGGCTACGACGGCAACCGCGACCGCGTCGCCGAGAATGCCCAATACATACTCGACCTCCTCAGCAAATATTGCCAATCCGCCAACGGAAAGTACACCTTATATTAATATCTTCCGCACTCAAAATAATGCCGCACTTGCTGGTTGACTCTGCGCACTTGCTGGTTGACTCCACCCACTCAAAATAATGCACGTTTTCCTTGCATTTCTGCGATTTTTTTTGTATCTTTGCACTTAGAAAGGCAATCGTAGCGTCTTTTCGGGCTATGCCAAAAGCCCAATGATTCAAGTCTTTTGGCGACCGCCGCAAGACATTCGCACGCCCGCCACAATATATTGCCCCGCCCGCTGCAACAATTTGCCACGGGCGGGGCAAATTAGTTACATCCCGTCTCGCTCCCTGCTACATCCCGCCTCAATCCCTGTTAGGACGTGGCTTCTCCCCCTTCCGGTCCTAATGAAATACGTGGAAGCCACAGCGTGTATCGAAAATATGCAACGTACGCGAAAGATTAATGGAGTCGAATTAGGGGCGATTTTTGTCGCAGCGCGTTGATTATTCGAGAGGTTCTGCGTAATGTACTATGTTTGTGAAATTTGCCGATTTCGATAAAGCAAGAATCTAAAAGCGGATATTCATCCTATATGTCCTTGATGCTTTCGCATCGAAATTATTTCTCTCAGCCCATAGGCATCTGCGGTTTTAAGGGTTATACAAATATTGATAATTATACCTCCTCGTGAGCATAGTTCTGGTAGTTACCCAGAATTTGCTCGATATGGATGACTTCAGAACATGCATCCCACGTTACACCTCCGCCCATGAGATACCAGTTCTCACGTTCTTTGGCGGGCATTCTTTTCAGCGATGGGAAAGCAGATATAGGCATCAGTACAGAACGACCATCCTGCAAGTCCACCTGAAACTTTCCACGTTTCGGGAATGACAGCCGCTTAATTCTTGGCTTTACATCCCAATATCCTTCTTTTTTATACATATTATTTCTTTTTTGTTTTCTTTACCGTCATCATTTTGACGCGCTTCCCTTGTTTAAAGAGACTCCATTGCTGGAGCAGTTTTTCCCGATATTCACTGGCCACTGCCAAAACTTCTTTTGCCTGAGAGTCTGTTAAGTCGCCCTGCTGGGCCAATTCAACCGTAGGTTCCAACCAAATCTTGCACAGATGCTCAGTACCGCGTTTACCTACATGCACATGAGCGCAATTCTCATTGTAATCAGTATTCCAAAACAGAAACTGCCAAATAATCTTAGCTGTGATATAGAGCAGTATTTTAGGCATCGTCGTTATGATATATTACAATTTACACGGCAAAGATAGGAATTTTTCTTGTAAAATCCAAAAGATTACAAGAAAAATATAGACCTGAGCAAAAATGCCCAGGTCTACTTGTAGGGTAAAGAATATTCACTTAACCAGAACTTTTTTACCGTTCTGGATAGCGATGCCCTTGGACGTATTGGACAGCTTGCGGCCCTGCAGGTCGTAGCTGACAGCATCGGTGGCGTTGTCGTGAGTGATGGCGTTGATGGCGGTCACATCTGACATAGCAGCGTGCTTGATTTCAATTTTGGTAGCAGACGGAGACTGCTGGTCCCACATGAAGCCACAGCGTGTGGGCAGGAAAGCCTGATTGGCAGAGGTACGCACGAGAACGCTCTCCAACGGGGTTACGTCCTGCTTGGCAGGAATACCGTAGCGGCCCACCTTTTCCATGCTCTCCCAACCGCTGCCGAAGGTGATGACGTTGCCGTTGTTATCGCTCATACGGACAGCCTTGATATCGCTGTCGAAAGTCAGTACATCGGAGTTCTTCACTTTCAGATACTGCGACGTAGGCGAGTAAACGAGATAAGGCATGCCAGCCATGATGCCGTCGGAAGTGCATTCAACGAAGAAGAGTGTTAACGTTTCACCCTGCTGCTGAATGGCAGCCAGACGCTCCACCTTCAAATCCTTAGCTGCTACTGCCAGCTGGTCGGCCGTCAGTGAGAAAGGCAGGCAGAGGGTGTTGTAGCCTGCAAAGAAATAACGGTTCAGCTGCACGGTCTGTTCGCTGTTCTGCATCAGTTCCATGTCCAACTTAGGCGAACTGGCATAAATGTTCTTTACTCGGTTCTGTGCAAAGGCCGTAGTGGTCAGGGCCATTGTCATTGTCATTGCAAGTACTAATCGTTTCATAAGCAATAATAGTTTTAGTTGTTTGGTTTATTAAAAAGGCCCAAGCACCAGTGCTCAGGCCTTCTGTTGGTGAATATTGTCACCCCGCTCGAGTCCCTTATGCGAAGGGGTTCTCTGTGGGATAGTAGTCGCCCTTCGGGAAATTGTAGTCAATCTCGTCAACGGGGATGCCCATATACTTCAGCACCTCCCACAGGTACTTACCAGCGTGCTCGAACATAACGGCAGCGTGGTGAGGATAGTGCTTCTCGATAAGCACGTGACGATAGAAGCGGCTCATGTTCTTGATACCGAAGGTACCGATAGAACCGAACGAGCGTGTTGCTACTGGCAGAATCTCGCCCTGAGCGATGTAAGCGCGCAGCTTGGTATCGGCTGTAGACTGCAGACGATATACAGTAGCCTTGCCGGGCTTCAGGTCACCCTCGAGGGTACCGTTAGTCACCTCAACAGGCAGAGCGCGAGCCATAATGCGCTGGAAGCACATCTGGCAGTTGCAAACCTTAGAAGAAGCAGTGTTACCGCAGTGGAAGCCCATGAAGATCTCCTTGTCGGTATAGGTGTCGCACTCGAACTTCTTGCCCTTGATGCTCTCCTCGTACATGTCGCGAGGAACAGAGTTGTTGATGTCGAGCAGCGTAACGGCATCCTGAGTAATGCAGGTACCAATGAACTCAGACAGTGCGCCATAGATATCTACCTCACAAGCTACGGGGATACCGCGGCTGGTCAGACGGCTGTTCACGTAACAGGGAACGAAACCAAACTGAGTCTGGAAAGCGGGCCAGCACTTGTTGGCCATAGCCACGAACTGACGAGAACCCTTGTGAGCCTCAATCCAGTCAGTCAGCGTCAGCTCATACTGGGCGAGCTTAGGCAGCACCTGAGGAATCTTGTTACCACCACCAAGTTCAGCAACCATATCCTTCACAACGTCGTCGATACGGGGATCGCCAGCATGCTTCTGGAAAGCCTCGAACAGGTCGAGCTCTGAGTTCTCCTCAATCTCAACGTCGAGATCATACAGTGCACGGATAGGAGCGTTACAAGCCAGGAAGTTGTTGGGACGGGGACCGAAGCTGATGATCTTCAGGTTCTGCAGACCCACGATAGCGCGAGCGATGGGCAGGAACTCATGAATCATCTCAGCACACTGGGCTGCGTCACCAACGGGCTCCTCAGGAATGTAAGCACGGGTCTTACGCAGCGACAGAGCCTGGCTGGCGTTCAGCATACCGCAGTAAGCATCGCCACGACCATCAATCAGGTTATTCTGAGTCTCCTCAGCAGCAGCGATGAACATAGCGGGGCCCTGGAACCAGTCAGCCAACATGGTCTCAGAAATCTCAGGACCGAAGTTGCCAAGGTATACACACAGGGCGTTACATCCAGCCTTTGTGATATCTTCGAGAGCCTGCTTGGCATGGATCTCACTCTCAACAATACAGATAGGACACTCGTAGATGCCTTCCTTACCAAACTTCTTTTCATACTCGGCGATAACGGCCTTGCGGCGGTTTACGGCCAATGACTCGGGGAAACAGTCGCGAGAAACGGCGACGATTCCAATCTTAATTACAGGTACGTTGTTCATAAAAAAATGTTATATAAAGTAATGTTTAGTCAGATACGGCTACAAAGTTACGAAAAAAAGGTAAAAGTGAGTCGTGAAAAGCGAAAAAACTGCTACCGTATAGTTTTTTTTAACGTTCAAATCCGTCCTACTGCAACGTAATAGCCATCAAACCTATCACCACGTCGTTGGAAAGGGTACGTAACGTGAGCGACTGGAGTTTCTTCTGACGATTCAGCGGCATACGCAACATGGTAGCTGCACCACCAGGAATCTCGCCACCATCTGCGCCCTTGGGACCAATCTCGCCACCTCGGGCATTTACAAAGGGAAGATTCAGGGCACGCCCCAGGTTACGGCTGACCTTGTCCGATGCGAAGGCCACACGGTAGGGACGCGGTTGGGTAGAACGGAATGCCACATTGTCGATATAGTAGTCGCGCTCGATGGGGCACCAGTTGTCAGGATTCACCAACCGCAGGGTGTCTGCCGTACCATCCTGATACTGTGCTACAACGATGCCGTTGGCTATATGGCACTGCATGTGGTTGGTGGTGCCAGCCATCAACAGCCACGCCTGACGGTAGCGCCCACTCATGGGGATGCTGATGCTGTCTGGGTAGTTGTCCCACAGCGAGGTGAAAGCTATGTTCCTGCCCACAGCAGGCGTACGGAATGGTACTCCCATTGCGATGAACTCGTCCTTGACGATGAGCGAGCGGAACACAGAGTCGTTGATCTGGGGCAAATAGTCGGGATGACACCAGTCGCCCACGCCCTGAAGGGGAATCTGCAGCGTGGTATAGGACGGACGCGGCGAGCGGTATTCGTTGCGGAAAATATTCGTTACACTATCGTTCAGCACACGGTCGATGTTCTGTTTATGAAACTTCTCGGCAAAGGTAGGCTCGTCGGTGCCAAATTGTTGTAAATCGGCCATCTCATAGCCCTTATAAGTAACTTCTGGGTATTTCACGGGCATCTTCACACGAATAAACTGATGCTGTTCGCTGTTGCCTACTACGTCGCGATATTTACCCATACCGAGATTCTGACGGATAACAATCTGTTGGGGCTGGGCAAAGTGCTGCGTAACCTCGTAGACCGCCTCGTCGCCCTGACGCTGGTATTTATAATATATATAAGGTGTACGGACTGATGCCGAATCCCATGCCTCAGGGAAGCCAGGACGGATCATGCAGCGCCCCTCGAGGGCATTGGGCAGTATGCCGAAAAGCCCCTGAATGAGCGTGCGTGCCGAGATGCCTATGCAGTCGCCAAAGTCGCGATAGCACTCACCACGGGCAGCATCGTACTTACTAATCTGTCCGAAGTTGGCAGGCGACTGTCCGTCATACATCTGGTCCATCACGTTGGCCATCATCAGCTGGTAGCCCTCCTCTGAGCGTCCTGCCTCAAAATAAGCCAACGCCGTGTGCATCACCTCGGCAGCTGCCACATTGTTGATGCTCCAGGAATAGGGCAGCCAGTTCGAGGTGGAGATGGTATAGAGGTGAGTGGTGACGGGGATATGGGGAATCTCGCTATCGATATACTTCGTGGCCTGATAAGCCTGTTCCGGCGAGCAGGCACCACAGTCGATAGGGGTATAGATGCTCCACACGGCAGCACTCTCATGGACACGTTTCAGTCCCATCTGGTCCTGATATTCTGCCCAATGGCCTTTGTCGCTCAGCCACAAACGGTCTTTCATCGCCTTCAAGATGGCCTCAGCCTCCCTTTGGTAGGGCGTGCCGTCCTCGCCAATCAGACGGGCAATGCGAGCCGCCAGTTTGTTGGCGCGATAGTTATAGGCCGAGGAGTGAGTCACAGCTCCACCACTATAATAGAGTGCATCACTAGCCCAGATGCAGCAATAGGCATCGTAGAGATGGTCGCCATCAGGGTCGAAATTACGCTTCTCCCATGCCAGATGGCTCGTCAGTACGGGCCACATCTTCTTCAGGTATGCCTTGTCGGCATCATACTGGAAGTGCCACAACAACTCGTCGATATAGTTCAGATTCATGTCATAGTGATGCATCTGGTCATTACGCTCCGGATTGCGACAGATGTAGCCGTTCGAGTACATCTGCGTCCCCCACTCTTTTCTGGCACGCGCCAACTGCTGTTTTTCGTCCTGCGTAGGATGAGCGTATTGGGGAGGCACACTATTTACCTGACTCTTGGCATAGGCATCAAAATGGCTGACAGCACGGTCGGGCCACCCCAGCACATCGCCCAGATAGCCTGCACGCCAGCCTGCCAGCGGCATTCGCCAACCTATGCAGCCGTGCAACCACGTCTTGCCGTCCCAGTCACCATCGGCAGCAACCACCAATGCACCGCCAAGAGTATTGACATAGGGGTCAGGGGTATTGAATTCCACACGCGAGGCCAGCTGTCGCATCACTGTCTCCATCTCCTCGAAACGTTCAGCGCCTTCTCGTTCGTGGGTTTTGTTTGTTATGACACCATCACAACATACATAACACTCTTCATCGAATGTCTGCGACCACTGTTGGACGGGCGTTTTGCCGTCAGCCTCGAAGGAGTCACGCGAATCGACGCCCAAATCGCCATTTCGCGACAGCTTGGGATTGCGAATGTTGCTGACCACTACTTCCAATGTGGCACCATCACTGAAACCTGTGGTTTGGAAGCGCCACATAGCCTGCTCAGCCTGCAGAGAGGCTACCACCTTGACACGCAGCGTAGCTTTCGCTCCCCATGCCTTGTGACGAAGCACGTAACTGCGCATACCATCTTCATAACGAGCCTCGCAGAAGTCAGTCGTGTCGAGCAGTACGCCATTCACACGAAACTGCACATTACGGTAATCTTTCTTCTTATAGATGGCAAACACGGGGCGGTCGCTGGTTTCTACTCGCCACTCCGTGGGACTGCCATACAACGCACGTGTAAAACGGTGCTGGCCATTCACACAGACAAAGGCTCGTCCCTCAGGACGGTACTGCTGAGCCGACACCCCCAGTGTCAGCATCAAGGTCAACAAAACAAACACAATTCGTTTCATGGGGACAAAGATACGAATAAGTGAGCGAAAATGCAAATTAATTTGCAATTTTCCGAACGGAAGTATCTTCGACGAAGTCAAAGTTACGAATAAGTGAGCGAAAATGCAAATTAAACATAAAAAAAATCCGACTGTCATCACGACAATCGAATTTCAAAACAAACTACTTAAAAACTAATCTACTAAAACAAATCAAAAAAATATCTTATTCTTATTGAAGTCTAATACGATATTAACGAAAGTTTTAACCTTCCGACGGTGCAAAGTTATGAACTTTTTGAATACATTGCAAGCTTTTGGGGCAAAATCGAATCCTTTCTTGATTTATATCAACGATAATGGCCACCATTTTGACCATTTGCCTATATTTTGCCAAGTTGAGGTTACAAAAAAGTATCATTAAGAGCCCAAAGAGTAATACCAAAAAGAGTAGCAGGACGCCCCACAAAGCATCCTGCTACCCGATGTGATTATAATCTCAAGTTGGTATTACATCATGCCACCCATTCCTGGGGCGCCACCCATCGGCATGGCGGGTTCCTTCTCGGGCTTGTCGACAATAAGGCACTCCGTGGTGAGGAACATACCTGCGATAGAGGCAGCATTCTCCAAAGCTACACGAGCCACCTTGGCAGGATCAACGATACCAGCCTTGCGCATGTCCTCGTACTCATCGGTACGGGCATTGTAACCAAAGTCACCCTTGCCCTCGCGAACCTTCTGTACGACGACAGCACCTTCACCACCGCCATTGACGGCAATCTGACGCAGAGGCTCCTCGATGGCACGCTCTACAATGTTGATACCTGTCTGCTCGTCGGCATTGACACCCTTGATGCCCTTCAGCACGTCGAGAGCACGAATGTAGGTGGTACCACCACCAGCAACAACACCTTCCTCGATGGCTGCACGAGTAGCACAGAGGGCATCGTCGACGCGGTCCTTCTTCTCCTTCATCTCTACCTCGCTATTAGCACCGACGTAGAGCACTGCAACGCCACCAGCCAACTTGGCCAGACGCTCCTGCAACTTCTCCTTGTCGTAAGAAGAGGTGGTAAGCTCAATCTCCTTCTTAATCTGGGCAATACGATCCTGGATGGCCTGCTTGTCGCCAGCACCATTGACAATGGTCGTATTATCCTTCGATACGGTCACCTTGTCGCAGGTTCCCAGCATCTCCAGCGTAGCCTGCTCCAACTTCAGACCCTTCTCCTCGCTGATAACAACACCACCAGTCAGTGTAGCGATATCCTCGAGCATAGCCTTACGACGGTCGCCGAAGCCAGGAGCCTTGACAGCACAAATCTTCAAGCCACCACGCAGACGGTTGACAACCAGTGTGGTCAGAGCCTCTGAGTCAACATCCTCAGCGATGACGAGCAGAGGACGGCCACTCTCAGCAGCAGGCTGCAGAATGGGCAGGAAGTCCTTGATGTTGCTGATCTTCTTATCATAGATAAGGATGTACGGATTCTCCATCACGCACTCCATCTTCTCTGAATCGGTTACGAAGTAGCCAGACAGGTAGCCACGATCGAACTGCATACCCTCGACAACACCAATATGGGTGTCACGGCTCTTCGATTCCTCGATAGTGATGACACCATCCTTCGACACCTTGCGCATAGCGTCAGCCAGCAACTTACCGATTTCCTCGTCGTTATTGGCACTGACGGTAGCCACCTGCTCAATCTTGTCGTAGTTGTCGTCAACCTTCTCGGCACTGTCCTTGATGAAGTCAACAACAGCCTTCACAGCCTTGTCGACACCACGCTTCAAATCCATGGGGTTGGCACCGGCGGTCACGTTCTTCAGACCCTCAGTGATAATGGCCTGAGCCAGAATGGTGGCAGTAGTCGTTCCGTCACCAGCATCGTCACCAGTCTTCGATGCCACGCTCTTGACAAGCTGGGCACCAGTGTTCTCAAACTTGTCCTCCAACTCGATTTCCTTAGCAACGGTCACACCGTCCTTGGTAATCTGAGGAGCACCGAACTTTTTCTCAATGACAACGTTGCGACCCTTCGGGCCCAGCGTTACCTTTACTGCGTTTGCCAACTGGTCCACGCCCTGCTTCATCAGGTCGCGAGCCTCAATATTGAATTTAATATCCTTTGCCATAATATTTTTTTATTTTTCGTTATTACGTTATTCCGGTATACAGGTATTCCGTTAGTTGTTACTTCTCAATCACTGCGAGCACATCGCTCTGACGCATCATCAGATACTTCTCACCTTCGAACTCCAACTCGGTGCCACTATACTTGCCATACAGCACTTCGTCGCCTGCTTTCAGAATCATTTCTTCGTCTTTGGTTCCCTGGCCTACAGCCTTGATGCTTCCATGAAGGGGTTTCTCTTTTGCGGTATCAGGAATGATGATACCACCAATCTTCTCTTCTGCCGGTGCGGGCACTACCAGCACGCGGTCTCCTAATGGTTTGATATTCATAATACTTGTTTTTAAATTAAATGTTTATTTACGTCTGACCTCTGTCACTGCCAAAACTGTGCCAAACGTGTCAGTCTGCCACATTGGCAGAAAAAAAGAGCAGGTATTTTCACAAACACCCGCCCTCACCTTATTTATAATAACCATTAAAATAATTGTTTATTGCATATCGTAAACCACCTGCATCAACTTCTTGCCTATCTCATCGGCAGCCTCAATGGTGGCAGCTTCACTGTAAACGCGAATGATAGGCTCCGTATTCGACTTACGCAGATGGACCCAACGGTCGGGGAAGTCGATTTTGACACCGTCAATGTCGTTGACCTGTGCCGTAGGATCGTTGGCATACATTTCCTTTACCTTGACCAAGATAGCATCAACATCGGTATCGGGAGTGAGGTCGATACGGTTCTTGGCAATCTGGTAGTCAGGGAATTTCTTGCGCAGTTCGCTGACCTTGCAGCCTTTCTTGGCCAAAGATGTCAGGAAGAGTGCAATACCCACAAGGGCATCACGTCCATAGTGACTTTCAGGATAGATGACACCACCGTTTCCTTCGCCACCAATGACGGCATTTACCTCCTTCATCTTGGTGGTGACATTGACCTCGCCGACAGCAGCAGCAGTATACTTGCCGCCACGCTTCTCAGTGACATCACGCAAAGCACGCGTTGAACTGAGGTTACTTACCGTATTGCCTGGAGTTTCCGACAGCACATAATCGGCCACACTGACCAGCGTGTATTCCTCACCAAACATACGACCATCTTCGCAGATGAATGCCAGACGGTCGACATCAGGATCGACGACGATACCCAAATTATACTTTCCTGTGCGCATCTCGTCCATGATACCCTGCAGATTCTTCTCCAGAGGCTCTGGATTATGGGCAAAATCACCCGTTACTTGCTCATTGAGGAACTTATAGCCTACACCCAGACGCTCGAGCAGTTTGGGAAGAATGATACCACCCACACTATTGATGCTGTCGACGCAGACTGTAAAGTGAGCCTTGCGAACCACATCGGCATCGACCAGTTTAAGGTCGAGCACAGACTGGATGTGACGGTCGTCGAAGGAATCGTCGACAATCACGTGGCCCAACTTGTCGACCTCAGCATAGCAGAAGTCTTCTTTCTCAGCCAGTTCCAGCACCTTCTGTCCGTCGGCAGCAGTCAGGAATTCGCCCTCACTATTCAGTAACTTCAGCGCATTCCACTGACGCGGATTGTGAGATGCAGTGATGATGATACCACCATCGGCACCGCTCATGCGGACTGCCAACTCCGTAGTAGGCGTTGTAGCATAGCCAATGTCGATAACGTCGAAGCCCATGCCTACCAAGGTGCCACAAACCACGTCGCGCACCATAGGACCAGAGATTCGACCGTCGCGACCTACAACAATCTTTCCCGTCTTGCAAGGGATATACATCGCATAAGCCGTTGTAAACTTGACGATATCCAATGGATTCAGCGTATCGCCAGTATGTCCGCCAATAGTTCCGCGGATACCAGATATAGATTTAATCAGTGTCATATTTTCTTATATTGAGCGTTTTTGTGTTCTATGGATTATTTTTCCCTGACGTAGGTAATCTCATAATGACAGGGATACACACTCGACGAGGCGTCAGCCGTTCCCTGTGAATGAGGCACGATGAGCCGCACCAAGGCAATCTCGTCGTTCTCCGATTCCGGACGTCCTATATTGATGTAGTTCAGCGGGATGAGCCAACCTGCTGGCACACTTGATGACGAACTGTGATAACGCATCATCAGACCTGTCACAAAGGAGGCCGTAATGGTGGTACCCTTACGCGACACGTTCATTTTATCGTAATACTGCGAAACGTCCATATACGAACCAACTGAAGCATCGTAAATATAGAATGGCATCAGGTTCGACAGCAGCAGTGAGTCTGCAAGGATATTGTATTCCGTGAAGCGGCAAAGTACATTGACAGACTTATTCTCCTCCAATTTACTGCCGCAGCCCTTGCGGACAATCTGCATATACACACCTGTACGCGACATACGGACATATTGGTTCTTGGCAGTATCAGTGGTCAGTCCCTGACTCTCAAACTGGTTTTCGTCAATGACTTGAATACCGTTCTTTGATATGAAATTATTGATGGCATCACGCTCTTTTGCCTTCTTGTCGCCATAAGTTTCGTAATTGTCGCAACTCATGTAGAATACGGCGCAGAACACCATCAAAATAGGATAAATGAGTCTCTTCATTGCTGTCATTTTGCTAAATTCGGGCACAAAGGTACGAATTAATTATGAATTATGCATTATGAATGATGCATTATCAATGATTTATTAGACTACTTTAACTCCTCTTCAAAAGTACGGAATGCTTCTTCCACCGTCTTGACGGCATCCTCAATGGTACCATAAACTCGTCCTCCCGAGGCATTCAGGTGTCCTCCGCCGTTGAAGAACTGCGCTGCCACCTTGTTGCAGGGGAAAGCGTCAACGGAGCGCAGACTGACCCATACCAGATTCTCGCGTTCCGTGTCCTCGCGCAATGAAATGCTGAGTTTAAGACCTTTAATCTGAAGTGGCATATTGACCAGTCCTTCAGCATCGCCCTTCACGAAATGGAACTGCTTCTGATCATCACGCGTCAGCGTGTAGTAAGCGGCATGGCGCTTATCATCGACCACCAGACGGTTGCACAGCACGAATCCCACCATACGCAGACGATGCTCAGAGTAGTTGTGGTACACATTTCGGTAAATCTTGTCCTTATTGATGTGCTTCGTCAGCAACTGACTGATAATAAAGAACACGTCAGGGTCGTTCGAATTAAACGTAAAGCCTCCCGTATCTGTCATCATGCCACAATAGACAGGCACAGCATAGTGCTTGCCCAACTCCTCGAACAGTCCCATCTGCCACACGATGCGGAACACCAGTTCGCTTGCCGACGACGCCTCTGGGCGTGAAATACAGATCGTTGTATCGACATCGGGATTGGGGTGATGGTCAATAAGAACCTTCTTTGCCGGAGAGTTTTTGAGTGCCTCTTCCATCGCATCCGTGCGCGAAAGGCTGTTAAAGTCCAGACAGAACACCAGGTCGGCAATCTTCAGCACGGTATCGACAAAGTCCTTACGCTTATCGTAGCGCACCACCTTCTCGGTATTGGGCAACCACTGCAGATAGTCGGGGAACATATCAGGCACCACCATCAGCGGTTCCTTGCCCAGATGCTGCATCACAGCGCCCCACCCTAACATCGCGCCCATGGCGTCGCCGTCAGGATTCTGATGACAACAAAGCACGATGGTATCTGCGTCAGCAATGAGGGAGCGCAGCATGCTGCACTCCCCGTCAGTCATAATGTTTGTCAGCATTTAGAACAATTTGTTGGGATAAACGCCTTCGTCAACCAACTTCTGGATACGTTCTACCGTAGCTTCACGGTCGGCAGCATAAGTAACGCCAAACCACTTGCTGGTCGTATCGAGCACCTCACAGGTTGCCGTGCCGTCGTTAATCAACTTATTGACCATCAGAGGAATAAAGAACTCGGCCTTCAGATTCTCCATATTCTTCGGGTCGCTCAGGAATTCCTTGAAGTATTCCTCGCTATACTCAAAGTAGTCGGGTGTGAAACCCCATACGTTCATCGATACGGGAGCATTCTCCTCCAAAGGCTGCCATTCGCCCTGCTCATCCTTGTACTTGATGACGCCGTCCATGCGCAGAATCTCCGTACGTTCTACGACATCTGTCAGATGACGCTTGTCGTCGTAGGCACAAACGCCACGAGCCACACTTCCGTTCTCGCTCAGCGTGTTGCATACGCGGAATCCCACCATGGCATACTGGTTCTTGGCACCCTCGGGCAGATTGCTCAGGAACTTGCCAATCTGCATAAAGCAGTCACGGCCATAGAAGTCGTCGCAGTTGATGACACAGAACGGCTCCTTGATGATATCCTTACCCATCAGCACGGCATGGTTCGTACCCCAGGGCTTCTGACGGCCTTCAGGAACCGAAAAACCTTCGGGCAGTGCGTCGAGTGCCTGGAAACACAGCTCGCACTGTACCTTGCCCTCATACTTTGACAGGATCTGCGTACGGAACTGCTCTTCAAAATCCTTACGAATAACCCAGACTATCTTGCCAAAGCCAGCCTGGATGGCATCGTAAATACTGTAATCCATAATGGTCTCACCGTTGGGGCCCAGCCCGTCGAGTTGCTTCAGGCCGCCATAACGGCTTCCCATACCTGCAGCTAAAAGAAATAATGTTGGTTTCATGTCGTCTTGTTTTTGTTTTATAACTGTTTGCAAAGGTAACACTTTTTCCCGACACAAGCAACAACGGAAATCTTTTTTAACATTTCAACGCCCTCATAGCGTTCAGCACGGCCAACACCGTCACACCCACATCGGCAAATACCGCAAACCACATCGTGGCCAATCCCAAGGCAGCCAGCACCAGTACAGCCAACTTGATGCCTATGGCAAACCACACATTCTGACGGGCTATCGCCAGCGTCCGTCTGGCAATGCGCATAGCCAGTGCCACCTTCGAGGGATGGTCGTCCATCAGCACCACGTCAGCAGCCTCGATGGCAGCATCACTCCCCAGGCCTCCCATCGCAATACCCACATCGGCTCTTGCCAACACGGGGGCATCGTTGATGCCGTCACCCACGAAGGCAACGTGATGCGTCTGCGAACCCGCTGCATGCAGCAGTCGCTCTACATGACCAACCTTATCGGCTGGCAACAGTTCCGCATACCACTCGTCAACGCCCAGTTGCTCTGCCACATGTGCTCCCACCTCCTGGCGGTCACCCGTCAGCATCACGGTACGACTCACACCCAAGGCCTTCAACTGGGCTATAGCCTCAGCGCAGTCCTCTTTCACTTTGTCGCTGATGACGATATGCCCTGCATATTGCCCGTCAATAGCCACATGGATAATCGTTCCCACGTGACTGCAGTCGTGCCACTGGGCTCCAATGGCATCCATCATTTTCGTGTTTCCCACACAGACTGTCAGTGCGCCCACCTTCGCCCTGACACCCTGTCCGGCAATCTCTTGCACCTCCGTCACCTGACAACCGTCTGTTGCCTCATCGGGGAAGGCGGCACGCAGGGCAGCACCAATGGGATGAGTGGTATAGTGCTCCACATGGGCAGCCAAATGCAACAGCTGATGCTCGTCGAAACGTTCCGGATGGACTGCCTCTACCACAAACTGACCATGTGTCAGCGTACCTGTCTTGTCGAACACCACGGTATCGATTTTCGACAGCACGTCCATGTAGTTGGCGCCCTTGATCAAAATACCTCGTCGCGACGCCCCGCCTATACCGCCAAAGAATGTCAGCGGTACGCTCAACACCAGTGCACAGGGACACGATACCACCAAGAACATCAGTGCGCGATAGAGCCATGTGGCAAATTGTCCGCCAAAACAGACGGGGACTACTGCCAACAACAGAGCTGCTACGACCACGATGGGCGTATAGATACGGGCAAATTTGGCAATAAAACTCTCGCTCTGCGACTTGTGTTCGCCGGCATCCTCGACCAGGCGGATGATTTTCGAGACGGTACTCTCGCCAAAATTCTTGGTGGTCCTGACGCGTAGCACACCCGACAGATTGACACACCCCGACACCACCTCGTCATCTGTCTCCACCGCGCGAGGCATCGTCTCACCAGTCAGGGCGATGGTATTCAACTCACTGCTACCATCGACGACGACACCGTCCAAAGGTATTTTTTCGCCCACACGGACTAAAATCGTAGACCCCACCTCCACATCTTCCGGACGGACGTCAGCCACCTCTTCATGCTCACCCACGACGTGGGCAATGTCAGGACGTATATTCATCAGATGCGAAATACTCTCCCTACTCTTTCCTTCCGCGTAACCCTCAAAGAGTTCGCCTACCTGGAAAAACAGCATCACGAAGACGGCCTCAGGGAATTCATGTTCCGCACCAGGCAGGAAACCGATTCCCAGTGCTCCCAACGTGGCTATGGCCATGAGGAAGTGCTCGTTGAAGGCTTCCCCCTCCATCAGCCCCTCCACAGCTTCTTTCAGTGTCCCCCAACCCACAATCAGGTAGGGTACCAGATAAAACAACAACAGTTGCCACATGGGCAACACAAAGGTGTGCTCTATGGCGACGGCTACTGCCAACAGCGCCGCAGCCACCAGAATCGTGATCAGCTGACCGCGCTGACCTCCGTGCTCATGATGATGCTCGTGATGGTGCTCGTGATGATGCTCGTTACAACTACACTCGTGATGATGATGTTCATGTGCCATATCTTTATCTTTTATTTGTTTCACGCTGCAAAGGTACGGCAAACTTCTTGCAACTCAGTTGCAAACCCTCTCGCGCGTACATTTATATTATATAAATTGTTCTTCCGGATTCCCCGAGGAACATTAAAACGGTCCATAGCCCATACATGCTGTTGTACCCATGGCGGTCAGTGCCGCCGTCAGCGCCGCTATCGCTATGCGAATCACGACTTCCCAAAAATTCTTCTTCATACGCTTAATTTCTCATTTTTCATTTACATTTCTCATTTCTCACTTCTCATTTCTCATTTAAAAAGGAAAGCGCCCGAAGGCGCTATCCTTTTAGGCTCCCGTGCCGAAGTCATCGTCGTCGTTGCCGCCGCCGTTGTCACCCGATCCGCTCTGCGAACCGCTGTTGCCGCTGTTCTGCGAGCTGCCGCCACCTTGGTTTTCACTCCCCTCGCCCGTTGGAGAGGGGTCGGGGGTGAGGCTTCCGCCGTTCGACGGATCCTCGGCGTCGACGCCCGTCAGACTCTTGATGAGCGCCTTGGCCTTCGAGGTGAAGGTGGTGCTGGCCTCGGCCGACATGCGCTCGATGGTGGTCTCGCCGGTGGCCTGCATAATCATCTTCACGTTCGAGATGGCGAACTGCTGCAGGGCGATGTTCTCAGCCAGCTCCTCGTCCTTGCGCTGCGAGCCCTTGCCGGCACTGACCTTCGCGCCCTTCTTCAGCGTCAGGCCGTTGCCCTCGACGGTGGCCTTGAACAGACCCAGGTCGTCAATCTTCACCACGTAGCCCAGCAGCGTCAGCTCCTTCAGACAGGCCACCAAGTCGGTCAGCATACCGACAATCTGACCCTTCGAGAACGACGTGTTGTGGTGCGCCATGTGGTCGGCCAGCTGCTTCAGGTCCTTCGTGCCCTTGTACTCCACGCGGGGATAATACTTACCAGCTACTCCTTCGATGGAGTCGTTGGTGTTCAATGTTACATTCAATTCCAATGCCATAATTTTTCTTGTTTTTAAATTGTTAATACTGTTGTTACTTTCGGAGTAATCAAAAATACTTTCGGAGTATCCGGAATTCCCCTGGCAGTATCTCGATTTCCGCTGGCAAAGTTACGCAATAATATTTTGGTGATTTCCGCAGTCGGGTGCAGTTGGGTTGAGTTGGGAGGAGTCGGGAGGAGAAATCCGTAAGCTATTGGCTCTCATAAGGTTCGCCCACCTCCTCAACAATTTGGCGAACTTGCTTGGGCGTGTAGTTGTAAATATTCGGATTTAGCAGGTTGCGAAGTCTGGGATTGATCTTAAGCCAAACATTCAGCCGCTTTAAAGCCGTTTCTTTACTGACATCCGGAAAGTAAATCATCGCTAATTCGGACTTGCCGTAGGCCCTGATTTCAAACTTCTTCTCGTTCATTGCTTTCCATTTTTGTTTAAACATGTAATTGCCATGTAATTGCCCATGTAATTTCTCATATAATTCATGATAATTCTTTGACCTAAAGGTACAAAGTGTGGCGTTGCATTCGTGTTCAATTCGTGGTAATTCGTGTTCAAGAATAAATCCGTTTAATCCGTGCAATCTGTGGTTTGTTCCTTCATTGCCTTCCATTCCTCGTAGCTCACGGCGCCGGCCTTGGCCGCTTCCTGCTCCTGTTCGCGTCGGGCGTTGGCCGCTTCACGCTCCGCAGCCTGTTCGCGCTGCTGGGCGGCCGCAGTCTGTTCCTGGGCCTGCTGCTTACGGGTTTTCGTCAGACGCATGGCGGCAGCGGCATCGTCGAGCGTATAGCTCTTTGTTTGCCAACTTTTCAGCTTCGAGCAGAGTCGCCAGTAGCGCTGTTCCTCGAAACGCATCCTGCCCGTCGTCTGATTGGGCAGCGTCCAGTAGCGGATGAAGTCGTCGACCATCGTGCGGCCATACTTTCCGACATACCGTTCACACTGCTCCTCGAAGACCTTGAGCCGCGCCAGCAAATCCTCATCGAAGCCCGAATCCGGGTCGCAGACAGTAGAGAGAGTTTTCTCTGCTTTTGCTTCTTGCGGCTTTTCTTTTATAGGGGAGTATGAGGGGGAAGTTTTCTTGTCCTTTCTTCCTTTTCTCTCTTTCAAGTTAAATCTGATGTCGTTTAAAAACTGGAAATGCTTGCGCCATTTCGCCACCCGTACGCGCTGTTCTGCGTCAAGCGTCTCATAGAGCTTCACGCACATCAGCATGTGATGCAGCGTCTGCTGCACCACAAGCCCTTCGTTATCTATGCCCGAAAGATTGAGCAGATTAACGACATCTTGTTCAATCTTCGCTGTTTCCATTTTCGACCAAAAGTTTTGACAGTATTTTCACTATTTCCGTATACACGTCCTTGTCGAACGCACCCACGCGGCGACCCAGCTGGCGGTTCACGCGCAGCATGTTGTACGTGGCAAACGCCGCTCTATAGAAGCACAGCCGTGCCACCATCGGCATCTGTTGCACCCGCTGCAGGAACTCCAGAAAATCGCGCGTACGCACCAGTATCTCGTGGCGCTCCGCCTCGTCCGCAACGCCCGCCGCAGCTTCACGCAAGCGTCGCTCAGTCTCATGTAACAATTTAATCTCGTCCATAATCCGTGTTCGTTTAAACTATTCGAATCTTAAAGGTTTCCATGACGTTCGCTACTTCGTGGTAGCGCAGCTTAGTCGACGTTTCCATCGCTGCCATCGCTATGCCCAGAAGGATGTACGTAGAATCATCCTTGAGCTCGTAGCCCGCGTTGTAGTGCATCTGACGGCACACGAAGTCGATGTACCGTTCCGTGTTGTTCTCCGTGGGCGGCGCAAAGCGCGTCACAATCTGACGGATGGTCGTGTAGCCCCGTCGGCGGTATGTGCGCATCAGCACCAGCCACGCGCGGATGGCATACGGCTTCGACTCAAACTCTACGAAGCCCTTGCGGACTCCCACTTTACCCTGCCAGT
>JAEEGH010004762.1_pt1 | contig 34536 bp, 36 predicted proteins | sample 9134181 | NCBI WGS metagenome assembly JAEEGH01 (sample SAMN16246544, study PRJNA631951) | gut metagenome | biome: gut microbiome; feature: rumen; material: DP-attached | host: Bos | place: Iran: Karaj | collected 2018-10
CTATGATCATCTGCTGCAGTATGGTACTTGGTACTGCTTGTGAAAAGAATCGGAATTCGGATATCGACGAAAGCCATGAGGAAGAACTTGTCATATCCGATACAGCAACACACTATGAATTTCCCTCGGACAATATCCTGCAGTACAAGGGTATGATCATAGACAAAGAATTTATAATATATGTGTTTGGCCAGAACTCTGAGCTGGTAAGGGATCTGTTAAAAAAGCGTGATGACAACATGAGAGTATGTACGGAATACTATGATAGTTCAAAACGTAAATTGGCGGATAACTGGAGAGTAATACAGGTTACGGACGGGTATTATCTTGTGATATACAGTGATACGCAGACTATGGATTTTGAAAATGGAATTGGGGTAAGTAATATGCTTACGGATGATGGGTCACTTGAGTATAACATGTATAATTACAATGGGACATCATATACCATCAGAGGCATAGAGGAGCCCGGATTAAGGATATTCCGACCGGTAGAGCATATAACTAATCAATGGCAATCATACGAAGACGGGGAATGGTCTGTGGTTAGAGTGCAGTATTTCGGTAAGCCGCTGGATTAGCAGCCACATACTTTATAAAACTTGGGGTTAAAAAATCCCGGATACATGTTGATAAATATACTGTTAGAGTAAAAATAACGGGCAAACTATCCGAAAGGATAGGAACGCAAAGCTATAGGGACTAAAGGATTACAAGGATGTTATCTATGTCAGCCAGTTGCAACATATTAGAGGATTGATATTTACAGCATCGTAGCACTTTAGTTACGATGCTTTTTTGTTTGTCAGAAGAGGAGGGAATATGAAATATGGAAAGTTATTATTTATGGTTATGATTACAACTATTCTTGTGGTGACCGGGATAATCAGGTCTGAAAATGTATATGCATCGACAGATCGACAGTACTACTATGAAGCAGGAACCTATTACATCGATCTGGATGGAGATGGAAAATGGGAGACTGTATCTTATAATGAATACACAGAAACTTATAGGGATTATTATGGAAATACATTTGAGGTACTAGGCGCATGGGAATTAGTAATTAATGGGAAATCATCAGGGAAAAAATACATAAGAAATCCAATTAATGATGGTGATTATTGTACGTACATTAGAATAGAACTTATTGATATTTATGAAAAAGACAAATATACAGAGATCGGTATTAGATTTTTAACTGATGATCCTACAGTGGATGATCATTATGAAGCATATAGATACAAATCCGGAAAATGTGAACTAGTATTTTCAGAAGATCATGTAGGTCAGGTTTGGGATAAACAGAAAAAGAAAAATCATCTCATGGTTGAAGAGTATGAGTTGTGCGATTTAGGTGCGGTATTTTATAAGGTTGATTATGTAATAGAAGACAAAGAGCTGGTTAAAGCCAAGAATAAGGACCGCGTATGTGAATATTGCTCTTGTCAAGATGAATTTACTGCCAACCAATCGATAACCATATATAAAAAGAACAGTTTAAAGAAGAAGGTTGGGAAGATAGCAAAGGGCGAGACATTTAAAGTATATAAGCTTAAATTCAGTAAATCAGGAAAAATAGTAGCGGCTTATGTTAAATCTTCTAAAGGCGTGAAAGGATGGATAGATGTAAATACAGGGTATCCCAGAGATAGAGAAAACGGTATTGTAAAAGATCCGTTTTATTGGGGATAATCCAGAGACTGACGATAAACTAAACATAAGCAGAAATGCTCTAAAAAATAGGCATCTGCAAAATTCGGATAAACGGTACCCCTGCACCGCATGAGCGGTGCGGGAGTATCGCACCAACGGTGCGCTAACCGTTTTTCCGTTTGTTTATAGGTTCCAGATTTCTCATGTTTTTACCGTTCATTTCTAAACGGTATGATTCACTGAGGACACGAGCAAGGCTCGCTTCTGCATAGGTATGGTCTACAAACAGGTCATACCATGATGAAACAGGTATCTGTGATACCAGAAGTATTGATTTATAAGGATCCCTGCAGTCAAATACTTCAAACAGATTCCTGCACTTATCAAGATCAAGGTTCATAAGGCCGAAATCATCAACCACGAGCAGATCATAATCGGCGAACTGATTCAATGCCTCTTGGTATGTACCGAGTTTTTCGGCTTTGGCAAGCTCGTTTATTATACCGCTCGCCTTATAGTAACGTACCGTTTTAAATTTTTTTAGGGCACAGATCGCAAGTGCATTTGCCAGATAACTTTTACCGGAGCTGGTCTTACCAGTTATTACTAGGTTCCTGCCCTGGTCGATCCAATCGCATTTAGCAAGTTCTTCGATTATGGCTGTGTCGAGCTGGCGTGACGGATCGTATATAGTATCATCAAGGTCAGCTGCTGGATATTTCAAGGTCGCCTTTTTGATGAACCTGTTGAGTTTTTTTGTATATCTGAGATCCCATTCGGCATCGATGATACGCTGTATCTTGTTATTAAAAGGTATGAGATTCTCATTCGGGTCTGAAAAGACTTTCTCGAGTTCCGCAGCCATACCTGAAAAACGCATGGTCTTAAGTTTATTGCAGAGTTCATACTCTTCAACGGATAATTGTTTTTGTACCTGTTTTTTCACTTGTACTCCTCCTTCCCGCGAAGATTTCCGTGGTTAGGAAGTACACTTTTATGTGGACATGTGTTCCCTTCCTGCTTCTCTTTAAGCAGACGCTTGAAGTAGGAGTAACGGCAGGCATTGCTCTCGATACACGTTTTAGAGATTTCCTCTATAAGGAGCTTTGACTGGTCCATACACATGTGAAGGATACCGTTGCAGCTGTTGTAAGCCTGTTCCTCGTGCTCTGATGACAGGAGTATACGGTCAATGAAACTTGCAGTATAAGGTCCGATATGGGATGCCCAGCGCCTGTAGTAATCACCATCCTTGGAATTGACATCCCGGTAGTACTGATGCTCGGGCTTCATGTGTTCAGGCTTTGTTATATATCGCGGAAAGTCCTTATAAGACCTTCTGTGTGTACATATGAGCTTGTTATTACGGTCACATATCCTTATCTCTGCAATAGTGGCTTTCAGGATTGCAGGCTGATTGTAATACGTGTATAATACCGAATAGTAGTGGTCATCATAAAGCAGATGGCAGTTATTCGGTACGTGGGCAAAATACTTATAATCGCAAAGCATGAAGGATTCACCGGCAAGTGGCTTCATCTGCGGTTTATCGTATCTGAGGAAGCTTTCCATCTTTGACAGGGAATCATCCGATTTCCTGCTGCTGTTGATGGCCGCTATTGTTTTCCTTACATCGCGGTTGATGTCCTCGATACTGTAATAGACCTTGTCCTTAAGGTCTTCCAGCAGATGTGTCTCCAGGAACTGAACGTATTTTTCTACCGTGGGTTTTCCTTTGGGTTTCCTCGCCGGAGGAGGAAGGATCACCACGTCATAGAAACTTTCAAGATCCTGATAAGCACTGTTGATGACCAGTTCATCTTTTGTATGCTTGGTTATTGCTGTTTTTAAGTTGTCCGGTACCAGGTACTTGGGAGCTGCCCCATAGTATTCAAGGGCATGTACTGTTCCGGCAATGAAGTTTGGAAGTTTCTCATCTTCAAAAGCTTCAGCATAAACAAGATTACTTACTCCCACAGTGGTAACAAAGAAATGTACCTTTTTTATCTCACCGGTCTGGCTGTTCACTAGAAGCTCAGGCTGGTCGCCGACCCAGTCGATATATACCTTTTCACCTGGGACACGTTCGACTACCATGCTAACGGCTTCAGAACCGTAATTCTTTTCTACAAACTTTTTGAAGTGATGACAGTACTGGGTGTACTGATATCCGGAAGGGCATTCCTTCTTATACTTCAGCCAGAGATAGAAAAGATTTGCTTTGCTTCCCGGAGTTGAAAGACGGTCATAAACAGCCTGGTAGTCAGGCATTACAGAAACGTCTTTTCTCCTGATGTTTTCCGGAGGATAGAACAATGTTTCCACATCCTCAGGAGACATTTGTTTCAGAGTATCAAGGCTATTGCCCGATTCTTTGAAACGTTTCATGATAAGAGTGATAGTACTGTTGCCGATACCAAAACGGTTCCGGCAGTCGTCAAAAGATATGCCGCGCTGGCGCATATCTATGACACCAATAATTGTAGTACAGTTGTGCATGATCAAATGCTCCTTTCTTGTAATTATTTACTACAAGAAAGACTATACCACAAAACCGGTATCCGAATCATGCATACCGTTATACCAAAACGCTTATACCGGTTGAAGCGAAATGCTCACACCGTTAAAGCGAAATTTGCAGGCATCCAAGAAGGATGTCTATTTTGATGTTTTTGATTACATAAAACGGGGGATGATTTAAGAAAAAACGTGAAATATATAAACAATAAGTGACAAATTGAATCTAGTATGATACTATTTTAAAAGAGGCTTTAAAAGGATTTGAAGGAGCATCTTCGGTGTTATTATTTTTAAAAATTTTTTTTAGAGAGGGATAAATATATGAACTATGAATGGTTAGATACGGGAGCGTACTGGGTACAAATTGATAAAATGAGAACCTCTATAATGGTAGATGCAGTTGCTGCAAAAACAGAAGCTCAAACAGCAGAAGCTTTTCAACGACAGTTGTATTATTACATTAGACTTAATACTGGAATAGAATTAAACTTTAAACAAGAAACTCCAATAAAAGGCGGATTAACTCACGATTTTGGAATACTAAAAGGAAGAAAATCTGGTCGTGGAAGATTGGATGCCGTTGTTAACAATTTGATTATTGAGTATAAAAAGCATTCAAAATTAAATAAAAAGGCGGATCAAGATGTTGCTATTAACCAAGTTAAAGATTATTTAAATACTTTGAAAGCTAACGAGGGTATTAAATATAATGCAATCCTGACGGATGGAATAAAAATATCTTATTTTGGTTTTAATGGAGATATAGTAGAATCAACGGCATTAAAGAATATCGAAGCTAATGATTTAGATAGGATTATAAAGGCAATATTAACAAATAATTGTAAAAAACTAATACCAGAAAACATATTAAAAGATTTTGGTGTTTATAACGAAACGAATTCTATTTCTAAAGAATTAGCATATGAGTTTTATAAACGTTTAATAAAAAAACCTACAGAAAAAACAAAAATGCTTTTTTCAGAATGGGAAAGTCTTATGCACTTATCGTATGATGACAATGGAAAAGGCAATGATATAGAAAAAAGAAGGGCTGAACTATCACTTATTTTCGAGGATAATATTAATAACCCTGAAAAAGAATATAAGGCACTATTTGCTCTGCAAACAACCTATGCGGTAATAGTTAAATTAATTGCATGTAAAGTGATTGATAAATTAGATTATGCATCGTCAACTAAAAGTTATTCGGATTTAACAAAAGTAACACCTGCAGAACTTCAAAATTTTCTGGAAAATCTTGAAGATGGATATATTTATCAGAGTAGTAATATTATAAATTTACTTGAAGGAGATTTCTTTTCATGGTATTCTGCGAAAGAACAGTGGACAGCAGTTTTATGGAAAAAGATTTTAAATATTATATCTTGTATAGATACGTATTCCGCTTTCTCTTTTGATATTACTTATGAACCGGTTGATATATTTAAAGATTTATATATGAGTATAATGCCAAAGTCTGTACGGCATTCTATGGGAGAATATTTTACCCCGGCATGGTTGGCAGAATACGTTGTAAATGAAGGGGTTCATTTACAACAAAATAAGAATTGGAGGGCAATTGACCCTTGTTGTGGCTCAGGAACATTTATAATAGCACTAATTAGAAAAATAGTGGGATCGGCAAAACCGCTGGAAATGTCAGAAGATCAAAAAAGACAACTTAGGGAAAAGATACTTTCAAGCGTATATGGTATAGATATTAATCCGTTATCGGTATTATCTGCAAGGGTAGGATATTATTTGGCGTTACGTCCATTGGGAGAAATACAAAACATTGAAATTCCAATATATTTGGGTGATTCGGCTATTGTACCGACAAAAACGGACTTAGATGGAATATTATGTTATAAATATTCTGTAAGTAATAAAAAAAGATCCTTTGAAATAACGCTGCCTACAAGATTTGTTGAACAGAGCAATTTTGGGAAAATCATGTCTTCTTTGCAAACGGCAGTAAAAACAAACGACGAAAATATATTATATGAAATGATAATCGGACAATTATCTAGTACCGAGAAAAAGTCTAAAACGTTATTGTTGGCAATAAAATCAATGACCGAAGATCTTGTTGATTTACATAAAAAAAATTGGGATGGTATATGGATTAGAATTGCAACAAACTTTATGCTTATTGCAAGATTAAAAGAGTTTGATTTAATTGCAGGGAATCCTCCTTGGGTTAAATGGGAACATCTGCCTTCGCAATATGCTGCTAAAATAAAGGATTTATGTAATATTAAACATATTTTTTCTACACGAGGGCGATTTGGTGGTACACAGTTGAATATTTGTGCTCTTATATCTAATGTGGTAGCAACAAATTGGTTAAAGGAAACCGGTGTACTGGCATTTTTAATGCCTGACAGTATAATGTCACAGAATTCATATGAAGAATTTAGATATTTTTATATCGATTATGAAAACTCTGAACGATTATATTTGCAAAAAATAGACAAATGGGAAAAACCGTTAAAACCGTTTACTTGTGATGATGTGGTTGTTTCTCAAGATTTTAATACATACTATTATTCCAGAAAAAAAATAGACTATCATAAGGGAATTAAGGTAACAACAATATCAAGAACTAAAAATATAAGCGATATTATTATCAATAAAGAGACTTCTTTCAAAAATGTCAAGAAATATCTTGTGTTTGGAAATAAAAAAGCGGCGCAAATGTCGGAAACAACGTCAGCCTTTTCGTATTTGTCTGAAGAACATGATTATAGTAAAATTATAGGAAAGTCAAGCTATGAGTATAGAACAGGCGTAGAATTTACTCCTCAGGAATTATATATGCTTATCGGTGTAGGGGATTCAAAGAAAACAAATCATTATTTGTTTAATAACAAAAAGTTTTTGAGATCGAAATATATTGTAAAAGATACTCCTCCTAAAGGATGGGATTTACCAACTGATTATATTTATCCTATCATTACGGGGCCTACAATTACACCATTTCATTACAATATTGAAAATGAATATTGTGTACTACCATACTCTTCGCATAGAACAGAGGCACCTATTGGGATCAAAGAAATGATGGAAAAAAATCAAGAGTTATTTGATTATTTATTAAAGCATCAAAATTTGATTGATAGTCAATCTGAAAAAAGTAAAGTTATGCACAGGGGAGATGAATTTTATGCTCTTTCTAAAATAGGTCCTTATACATTTGCCAAATATATTGTTGCAGCGAGAGATAACACTAAGTTTTGTGCGGCGGTTGTTGAGCCAACAGTTACCCCGTGGAAGGAAAAGAAACAAACAATATGTGTTAAACATACAATGATTATAGGTCGTGATATAAATGGAAGATTTATTACAAAAGACGAAGCATATTATATTAATGGAATACTTAACAGTGATATTGTAATAGATTATATGCAAAACACATTTAAGAGTAATGGCTATAGCTTAAAGAAATCACGTTTTTACCTACCTTTATATGATAAGAAAAATGATATTCACAGAAAAATATGTCAATTATCTAAACAAGCAACTAAAGAAGCTAAAGAAAGTGAACTTATAAAAATACAAAAAAAACTATCGGAGTTATATATTCAACTGTGTGAAGAAGGCAATAAGTAAGGATGTTTTATGAAAAGATTTAATAAAATTTTTCGCTAATATAGGTGAAACAATATGTATGAATAAATATATGCTAACAGGTTATAATACATTTTTGAAAAAAGTGTGATGGGGTCAGGAATAAATACCGGAATAAAAAGATATAATATGTCTAATGGAAGGAATGCGTTTATTCATAAGAGGAACGTATCTTGTACCATTTCAAAAAATATATAATCAGGGTACAAAATCTTAAAGGTAAACGATATCAATGTCAAATATGTGAAATTTGATTTGATTAAAAAACACTTATTATGAAAAATTGTTTTGAAGAAGGCATGATATGAGTTCTGAACAAAGTAATAAGAAAGCATTATCTATCAAAATCTGTCCGCTGACAGGAGATCCTGTACCTGCAGAAAATGACAGGGAGATATGTTATAGGAGTAATTGTGACCGAGTGTCTCCGTTCTCTGCAATTAAAGATAATTACACCGGTGCTTATTGCAGATGTGAAAGAGAGAAAAAGATTGCAGTAGAAGAGTATGATAGAAAAATCAAAAAAAATGAGAAAGAAGAACAATTCTTAAATAAACTCCGGGATTCCTTAAAAGATGCTGAGCAGTTTGACTTATCAGGATTTTTAGAACATTGTGACAGTATTAACAAAGATATGATAGCGTCTCAACAGAGATATCAACGGGAGATTGCGATTTATCCATATGCTGCAATAGATGAAAAAGTTCTGGTATATTTATTTTCTAAAGGAGTAATTACAGATATAGCATTATTGGATAATGTATTTGCTTACCTGTCTGATCAATTGGTAAAGTTAAAGAATCCTGAGTTGGAAATGAGTTTAAGCTGCAGAGCCATTCCTTTAGAAAATGCAAATGAAACATTAACAAGGTTACGTATTATAAATAATCTTGATGTTAAGAAGCTGGTACATAATGATAATCTTGTGTATGTGAGAGAAAGCAGTTTTATTAAATATCTGATGGCGACATATGGCTGGTCAAAGATCAGTGCAAGAGCATGGCTTGAGAATGAATCCCGACTAAAGAAAATAGATTGTAATGGAGAAAAGATATATTATAAGAAAGAATTATATGAGCTTTTCTCTGATATGTGATGATAAATGAGTCCCGGAAGGGGTGCTGAAATGGCAGCATCTTCCGAGACTCAAAATTTTTTTTAAAAATATTGGAAAAACCGCTTGACATGTCACGGCGAGCGTGGTATTATAATACACACAAGGAGGAAATAGACATGAGTGATTATATTATTAATAATAACGGATCTGAAATTATAGTTGAAAGAGATGATGTTAAGGAGATTGATGTTCGTGAGCGTGTAAGGGCAATGCGTGCAAAACTTGCGTTGTCGCAGGCAAAATTTGCTGAAAAGTTTTCAATCCCCAAACGTACTATTGAATGTTGGGAGAGTAAAAGCGAGAGCAGCAGGACGATTCCGAATGATTATGTTTTAAAAATGATAGAAACCATAATCGATTATGAGGAAGAAATAAATACACTCAGACAGGAAGTAACTAAATTAAGAAAACAACTTGATGATAAAGGAGAAAACAGCTGATGGAGAATCTTGATTTTATTAAACGTGTGGCTGATGCTAAAGAAATGGGATTTTTGGATGGTGTAAATGGTCTTAAGATGAAAGATACGGATAAACTTCCTATGCTTATTCATGAAGGGTTATACTCATCGTGTGATTATTATTTGTCTATGCTTTACATGAAGGAGTATTACCTTGGAGAAGATGAAAGGGTTATATTGGATGGCGGGAAAATATATAAAATTAATCCACATAAAGCTGCTATTTATTCTGCTTTCAGATATGCGAGTAAGGCGTTTGAATTAGGAAGAGAGTCCGTGGATGATGACGTTATAGATTATATAACTAATGAAGGACTTAATAATATGCAGAAAGAAACAGACAGTGCGGATGAACGCACCATGCTTTATTATTTTTATGAAGCCGGTCATTTATATGCCAAAGAAGAAAACAAAAATAAAGCCGAGGAGCGGAGTAAGCTTTCATATAAAAGAATGTGTGCTCTTAGAGATGCATATGAATGCGGAGAGGAGCCTGAACTTAGGACAGCTTTTAACAGAGCATATCATGCATATTCACATTGTGTGGATTTACTTGATCTGCAGGGGCTTTCATCGCTTAGAACCTGTTTGACCTGTCCCGGTATTTTCCGCATAGTCGGGTGTAAACCTGAAAGTCTTGGAAGCGAAGAATTCAATGTTAATTGTTTAGAAGATTGTGCTGAAGCAGATAATATAATAAGTGATATCTGTGATGATTATCTTGGCTACTTGTTGGACTATTATGTCGTCAAGGAAGGTGAAACTGAATGATAAAAGTTGTGTTGATTGTTTCTGTGGTAGTCTTATTTTTCAGCGTTTTTCTTATGAGGGACTTTTTATTCAAGCCGGTTGACTATGTACCGAAATTTGATGACTTAAAACCGAGGACAATCTTTGGTGCCGGCCTCGGTATATGCGCCATGATAGCTTTATGGCATCTTGAAGAAATAGCGCAGTATATTGAGAGATTGTAAAATGTATTTAGGTATTTGATCGTGAAAGGGGGTGTAGCTTATGGTATGTATTACTGATCATGCGATAAAGAGATTAAAACAAAGGATGGGTCTGGGACACAGAGCGGCGCTGAAAATGGCGGAAACCGCTTTCAAAAAAGGGCTTAATCATTCGGAGACAAGAGGAAGTCTTAATAAGTATATATCGGCACAGGCTTTAGAGTACCAGAAAAAAGGCAACTGTATTAAGGTGTATGGGGAGATGGTATATATTTTCGGCAGTACCGGGAAGACTGAAACAGGAGAAGATTTTGGCGTTCTGATAACTGCATGGTATATTCCCAATGAGTATAAGAATAACGCCTTAAAACTTCAGAAACGAAAGAAAAATGCAGCTTGAGAATGATAAGTGCAAAGGAAGACGAAAGTATTATGAGCATAAGAGTATGGATGTTGTCAAAGTTATTGGAGATGGACATGTCAGATATAAGAAAGATTGCGGTGATATCGGCAATTATCATGTTTGCAATGGGACTGTTCCTTGCAAAGAATTATTTAAAGGAAACAATCGAGAAGACGGACAAGAAGGTAAAGCTTACTACACGGGCTTTGTTCGGGTTCGGGCTTCAGGTAGCAGCTGTGGTGCTGTTTACTCTCAGTCCGGAAGCACTCTGTAAGTTGGCGACGATGGGATGGTAATACATAATAAAGGTGGGAAGATGAGAAAAGCGACCGGAAACGGTCGCTCTTTTCAAAGAAAGATTTTTATATAAATAAAGTAGGTAATACATATCAAATTAGATTTCCGTATTAAGAAAAAAGTTATTGTGCAGAAATTCAAAACAGTTTATAATTGTATTTACACTTTGGCAGGTTTTATTTTGGAGGTAAAAAATATGAACATTGGGAATGCTACAATGATTTGTTTGGAATCGTTATTATCTAGTTTGATTGCGGAAACGATAATATCAATAATAAAAAATAAAAAGAATAGTATTATAGAGAAAATCTTTGTTTATTTTTTTATATATTTTTTGGTGATTATTTTTAACGTGAGTTTATATGCTTTGATTAGGAGCTTTGATTTGGGGGCACCATTTCAATTAATGTTTACCAAGTTATTTAATTATATGTTGGAGAAATACTTATGGGCGATGATTATTACGCCTATAATAGTAGAATTTATTGTGGTTTTTTTATCAAAGGAGATACAGAGTAGTAGAAATAAAGTAATAATTTTAACAATTAAGTGGATTATAATTGTTTGCGGTTTTTCTTTTTTTGTGATTAAGCCTTTTTTAATAAACTATGAGATTGATACAGACAATGATAAAGAAAATCTTGAATTTATTTATTGTGCCAAGTTTTATGACGAATTTAATTTTATCAAATATGCGAGTGAAGGTTATTTAGATAAAGAAGAAACAACAAAACCAGTTTCGGTTACTAATGGCGACGTGGATGATATAAACGATCTTATAGATAAGGATATTGATCTTTTAAACTTTGAAGAATTAATTCGGGTTGCGGAATATTATCGTAATTTTGGCATCTATAATTATTCATATGCATCTACAGCAAAAGAATATATGGAAAAAGCCTATAGGTTATATTTAGAAAATCAGGATATGTATCCTAAAGATTTGATTGCCAGACTGTTTTGGCTGAAAGGAGATTATGAAGAAGATGGGGATTTTTATGTTAAGGCAGATGAAGTATATGAGACTATTAATGCATATATAAATGCCGCGGGGTGTTATTATAACGCGTATATCAACTACAATTATTGTGAGCCTGAAAAAGCTCTGAATAATTATTTCAAGGCTATTCAAGAGGATAATGACGAAAATGTGATAAAGTTTGCAATTTATCTTTTACTTAATTCCTTTTCTAAAGATAATGAATCTGGACTTAATTATGTTGAAGAATTTTCTGGATTATTACCAGATGATTTAAGAATAAGAATGATTATTATATATAACCATATAGTAAATAACTGTTTTGATAAAAATGATTTAAAATACATACAGAATTACTTAGAAAAAGAACAGTTTAAAGATTGTCCTAAGCTATTATTAGCAGAGGCATATTACAGTAAATTGTATTGGTATGGTGTAGGTATGCGATTGGATGATATTTATACACTGTTTACCGAAAAAAGAGATTATTTTGATCCAGAAGATGTTGTTAATTTATCCTGGTTATTACTTGATAATAATGATGTAAAAAAAGCAAGGGAAGTAATCGAGAGTATTGATTGTGAGGATTGCTATGAAGCGGCAATGGTTAATGCAGCTATCACACTACAAGAGAATAGTAATGATTTAAATAAAAGGGAATTACAATTATTTTATTCGGAAATAGAAGCATATCGAAAGGATTTTTCAAAACATTATGGTTCTGATTGGACCCTTAAATATGAAACCAATAGGGCATATATATATAGTATTTTAGATATTTACGAAACAGGAACAGATGAAATTAGTATAGCTTTAAATAGTGGAAAGTATGATGAGTGTATTCAAATGTGTAATTCTATTTTGGAAATAGACGCAAACAATGAGAAAATACGCAGTATAAAAGCAGACGCGTTGATTAAAAAGGCTGAAACCTTGGAAGATGAAACCTCGAGACAACAACTATATTTAATGGCAGAAAGTACACTGAGTAGTATTAAAAACAAATATGAAAACGATTACCTAAATACGTTGAAAAAACTGGATAATCTATATAAAAAAATGCCAGAAAAAGATGTTGAATTAAGAAAAGTTAATGATATCCTTGAGGCGATAAATTAGAGGGTATAAATGTAAGAAAACGTAATTGATATTGTATTAAGTGTTTGAAAGCAATTATTGAATTACGTGTAATCATATGTAGTTATCAATCTAATTGAGTATTCTGTTTCGTTAGAAGGAAATATACATTAGAGACAATAGGAGTTTGAATAGTATATAAATAGATGCTTTATAATATAATAGAATTTTATATTTAGGCAAGAAGTATGGAGTTATAATTGAACGAGAAAGGTGAAATAATATGAATTGGTCAGACATTTTTTTGGTTTCGTTAAATATTATTGGACTGTCGATAGCTTTTTTAACTTTATTGGGGGTTAATAAAAATAAGTCAAAAGAGTTAACAAAAATGCAACAAGAAGCGGTAAAATATAGTATTACTTGGCTTAGAATATCTATAATATGCAAGATTTTTTTGTTATGGTTTAATATCAATGCTATTGTAACAACAGTATTAATACCGTTTATTAGTAATGACGGGAATCTTACGAGAGTATATATATATTCTGCATGGTCTTTGTTTTCAACGGTATGTCCACTAATGATTAATTTGAAAAAATACTCTTTGTCATTTAGAAAGGCATATAATACCCTTAACGAGGTCATACATGGTTCGGATGAAGATATATTAAGGGCAAAAAAAATAGGAGAACAAAATATTACAGAAGGTTTTGATGATTAGTATACTGTGAAGTAAGAAACGTAGCTGGGTGTAAAAAAAGGTATATTGGTAAAGTAAATGTTGTAAGAAAAAGAGAATCTTCTGAGCTAGGTGGAGCAGACCATGTGGGCTGCTCTGTTTTAATAATTTTTATTTGTTTATTAAGGCAATATATTATATAATTATCGTAGGTTTAGTTAATAAGGAGGCCCCCATGAGTTTAGACCTGTTAGTTTTCAACAAATCCAAGGCACCATCGGATCCGATGGAGTTCTTGAGTTGGTTTCATAAGAAAGCGGAATGGAAAACAGACCGTGATTATTCCGATATCAAGGGTATCGATCGGCCGCTGGTGGATTTCTTTATGGAGATGATCAAGACTTATCCGGCTATGAACGGGCCTTACGCTCCGACCGATGAGGAGTTTGAACAGGATCCGGAGCTGGAGGACTCACCTTATCTTACGGATTATTGTATCGATGATGACCTTATCTATATGGCTTTTGCCTATTCCGTAGCGGATGGGGACTTTGTGCAGAAGCTTGCGTTTAAGTACGGTCTCGGATTTTTTGATATGTTCTTTATGTACCTCGATGAGGATACGAAGATACCGGTACCGCAGCTAAGTCCCGCTGAGACGCTTAAAGAGCCCGGGCAGCAGGAGGCGAAGGAGCCTAAGAAAGGTTTTTTTGCGAGACTCTTCGGGAAGAAATAGACAGGATACTGACATGCGGAAAAAGATAGTTGTTATTCTAAATGTTATATTGATAATACTGATGAGCATTGGTCTTTTTCTGATGTTTTCCAAGCATGCCCAGCGCAGTCCCGAGGCGTTTATCGAGAGAGGTTTCAGGAACTTCAGATATTTCACGGTCCTGTCAAATGTATACAGCGGACTCGTGGCGGTAGCATATATCATCCTTTTGATATGCAGAGGTAAGGCAAAAGACGGTACCCTTATGAGTATATTAAAGCTTACATCAGCTGCTGCGGTAGGGGTTACATTTACGGTTGTACTTGTTTTCTTAGGACCCCTGTATGGTTATGGCAGGATGTATAAGAATGCCAACCTGATATTCCACATGATCATGCCGTTGGTTGCCATGATAGAGTTTGTCGTATTCCCGGCATTTGAATCAGAGAAAGGAAATGCCTTCTCATTAAAAAAATGTTTATATGCCGGGATCCCGGTGGTGCTGTATGGTTCGGTATATCTCATAAACATTGGGCTGGGCGGATCAGACGGAACCTATCCGAACACCAATGATTTCTACGGATTCTTAAGATGGGGCTATCTTGCCGGGATATTGATCTTTGTCGTTATAGTGCTCATGGCAGTAGGGATAGCGTGCCTTTTAAGATGGATTAAGAAGAAATTGATAAGCCTGTAAATATCCGGAAAATGGAGTTAAAATACTATTATGAAAAAGAAACTTAACCTGTTTAGCGAGATAGCCATGTATCTTATACTGCTGGCGCAGATGCTCTATGTTTTTACGGGGACTACCGTTCATGAGATACTGGGCATCACTTTTTTTGTATGTCTCATCATACATGTTGTAAATAAACGCTGGTGGTTCAAGGCGGTACTTACCGGAAAAAGCCGGAAGACAAAGGCAGGGCGTTTTGCCGATGCCGTGACACTCCTGCTTTTGCTCTGTGCCTGTGTCATGATGATAAGCAGCATGGGAGTATCGCGTGTTATATTCCCATGGTTTAAGTTCATGATGGAGCCGGTTTTCCATAGGTATATGGCAACGGCAGTGCTTACGCTCTCCTTTATACATGGCGGCATGCATTATTATTTTATTGCCAAGTCTAAGAAAAAGGCTGTAGTGATCATCACATTGCTCGCCATAGCCGGACTTGCGATAGGGCTGGCACTTGTGCCCTATCTTAACCGTCACTTAAGGAAGGTTGAGGTGGCTTTTGATAAAAAAGTCAGAGGTGAGAAGGTTGAGATGACCGGTGAAACTCCTCTCGTGGTCTACTTTACGAGAGTGGGCAATACGGATTTTGAGCCTGATGTGGACGCCGTATCGGGCGCTTCTCTTATGAGAGCCGACGGTGTACTTATGGGCAACACACAGCTGATGGCCCTTATGATACAGGATGCCACAGGTGCCGAGATAGTTCCTATTACTCTTACCGGAGAAAAATATCCTTCCTCATACATGGATACTGTATCGGTCGGCGGCAGAGAGATAAGGGAAGATGCAAGGCCTGCGATAGAAGACATAGATATATCCGGACATAATAAGATAATCCTTATATATCCCATCTGGTGGGGGACGGTGCCGATGCCCGTAGCCACGTTCCTTGAGGCAAATGATTTTACGGGAAAGACGATATACCTGCTTGCGACCCAGGGTTCATACGGGTTTGCTTCAAGTACGTCCGATATCAGAAAAATGGCCAAGGGAGCTGACGTAGTAGAGGGCTTAAGTATATACTGCGATGATATACCGAATGTCCGCGCCGAGTTAGCGGAGTGGCTGAAAAAGATAAAGTAATTAGGAGAAAGCTGATGAAAGTTGTATTATTCGATCTGGACGGGACATTACTCCCGATGGATCAGGATGTGTTTGTAAAGGCATATTTTAAAGAATTATGTAAAAAGGCGGCACCCTTCGGGTACGATCCCGATAAGCTGATACAAGGTGTCTGGGCCGGTACCGGAGCCATGGTCAAAAATCAGGGCACAAAGACAAATGAGGACATGTTCTGGGATACTTTTGCGGGTATATTCGGTGAAAAAGCATATGCGGATAAAGAGATCTTTAATGATTTTTACAGCAATGAATTTGATATCGCGAAAAATGTATGCGGCTTTAATCCAGCAGCAAATACGCTGATCAAAAAATTGAAAGCGGCCGGGTTCCCGGTGGTGCTGGCCTCCAATCCCATATTCCCGGCTACGGCTCAGAAAAAACGTATGGAGTGGGCAGGGCTCGATCCCGATGACTTTATGTATATCACTTCGTATGAGAATTCGCATTATTCCAAGCCCAATATCAGATATTATGCCGAACTCCTGGAAAATATAGGATATGATGCAGCCGACTGCGTCATGGTAGGAAATGATGTGTCCGAAGACATGTGTGCTTCTGAGGTTGGTATAAAGACATTTTTACTTACCGACTGTATGATAAACTCAAAAAATGCGGATATATCTTCTTTTGAAAAAGGGGGATATCCGGAACTGGAAAGGTTCCTTTTCGGGCTATGAAAGGGATCAAACAAAGACAAAGCTCCGTCGATCACAGGGACGGTTCTCTGATTGAATACAGGAGGAAAAACATGATTGACTATAGTGAGGAAGCAAAAAAGCTGCATAGGGAAGGTGAACGCTGTGCAGCGGCGGTATATAAGGCATTTAGCGATGTTAATGATAACAGTGACGGAGTGATCCCGCTTCCCAGAAGTGAAGACGGTAAGTGTGGAGCCGTTATAGCTGCGGAAAAACTGATAAGAGAGATGGGCCTTGGAGATACGGCTGATTTTGATGCTGAATTCACAAAACAGTACGGGTCTCTGAAGTGCGCCGAGCTCATCAAACAGCACGGACGCAGGTGCAATGAATTTGTCGGCTTTGCAGCCGGATATGTAGGTAATATCGTAAATAAATAATATAAGATGTATTAAGGGAAAGGGGTATAATATGGATTATGTATATGAAATGCCTGCGGGCATGTTAAAAGATTGCGAGAAAAAAGGTATTGTTGAGCGTTTTGAATACGATACGTTCACATATGAAGAGAATAACAAGCCCATGCACAAGGGGGCATGGGTATATCTGCCTTACGGATATGATAAGGAAAAGAAGTACAATATCCTTTATCTTATGCATGGTGGAGCTGTTACGGAGGACTGGTGGTTTAAGATGTTCCCGGACACGGTCACCATCCTTGACAATATGATGGCCGAGGGTATATGCAATCCCTGCCTCATTGTTACACCGACTTATTACAGGGGTGATGAGGAGGTCGATAAAAAGGGCGACTATATCACGGAGCACTTCTGTACAGAGCTACGGAAGGATCTGATCCCTGCGGTAGAGAAGCATTATCCTTCATATGCGGGCGGAGATGTATCTGAGGATAACCTGGTAAAGACCAGGGACCACAGGGCTTTTGCAGGTCTCTCCCTCGGTTCCATGGCTACTTACCGTGCTGCATTTTATAACAACTTTGATCTCTTTGCCTGGTACGGTCCTTTCTCAGGATGCGGTGGACCTTTCGGTGACCATGACTTGGAAGCCAAGAGAATATGTGAGACGCTGAGCTCCGGAGAGAAAAAGGGACTTGACCTTAAATACATGTTCTGCTGTAACGGTGACAAAGACATTGCGTATGCTGAGCACACGGATATTATGGGCAAGGTACTTCCTGTGTGCCCTCAGCTGAAGCAGGGTGTTAATTACGATTTCTTCGTGATCCCTGGCGGAGTTCACGACATGAAGGCATGGCAGCTGCACCTGTATCATGCCCTGCAGATCTTCTTTAAGTAGGAACAGGGACGGTTCTCTGATTGAAAAATGAGGAATGGAGATACATGGATTTTAAAGATTTATTAAATACAAAGGAATATGATTTTATAAGAACCAATAAGCGTTTGGGCAATCGTATTATGCTTTTGGGACTTGGCGGAAGTTATGCATATGGGACAAACAACGAGAATAGTGATATTGATTTTCGTGGAGTGACATTACAGCTTCCTTCTGATCTTATCGGACTTACCGAGTTTGAGCAATATGAAGATGATAAAACCGATACTGTTATTTTTGGGTTTAACAAGCTTATAAAACTGCTTCTGGAATGTAATCCTAATACTTGTGAAATGCTGGGACTTGATGAAGATCAGTACATTATAAAGTCTGAGTTTGGTCAGAAATTGATCGATAACAGCGGTCTTTTTTTATCCAAGAGGGCAATAAAGTCGTTCGGAGGATATGCCGATGCGCAGCTGAGACGTCTTCAGAATGCCATAGCCAGGGATTCTCTTCCCCAGAGCGATAAAGAGAAGCATATCTTAAAATCTGTCTTAAATGCGTTGGATGATTTTAACCGAAGGTTTACCGGAAAAGAATCCGGAAGTATAAGGCTTTATATTGACAAATCACAAAATCCGGAACTTGATACAGAAATTTTTGTTGACGCCGATTATCAGCATTATCCTTTACGTGATTATACTGACATGTGGGGAACAATGAGGACCGTAGTCCGGGATTATGAGAAAATCGGAAAGAGAAATAAGAAGAAGGATGATAATCATCTGAATAAACACGCTATGCATTTGATTCGTTTATTTATGATGGCGATTGATATTTTGGAAAAAGGAGAGATAATAACACACAGACCGGGAGATCTCCCTGTTTTATTGGGGATAAGAAGAGGGGATTATATGTTAAATGATGGAACGTTTTCCCGGGAGTTTTACCATATCCTTGAGGAATATGAACGTAAGCTGGATGAAGCGGCAAAAAAAACCACATTACCGGATAATCCGGATATGGAAAAAGTGGAGGCATTTGTTGAGAAAATCAACAGGTATGCTGTAAGTTTACGATGATGACATTTGTAAAGGTTATCGGGTGAATAATATGAGAAATATAGAAGCAGAGATATCTGAAAAACTTGATGAGATAGAGAAAAAAGAAGGGGTGCGGATACTTCATGCTGTAGAATCCGGCAGCAGGGCATGGGGATTTGCATCTCCGGACAGTGATTATGATGTGCGATTTGTGTATGTGAGACCTTTTGAAGACTATCTTAGTATATATGAGCCAAGGGATGTGATTGAATGGCAGCTGGATGAGGTTCTTGATATTAACGGATGGGATCTGAAGAAAGCACTACAGCATTTTGCGAAAGGAAATGCTACTTTATATGAATGGAGCGGTTCCCCGATTGTTTATCGTACTACGGATGAATGGAAGAGGATAAAGGAGGTTTCCAAAGCTTATTTTTCAGAGAAATCCGCCATTTATCATTATTATGGGACTGCCAACAGCACTCTTCAGGGATATCTTTTAAATGAGACAGTGCGATATAAGAAATATTTTTATGCACTGCGTCCGTTGCTGGCAGCCCAGTATATAGAGAAATTCCACGATATACCTCCGGTCTTGTTTGATGATTTACTGAAAATGAATATACCGGCTGATTTACGTAGTGGAATAGACACTCTTCTTGAGATAAAAAAGAGAACGACCGAAGGGGAGGAGAATCTTCATATTCCGGTGATCCAAAAGTTTATAATCGAAGAAACCCTAAGACAGAAGAAACTTGCGGATAACCTACCGGATGACCATAACAAAGATCTGACAGCCTTAAATGGGATTTTTAGGGAATTAGTTCAAAAGAGGTGATTATCGTTATCTGGCAAAAACCTTACAGAAGATTGCGGTTCATTCCGGAGGCAGGAAACTTGCAGCACAACTTGCCGCAAAGTATAGGGCACAGTATCCGAGAAAGACAGCCATGATAGATGAGTTGAAGAAGTTTTGAATGGATCTCTGATTGAAAATAAAAAAGCTGATGTTACCAGACTGTTCGGGAAGAAATAGAAAGGATAAGGACGGTTCTCTGTTCCCTAATCTAAAGACTGAATGGGGGATAATATGGATAAAAAGAAGAAAAAACTGATCATTATAATAAGCTGTATTATCGTTCTCCTGATCGGTCTGGTTTTTTTCCTGAGCCGACCTAAACGGCTGATAAAGATAGAACGGGATGATTTACCTGTTACTGTATCCGTATACTCGGAATACAGCAACTTCGGATATAATTTTTCTTTTGGTATGATGGGAGACTACCGGTATGAAATCGTAGTCCGGGAAAAGGGATTGTTCGGCGAAGAACTGTTGAGAGAACAATTCATATATGGGAATGACGGTGCCCCGATCCACGCCGGTGCAGTAAAGCCGGAACTGGAAGGAGATATGGTTATCATCACAATAAGCGGATGTGAAATGGATGACCTGATATTCAGGGTTTTTATTGATTAAAAGCAGGAGAGGATATTGATATGGGAAGAAATCATGAGGTTACGGAAAAGCAGCAGCTTTTAGACGAAAATGGCGAACTGTCCGAGCCCGGATGGTCCAGACATTTGGTGCAGATATATGACAGAAATATGATAAAAGCTCCTAAGTGGAGGATCAAGGAGTGGGACTACTACCTGGTAATGGGGCAGGGCTTTGCCGGTGCATTCACCATATCCGATGACGGGTATATCGGTCTGCAGTCGGTGTCTCTCTTAGAATTCGGTGAGGAGCCCCGTGAGCATACGGAGACGGTACTTAATGCGTTCCCGATGGGGAGGATCGGTCTTCCTTCGGATTCATCTCACGGTGTAACAAAATATCATGATAAACGTTTGCACATGAAGTTTGATGCCGGCGACGGGAAGCGCAGGATAAGATGCCGTTTTGACCGGTTTTGGAATGATAAGCCTTTTAAGTGTGATATCACGCTGCTCCAGCCGGACATGGAGTCCATGGTCATAGCTACACCCTGGGACAAAGAGCATGCATTTTATTACAATCAGAAGATAAACACCATGCGTGCCAGCGGTTACATGGAGTATGACGGCAAGAGATATGAGTTCGATCCGGCCACTGATTTCGGCACTCTTGACTGGGGACGCGGTGTATGGACATATGACAACACATGGCTCTGGGGCTCCGGAAATGCCGATATCGATGGTAAAAGTTTCGGTTTTAATATCGGTTACGGCTTCGGCAACACCGAGGCAGCGACTGAGAACGTGATATTCTACGAAGGCAAGGTACATAAGCTGGATGATGTGGAATTCCATATCCCTGATAATATCATGGACAAATGGACATTTACTTCATCCGACGGCAGATTCGAGATGGAATTCGTGCCTGTGCTCGACCGTGCCGCATGCATCGACTTTAAGGTGCTCGTATCCGACCAGCATCAGGTATTCGGTAAGATGTCCGGCAAAGCGGTCCTCGATGACGGTACGGTCATCGAAGTGAAGGATATGATGTGCTTCGCAGAGAAGGTGCACAACAGGTACTAGGGAACAGGGGACGGTTCTCTGTTCCCTTTCAAGGGGGATAAAGGTATGAAGAAAGTAATGACAGCTTTAGCCAAGATGGTAGCGGTATTCGGGATTATGGCGGTGTCTTCCATGGCTCTGTACTTTGAGTATGTGAGGAAGAATGACTAGGTGATGTAGTGGGGAAGAAAAAGAAAAACAAAAAGGCAAAACTGAATAGCAATGCTACGGGACTGGTGCCTTTTACCGGATCTGAAAGTTCGAGGCGTGAAAGCTCGAGGCGTAGAGACTACAGTGCTCCGGTCTACTCCGATCAGGATGAAGAGTACGGCCGGTATGTTGACTATACCAACAGCAACCTTAATACGGACTTCAACGATATCAAGAACAGCCCACAAGGATATTTCGCTCCGAGACCGATCTTAAACATGGACTTTTACAATGCTTACAGGGAGACCATGATTTTTCATAATGAGATCAAGGCATCAAGTAAAAAGCCGAATGAGATAGTGTATGCCGGGGATCCCAAGCGTCAGAAAAAGAGACAGACCGATATTGCAAAATACGGTAAGGCCTCGACTTTGAGCTTTATCAGCACGGTGCTTCCTTTCATGGTTGTACCCGCGTTTTCTCTGTTTATCCTTGTGCAGTTCCTGTTTGAGCTATCGACCGGGATAGAGTATTATTTCCCGGGCTTTATAAGGGGTGCGCTGATAATTATCGCGGAAGTGGTGCTCAATATCCTCGCATATAAGTTTTTAAAGAAGAGATACAGGAAAAAACAGCTGGCACTGCTCCAGGAAAGCAACAATTACTATGCCCTGTGCAAGGACCTGACATTTGCCGAGTCCGACCGGATAAGTTACCGTTTCCCGACGAGGAAGATAGATTCGAGTTATCCCAGCTTGTACGCTGATATAGATAAAGAGTGGAAGGAGACTTCCCATAATTTTATCACTGACGAATCCTTCAGGCTTGCCCCGTTTAATTACAGTTTCGGGAAAAATTCAAAATACAGGTTCTTTGTGGAGATAAAATATGAGCCCTGTTTCCCGGATTATCCGGCGCTGCTGGGGTTAGAGCAAAATATGGAAAGATTATGCCTGATTTCTAAGGAAGACTTAAATCCGGGCAAAAAATACAAGAATTATAAAATGCAGGTCAGGGATTACGTGTCCGGCTACTTAAAAGAAAGGATCCCCGCCTTGAAGGTGAAGGAAATAAACGTTGCTATAGGTTTGAGAAGCATGTTTGACTGGCCGTAATTTGCACTTTATTGTCTTTATGTAAATATATTTTTGTGATATAGTTGAACCATAATGAGGAAACTATGTTGTTTTTTGTTTTTAAAGACTATGAGGTGCGTATATGAGAAAAATAACAAACATACTGAGTCTTCTTCTGATTATGGGTTATGTGATATTTTTGATAATCGGATGGGGGAGCTTCCCTGACGAGGTACCGTCACATTTTAATGCTGCCGGAGTGGCAGATGAATTTGGGACCAAATCTTCATTGTTGATCGAACCGGCAGTTATGCTTGGATTGTTCTTACTTTTGGCGATAGTTGAGTGCTTTCCCAATCTTTGGAGTTTACCGATCCAGGTATCTCAAGAGGATGCACCGGCAGTACTTAACATCTGCTATGCGCTATTTGGGATAGTCAAGATCACTATGATCCTGATCTGTGCATTTTCGGGGTTTATGTGCATCTATGCCGGTTTTCCGGTATGGCCGATGTATACGATGATCGGAATCACCCTGGTAGGAATAGGGGTATGTATTGTTAAGATTATGAAATACAGGTAAAAAAATAGGGAACTTTTATGAGAGTATGGCAAGTAAAAGTTCCCTAAAATATATTGACTTTTAGGGAACTTTTTGATAATATATGTGCAGGATAGTTCCCTAAAACGAGGTAAATTATGAGTAATATTGAACTGATACAATCGCTGATCAATGAGAAAGCTGAGGCGGAAGCACGGTTAAATCTTATACCGTATGACGGCTCGCCTGAAGTAAAAGAAAATAAGAGCGGAAAATATCTGTATATCCGAAAGAGGGTTGGGAGCAGACTGACATCCACGTATGTCGATGTATATTCGGATGAACTGTACCAGCTTTTGCTTCGTAATGCCAGGGAAGCCAGAGAATTAAAGAAAACGATAAGAAAAATTTCCAAAAGACTGGCTGAGCTGGGGTATACTTCTAATGAACTTCCTGCAGCGATCCTTTTGAATCTGGATTTTGCCAGAGCCAATATGAAATCCAGCATATACGATCAGGCGGTTTTGGAAGGTGTATCCACTACATTCCCGCAGACCGAGGATATCATAGAGAATGGTACAGTCAACGGGATGACTGCCACAGATGTACAGAAGGTGTTGAATCTCAAGCATGCCTGGGAGTTTATTCTGGATGAGGATGTTATGCAGGCTGAGAGTGATTATTATCTTTTATGTCATATCGCAAAGCTGATCAACGAGGGCTTTTATACGAATGGCGGCAGGGTCAGAAGTGTTCCGGTAAGAATAGGCGGATGCAGTTATACTCCGCCGATCCCTGTAGAAGGTGATGTGAAGGATGCTATAAGCGATATTCTTACTTCCCCAAAAGAGGATATTGATAAGGCAATAGATTTATGCCTGTATTCCATGAAGACGCAGGTTTTTATCGATGGGAATAAAAGAGCGGCAGTTATTTTGGCAAATCATTTTATGATATCACACGGCTTGGGACTTTTGATAGTACCGGAGAAGGAAGTACCGGCTTTTAAGAAATTGCTTGTAAAATATTATGAAACTGATGACAGTGCTGAGATCAGGGAGTTTTTGACGAAAAAATGTTGGAGGGCATATGAAAAAAATAAGTGACAAGAAATTATTTATCCTGGTAAGTGCCATTATTGTGGTTGTGGACTGCACAATCGATATTTTACTATTAAGAGCATTGTTTAAGGATACGGATTGTTAATAAACGAGGAGAACAGACCTGATATGAATATACAGATATTCGGTACCAAAAAGTGCAATGACACAAAGAAAGCCGAGCGTTTCTTTAAAGAACGCGGCATAAAGTACCAGTTTATAGATATGAAAGAAAAAGGCATAAGCAAAGGTGAATTCACATCTGTCGCTGCGGCCAACGGCGGGATAGAAGGTATGGTTGACTGGGACGGGAAAGAGCAGGATACCGTGACGCTCATAAAGTATCTGTCGGAAGAGGATAAGCTTGAAAAGATACTGGAAAATCCGTTGGTTATCAAAACTCCTGTGGTGAGAAACGGAAAGCTCTCTACTGTAGGATACAAGCCGGAGATATGGAAGCAATGGCAGTAGGTGATTCCAAGGACTACAAAACAACAAAAGGAGTAAATAAGTGAGTTCAAACAATAACAATTCTGATAAAAACGGGTTATGGCTCGGCCTGATCATCCTGTTGGTATGCGTGGGCGGCTTTATCTGGTGGTATTTCTCGAATGAGGATGACCCGGACCGGCAGAAGCTGAGTTCATTTATCAATGAGGCTTTGCACGGTGATTCAGACAATATCCCCATTGATTCTGATGTGGATTTTGCGAATGGAGAGTACGGGATCGAGCTGTCCGGAACATGTTACCATTATCAGCAATTATCCACAGGGGCGAAGCAGGTATATAAGTTCATATACAGGGGATGTAAAAATTTCCAGTCTCAGATACCGCTGTCTCCGGCTTCGGTAGATGACTGTGACAGGGCGATATATGCCTTCAGGCTTGACCATCCGGAATACTACTGGATGAGAGGGTCTTCGGTAACTGTTTCGTATGTAAACGATGAGGCCCGCAGTATTAATTGTGAGGTGCCTCGCGATGCGGTAGAGAAAATGAACCGCATAGAGAGTATATCTGACGAGGTGCTAAAGGGCGCTCCGAAGGATGAATACGGGAAAGTGCAATACATCTACGAGTATATCATCAATAATACGGATTATGACATAAAGGACATGGATAACCCTGAAAACCAGCTGATATACAGGACCCTCGTCGATCATATGGCGGTGTGCGGAGGATATGCCAATACGTTTTTGTACCTCTGCGACAGGGCTGGGATATATAGCGGATATGTATCGGGTGAAGTAGAAGGCAGAGGCCCTCATGCATGGAATTTCGTAAAGATATTCGGGAAATATTATTGGGTCGATGTGACCTGGGGAGATCCCGTGTTTGAAGGAAGCCTTCATTCCGGCAGCAGTAGTGTGACGGATACGATGAGCTATGATTATTTCTGTGTGTCTGACGACGAGATACTGCCGGGCAGAACCCTTTCAAGTTCCCCGTCATATTCTTCATATCAGCCGTATATGAACTTTACATACCCTGCATGCACGGATGATTCCTGTAATTACTATAAGCGTGAGGGATGTTATTTTAAGGGCTATACCCGGATGGTAATATCCGATTATATCATGACGCAGGTGGGGATGCTCGGGAACAGGACAGTGACTCTGAAGTTCGATACGAAAGAGGCATATGAGCTGGCTAAGGCGGATATCTTTGATTCGGATGATTTTATAAACGGGATTGCCGCTGACTTAAGAAAGGACTACGGTGTAGAGATCACGCAGCAGTATGCGCGTATGTCCGATGAGGCCCGAAGGCTGGAGATCGAGTTCTCATAATGGGAAGGAGTAATATAAATATGGGGAAAACAGCGATAGTTACCGGTGCCAATTCCGGAATGGGGATGGCTACCGTAAAAGCTTTAAGTGATATGGGGATGACCGTGATCATGCTCTGCCGCAGCGAGGAGCGCGGAAGAAAAGCATACGATAAGCTGATGGAGGAAAACAGTGAGCGCAAGCTGGACCTTATGCTCTGCGACCTAGGGGACCTTGCATCTATCAGGGATTTTATAAGTCTCGTGAAGGAAAAGTATGAAAAGATAGATGTCCTGGTAAATAATGCCGGGTTTATATCTTTAGACAGGCAGGAGACTAAGGACGGATTTGAGCGCCAGTTCGGAGTAAACCACATCGGACACTTTATGCTGACTACAGGGATTCTCGAAATGATGGGTACGGGTGCGAGGATAGTAAATGTGGCTTCAGGTGCCCACAAGACGGGCAAGATCCATTTTGATGATATCAATCTTAAAAAAGGGTTTAACGTGATAAAGGCGTATTCCCAGAGTAAGCTTGCCAATGTGCTTTTTACCAGAGAGCTTTCAAGACGCCTTATGGACAAGGGTATTACCGTTAACTGCTGTCATCCGGGAGCCGTAGCTACCAATATCGGCATAGACAGGGATACCGGATTCGGAAAAAAAGTCACCGGTATGTTAAAGCCCGTTTTCCAGACTCCGGAGCAGGGGGCGGCAACCGCCATATATCTTGCGACAAGTGATGAGGTAAGAAATATTACAGGCGGATATTTTTATAAATGTAAACCCGTAAAATCCTCTAAGCAGTCCAAGAGCAGGAGCCTGGCAGCGAAACTGTACAGGTATACGGAAAAGCTTATAGAGGAAAAGGGATTTACCGGTCCCGTAGTTATCCCAAAGAGAGTAATAAATATGAGAAAGGCATGGGCCGAGAGCGATGCAAAGAGGGATGCGGGACTAACGGAGCCTGAAGGGATAGAAAAGATAAAGGATATCCCCTACGGTCCTTACGGCAAATGGAACCTGATGGATCTGTACAAGCCGGCAGATAAGGAAGAGAAGCTTCCTGTGGTAGTGAGCATCCACGGCGGCGGATATTTTTACGGGGATAAGGAGCTTTACCGGTTCTACACCATGCATCTCGCTGAGTACGGGTTTGCGGTGATCAATTTTAATTACCGTTTATCTCCCGAGAATAAGTTTCCGGCTCCACTAGAAGATACTCTCGCAATATTTAACTGGATATCAAGGTATGCGGATAAATACGGTCTGGATAAGTCGCAGGTGTTTATGGTGGGAGATTCCGCTGGTGCACAGCTGGTGAGCCAGTTCGCATGTATATGCTCAAATGAGGACTATGCAAAAGAATTCGGATTTAAGGTACCTCAGGATGTAGAGCTTAAGGGCGTATCCCTGGCCTGCGGCATGTACAGGACGAGGGACAGGATAAGAGAAGAAAACAACGAGATGATGATGGATTATTACGGTTCTAAAGACCTTGTGGACGATCCGAGGACAGAGGTCTTGGAAAATATCACATCCGCATATCCTCCCGCATATGTATTCTCGGCTGAGAACGACTTCTTAAGGGATGAATGTCAGCCCATGGCTGAATACCTTACATCAAAGGGCATCCGTGCAGAGTATAAGATATACGGTACCAAAGAGGATAAGGATATCGCACATGTTTTCCACTGCAATATGCGCCTGCCCGAGGGCGAGCGTGCCAATAAGGACCAGACCGATTTCTTTAAATCGATCACAGGGACGGTTCTCTGATCGATCATGAAACATTTTAGGAGAATAAATACTATGACAGATTACGGATTAATGGCCGAACAGGCTTTAGGCTTTGCCGAAGGCTGCACCTGGGATATCACGCTGTATGCAAATATCTCGGCACTTATATTTGATACGCTGGAAGACTTAAACTGGGCAGGATTTTATCTGATGCGTGACGGCGAGCTGGTGCTCGGACCGTTCCAGGGCAAAACTGCATGCATGAGGATCCCGGTAGGAAAAGGGGTCTGCGGGACGGCGGTAAAGGAGGACAGGGTTTTGCGGGTGGATGATGTGCATCTGTTTAAAGGGCATATCGCATGTGACAGTGCATCTAATTCGGAGATAGTCTTGCCTTTGCACCTTGATGGGCGGATCATAGGTGTGCTTGATATAGACAGTCCCGTAAGATCCAGATTCAGCGTTAAGGATGAAGAGGGATTGAGGAAGATAACAGGAGTGATTGAGGAGTGCCTTAAAAACGGGCTTAAAAACAGAGAATAAGGTCAGCCTGCACTTAAAATGACAGGTATAAGGTGAGGGAGAAGGTATGGATACCGGAAAATATGAGGAGCAGCTGCATGAACTGCGCAGTTTTTACATGTGTCACGGTTTTTCGGAAGACGCATTTATGACTTCGGAGAATATGGATGTATTTGTGGAGACTTCCGTTGACGCATACAGGAATTATCCGATGTTTCTATATGTATTTAACGGGAAATATGATGAAGAGACCCTGGCACGGATGTTCAGGGTTGATTATACCAGCAGGCTGAAAAAAATGCTTGGTATCAAGACCGAGGGCGGTGAGTCTCTGATCCTGATCGGACCACCCACACCGAAGAGGACGGGACTTAAGGAATACATAAAAGCGGCTGATATGCACTCGCTTCTGCTTTTGCTGAACCCCTCGACATACAGGCAGGAGGCATTTGAAAAATATGCCATGAAAATGCGTAAGCCCTATCTTGATGATAAAACCTGGTATGTTTATATCTTCGGTACCAGAAAAGCCCTTCAGAGACAGGGTTACGGAAAAAAATTGATGAAAGTGCTCATTGCTTTTGCGGATGAGAACGGATACAATCTTTGCTTAGAGACCAATGCCTCGGAAAATGTCCCGATGTATGAAAGATTCGGCTTTCGCCTCATGGACACTTCCGTGTTTAAAAGAAGGCTTTGGCATTATGTGATGGTATATGATGGGAAGGAGGTAAATCCCGGATGAGAAAAAGTAAAAGAGGGATCGCGGTATTACTTGTATTTCTTCTATGCTTCGGGTTCCCGTATTTAGGGAATGAACTTGCTAAGGCGGCGACTGTGCTTACCGAAAGCAGGGAAGGCAGAGACGGTGAATATACATACTCGTTGTGGAAGGACTACGGTAATACGAGCATGACCGTGAACGGAGACGGCAAATTCGAGTGCTCCTGGAAGGATATCGGAAATGCGCTTTTCCGTGAGGGTGTTAAGTTCGACTGTACGAAAAAATATCAGCGGATCGGTAATATCACCGTGGAGTACGGAGTGGACTATCATCCCGACGGAAATTCATATATGTGTGTGTACGGATGGACCAGGGATCCGCTGGTGGAATACTACATCGTAGACAGCTGGGGAAGCTGGCGTCCGCCCGGAGCTACAGCAAAGGGTACCATCGAAGTGGATGGCGGCACTTATGAGATATATGAGACCACCCGTGTCGATCAGCCCTCCATCGACGGAAATACCACGTTTGAGCAGTACTGGAGCGTGCGTACTTCTAAGCGTACGAGCGGTACCATCTCCGTGACGGAGCATTTTAAGGCTTGGGAAAAGCTCGGGATGCAGATGGGCAACCTTTACGAGGCGTGCCTTACAATAGAGGGTTATCAGAGCAACGGCTCGGCAGAGGTATACTTGAATAAAGTGACTGTCGGCGATACCGGAAAAAACGGTGGAAACGGCGGTAATGGCAACAACGGTGGCAGCGGGAATAACGGTGGTTCCAACAATGGTGGCAGTGGAAGCAATGGAGGCACCAACACCGTCACTAGTGGTACCAAGTTTGAATGCGAGTCCATGACTTTAAGCGGTCCTTATGCAGGTAATACCTGGTCGCCTTTTAGCGGTGCGGCACTCTATGCAAACGATGACACCGCATCTGTCACTGTGAATCTTTCCAAGGGACTCCATGACTTCACCCTCCGCGGTGCATCGGACGGGTCGAACAAGGCCAAGGTAGACCTTGTGATAGGGAATGAGACCAAGGGTACATTTACATTCTCCGGTACAAGTGCCACGGATAAAACCATTAAAAATGTAGTTGTAGCAGCCGGCAGCCAGACTGTAAAGCTGGTGGTTACCGCAGATGACGGAACATGGGATGCATTCCTTGACAGTCTGACCATATCGGACAGCGCCATAACTGCTAAAAAGCCTAAGTGCTCGGCTAAGCTCACGTCCGGTAAGACCGGTGTAAAGATCACGACTGCAAAGGCTGATTATGCGGACGGCTTCTATATCTATATGAAAAAGACCGGTGAAAAGAAATACCACAAGGTAAAAAAAATTACGAAAAACGGGACCGCGAAGAGAAGCTATACGGTCAAAAACCTTGAATCGGGCACGTATTACTTTAAGGTAAAGGCATATACAAAAGTTAATGGCAAAACTTACACCGGTAAGTACAGTAAGACCGTAACGGTAGTAGTACCATAATCAATCAGAGGGACGGTTCTCTGATTGAAAAACAGAATTAAAAACAGACAGGATAAATGAAGATATGAAATACAAGTATTGCCTTCTGGATCTGGACGGGACTCTGACAGATCCGGGCATAGGTATCACAAACTCCGTTATGTATTCACTTAAGAAGTTCGGTATCGAAGTGGCGGACAGGAGTGAATTATACAGCTTTATAGGACCGCCTTTGCCGGATTCTTTTAAGCGGGTATTCGGATTCAGTGAGGAACAGGCGGATAAGGCGGTCACATATTACCGCGAGTATTTCCGCGATAAGGGTATATTTGAAAATGTGGTATATCCCGGGATCCCGGAAGCGCTTGAGCAGCTTAAGAGTAAAGGTGTGATAGTAGCGCTTGCGACCTCAAAGCCGTATGAGTTTTCCGTGAGGATACTGGATCATTTTGACTTAATGAAGTACTTTGACTATGTCGGTGCGGCGACTATGGACGGACGTATATCCAGGAAAACCGATGTGATCGCGCATCTGCTCGAGGAGATCGGGGACGTGGATAAGAGCACGGTCCTGATGGTAGGTGACCGTAACCAGGATATAGACGGAGCAAAGGCTAACGAACTGCATAGCGCGGGTGTCTTATGGGGATACGGCAGCCGCGAAGAGCTGGCGGGCGCCGGGGCAGATTTTATTATAGAAAATCCGGACGAGCTGGCGGAGCTTTTCTGACCTGGCAGCAGGCAGATTTATCAATCATAGGTTGATCACAGGGATGGTTCTCTGATTGAAATTGGGGGTGAAGCACAGATGAAAAGTTCGGTCAGGAACAGGGCGATCTTTATATATGTCGTATTAGCTGTATATACCGCATATGCTACGGTTCTTTACGGAACGGGATTTGTGTCTGCACTTATAGGACTGCTGGAGATAAAACCTGTCAGTGAAGTCGGGGATTTTCAAGTATGCGGTTCCATAATAGGTCCGCCATTAATGATATTTACTATGGTCATGACGGCAATAACACTGACTGTCCTCATCGGAGCGGCAGTCATGACAGGTAAGGAACTGAAGAGAGTCTTAAAAGAAGACACATACAAACGATATCTCCAGTTATCAGGGTCAGAATTAATAGAACTGGTACTCTGTATCATAGCATTTCTGCTTAACATAAACCTCGTATATGAGCTGAACAGATTTTTGAAGAAGCTGGTTGATAAAACAATGAATATATGTTTGGGAGTATTCGGTATTTTGTTATTACTCACACTGTTGAATCTGGTATTTTCAATTTACGGGAAAAATAAATGGGAGGATGATAATGGAAACACGTTTACAGGAGAAATGTGACCTGTTTATAAAAAACCGGGAAGCAATAAACAGGAAGTTCCCTTTTGAGAAGAGTCTCATGAAAGCGGCTGCGGCTCTTATATTTACCGGAGTAGGAAAAGAAGCGGATGTGGAAAGGCTGGGTGAGTGCAGAAAGCTCCTGGCAAAAAGAAAAGGTGCATTCTCTACATTCAGAGCAGTGGTAGAGCTTCCGCTGCTTACAAGGATGGCACTGTCGGAAGATCCGGAGCAGTGTCTCGAAGATGTGATAGCTGTGAATAAGAAGCTCCAAAAAGGAAAAATCTTTGATAACGCTTATATCATCCTCGCAGCAATCCTCATCTGTGACCAGGGAAAAAACGACCGTGTTGATGAGGTGATAGAAAAATATAACGAGCTATTCAAGCGTATGGATAAGAAGCATCCGTTCCTTACCTCGGATGAGGATCTGTCCTATGCGGCACTTATGGCTCTGTCCGACAGGGATACAGACCTCATCTTAAAAGATATGGAGGAGTGCTACCTATACCTAAAGAAAACCTGCAAGTTAGGTGCAAGCTCCAATGCGCTGCAGGGAATAAGTGAATTGTTTGCGATGACGGACGGAAATCATCAGGAAAAATGTGAAAGGATAGCCGCTCTCTACAAACTGCTTAAGGAGAAAAAGGCGGAAGTAAGCGACGGTACGGAATTTACTTCTTTCGGACCGCTGGCTGAGACAGATGCGGCAGGGGAAGTACTGGCTGATGAGATAGTTGAAGCCGACGCTTATTTAGAAGAGAACAAGGTTTTCAGTTCCTCTTCCGATAAAAAGACCAGACTGATGATAGCAGCCATTCTTGTGTCACAAAGCTACGGTATAGTTTCACCTGCTGCCGGCAACACATTTATCACCGGTTCCCTTGAGCTCATCAAGGCCGGACAGACCGCATTAATGGTGAACATTATCCTGAATGTGGCACCTTCCATGCTTAGCAGCTGCTCTAAAAAAGAAGAGGAACCTGCCACAGAATGATTGATAGAGGTTGATCAAATGAAAAAAAAGAAGCTGGTGTTTGCCTCTGACTCGTTTAAAGGATCTTTATCGAGCTATGATACTATCGAATTGCTTACTTCCGCTGCAAAAGAAGTATTCGGGGATGTGGACTGTGTCGGCATACCTGTGGCTGACGGCGGGGAAGGTACTGTGGATGCATTGATCGCTGCGACCGGCGGGAGCAGGATATATGCGGATGTACATGATCCGCTGATGGGGAAAATAACTGCATATTTCGGAAAACTGGATGATAAAAAAGCCGTGCTAGAGATGGCTGCGGCTTCAGGACTTACATTGCTGCCAATAGAAAAACGGAATCCTTTACTTACCACCACCTTCGGTACGGGCGAACTGATAAAGGTGGCTTTGGATCAGGGGTTTACAGATCTGTATGTGTCTATCGGCGGAAGCGCCACCAATGACGGCGGCATGGGATGCGCCAGGGCTTTGGGCATAAAGTTTTCAGATACTTGCGGAAACGAGCTTGAAGGCAGGGGACAGGACCTGGAAAAAGTAGCCTATATTGATGTATCCGGGCTTGATGTGCGTATAAAAAAGTGCAATACCACAGTGCTTTGCGATGTAAATAATCCACTCTGCGGAGAAAACGGAGCCACATATGTTTTTTCGGCACAGAAAGGTGCCGATAAGGAAATGCGGGAAAAGCTTGAAAAAGGCATGATAAATTACCGGAACGTGATAAGGAGACAGTTCGGGACCGATCCCGACAGTATCGCCGGCGGAGGGGCAGCAGGTGGCTTAGGGACCATGCTCAAGGTCTTCTTAGGCGGAGAAATGAGGCCGGGGATAGATACGGTACTTGACCTTACAGGCTTTGACAGCATTATCAAAGATGCCGATCTAGTAGTCACAGGTGAAGGCTGCACCGATCTGCAGAGCTGTTACGGGAAAGCGATATGCGGCATAGGTGAAAGAGCAAAAAAAGCGGGAGTACCTGCCATAGCTCTAAGCGGTTCATTAGGACCGGGAGCCGAAGAGATATATAAGCACGGCATTTGTTCCCTGGTAACTACATCGGATACGTCTATGACTATAGAGTACGCAATGCTCCATGCACGGGAGCTGTATCACAGGGCAGCAGTGAAAATGTTTAAGATATCAAGCGGGAATTCTCGACAATTCAATTACCGAGATGAAAGCGTTTTCTCTTGACATCCGAACATATGTTTGCTATAATAAGAGTATGAATAAAGCTATCAAATACAGAGCTTAAATGCATTTTTTAATT
>JAEEGH010004763.1_pt1 | contig 34534 bp, 54 predicted proteins | sample 9134181 | NCBI WGS metagenome assembly JAEEGH01 (sample SAMN16246544, study PRJNA631951) | gut metagenome | biome: gut microbiome; feature: rumen; material: DP-attached | host: Bos | place: Iran: Karaj | collected 2018-10
TGTCCAGCAAGGCTTTGAAGGGTGTTGAGAAATCAAAATATGACACGAAACGAAAAATATCGACTTTATCCGGATAGCTTTTTCGTTTTCTTCCTTAATTATAATTATAAAAAAGAGCCGGATTGCTCCGGCTCTTCTAATGCGCCCGAATACTTGGGGAGAAGACAGGCACAACATAATCCCATACTTTTATCTTATTCCGTATCGTGGAATTACTACTCGCATGGGAATTATTACGTTATTATGTGATTTACAAAAGTTCCTTCATCTTAGCCGCACTCTTTGCGCCATAGACACCGTCGACCACAAGTCCATTCTTCTTCTGCCATTCCTTCAACGCTCTAACAGACGATATTCCAAAGATACCATCCTCTTTAAGCTTTGCCCCAAGCGCATTGAGGTTGATCTGCAAAAGTTTTGCATTCGCCCCCGTGGAACCTGCCCGGATGACAGGCTTGGCTATCTGCATCTTTATAACCAGCTTCGGTGTATTGCTCCAGCCATTCAAGCCTTTTTCCTTAATAAGACTCGGATAATCCACATAACAGTAATCCTGATCTACAACCCTTCCGCAGATTTTGTTAGAGCGAATGACATTCGTTTCGCCTCCAAACTGCCACATATCTGCCCCATTGGGCTTTGTCTTGCGCCAGGCAGCAACCCATCTGCAATAGTGTGAGATATTCATCTCGGAATTAAAGCCCGACAGCTGTGAATAAACACCCACCCAGTACCCGGCAGACTCAAGCCTTGAGCAAAATGCATTGACTATAGCTGTCAGCTCTGCCTTGTTAGTCTTGGTGAGCATTGCTCCTTCCACGTCATAATAGACAGGGTATTCAAACTGTTTGCCCGACAGCAGTTCTATAAAATGCTCTGCAGATGCCTCTGCCTGTCCTACAGTCAGATCTCTGCCGAAGTAGTAAGCGCCTACGGGCATGCAAAGCGTTTTCGCCTGAAGATAAAATGATTCAAAGCATGCATCCTTGTAATGCCCGGCATCAGATCCGCCGGCTTTCAGGATAGCAAACTGCACTCCTTCTTTCTGGGCCTGGGCCAGAGATAAACCTTTCTGCCATTTTGAGATATCTATTCCGAATTTTCTCATACACTTCCCTCACTTTCTGTATTTCTAATTAATTAACATCTGAATCACTTTCACGGTCATTATTGCCGGCATGATTTCCCTCCTGTTTCATTTATCCTCTCTGTATTTCTGATTGCATCAAAGTGCCGCGGCCCAGACCAGGCTTACTTCGCAAGGCCTATCTTCCGAACCGCCTGCGCCGCTATGAGTCATTCTGACTGTTCCGCCTGCACCCACTACGCCGCTCCATGTTTGGGTAGCGTTGGTCGATCCGGAATCTGCCACTTTTGCTCCATTGACATATATCCTTATATCGCTCACTCCGCTCGCCCCTCCATTATATACATAACACTTTGCTGCCACTCCGAATGGATTGGTGAACGATCTGTCTTGACTTGTGTTTCCGCTTATATATCCCAAATATGGATTATTTATTGATATGTTGTTAGCGTTTTTTCCAGCAGTTACTCCATTATTGTATCCATTGCTATATCCATTGCTATATACATTGGATGCATTGACGTAGCGTACATGATTTTCCTTGCCTCCTGCGGCATTGTTCAAATCGACAGTCCCCCCATTACTCCCAGACGGATATGTATATGTCTCCGTATTCTTCCTAAAAGGGATAACTGTATCAGCACCGTCCACTTTCAAAAGTAGCTGTTCGTTGATTGCATCATATCCTATGCCGTCAGCCGATATGGCCGTGTAATGATTTGATGATGAATCAGTTACATCGCCTTTAAACGTCTTAATCGTATCGGGTGCGTTCTCTGCATTTGTAATTGCTTTTGCCATTCCCGTATTTCCTCCTTTGTTCAATAGTCTGTTATGTTCTGTGCGTTTTTATAACCAAGCTGAAAATCTTTTTCATCCATCATTTTCAATATCGGATTCTCCATCTTTGTCGTCAGCATTGCCTACTTCCTTGTCTACTATCTGTTCTGTTTTCTTTTTTAACATTGTCACCAGGCGTAGCAAAAATGGTGGAAGAGTCACGCCTATATCCCTAATATTCTCTAAAATCGATATCATTTCATTGAACGCAAGCCATAAGGCCACTACAATGGCTACAACAAAAGGTTCCTTAAAATTCTGACTCACGTGATCAGCGGCATATATTATAAGTATGTCAACCATCGCGCCAACGCCCACCAGAATCCACATGCATACCTTTTTTGCAATTCCATTAAAGCCTTTATACGAATTAGGCCGCTCCCCTCTATGGGGTGCGGCCATAAGTCCGGTTATATAATCGATGACATTGCATCCTACGAGCACATATACCGGTATCGCAAGATGTCCAAGCCAAGCCGATAAAGTCGTGAACACAAGTACCACTACGGCTCGTATAGTTTTTCCCTCATTCACTATCTTCTACCTCCTTCTGTTTCTCGGCAGCTTCCCTTATTTTTATGGTCAAGGATTTAAGGTCATCCGCAGATACATGCATCAGCAACAGTTTGAACAGTTCGTCGATTATTTCCCTCTGTAATAGGATCACTTCAGATTGACCTGTGATTATTCCGTTGATACGGTGTATGGTTTCTTCCATCAGTATGTTTCTCCTGTTATCTCTTTGTATTCTTTTTTTGAGATTTTGCCATCTCTCACATCCTTGCGGAGCAACTTCTTTACTTCTGCACGATATTTTTCGGGACACTCACTCCATTTCTGTGTTCCTGCTTCAAGCCTATTTTTCCATATTTTAGCCATCTATCATCCCTCCTTGCTTAAGTCGCACAACGCATCCTCGATATCGGCAATTGCCTGTGCGTTTCCAGTCGCCTTCTGCCATGTCTCCCACTGTTCAAGCGGTACCTTTTCTTCATCCCATACCCATACTTCTGTTTTTTCTTCACCCGATATCCTTGTTTCAGTATGGATATTCTTCCGAATGTACACAGTTGATTTTCCCACTGTAGCCTCCTCCGGTTTCACGCTTCCTTCTGCTGCTCTCCACATAGTTTCTCCTTCCTGATACGTCTGTCGTACCTGCTTATTTTTCTTTTAAGTTGCTGAAAATTTATATAGGGTTTTATCCTATCCAGATACATGTCATAACTGTCTGTCTGCTTAATCCATCCCAAGGCCGACATCATTCTGCGACAACTATATATAGTTGGATTCTTCTTGAATCGTTTTGCGCGTCTGGTCATTCTAACCATGATTCCTTTGCGTAGCGTTGTCCTGTTGCGATAAAATCTAAACCCCATAAAATCAAGAAACCGATATTTCCCGCCCCGATCGAACCTTGCTACTTGCCAGTTTCCTTTTAGCTCAAGTTTAAGCTCTTTTAGATATTCATCCACACATTTGCATATCCTATGAAGTTCCTTCTTGCTACTTCCGAATATGACCATGTCATCCATGTAACGCACATAATGGACTGCTTTCAGATCCTGCTTGATGTAATGATCCAGCCCCTGAAGATACCAGTTAGCTAGCCAATGCGATGTATGGAACCCGAGCGGTAATCCCTGCTTTGTTGAATCTATTACCTCGAAAAGGATTTTCAAAAACTTTTCGTCATGGATTCGCTTCCGGATATATGCTTTTAGCATTTCGTGGTCTATGCTCGCAAAGAACTGCCTAATATCCATTTTTAGGAAGTATTTCACATTTTTCGGATCGTTATCTATCCAACTCCGTATCTGGCGCTTTGCTTCCGCTGGCCCGCGTCCCGGTATCGATCCGTGACAGTGTTCATACATTCCCTTCATAATCACCGGTTGCATAGTATTGACCAGCATATGGTGCAGTATTTGTTCCTTGTACGATGGAACTATTATCTTCCTCTCTTTCTTTCCCTCAATGACCGTCTTCGGCTTCTTGTTTTTGTGTTTGTAATTCTGCGCATACGCAATGATGTCCGGTATCTCCCTATCCATGTTTTCGCACATCTTTCTCACTTTTGGTCTGTTATGTTTGCCCTTTGATGCCTTCTTCACTGCAGAGCGAACATTTTCTTCCGACATCATCTTCTCATAAAGATGGTTATAACTTTTCATTTTCTTATCCTCTCATCGGCTTTCGACATGCTACTTGCCGATGCTCGCACCGAGTTTATTTTCTCCAAGAGGAGAGGACAGACCCACACTTCCGTTTATATTCTGTAATTGGATAAGTTAGCGAAGCCCCGATGTTCCAGTTCGCGTTCGAAGCGTCGTTGTTCAGGTTCGCGTAAAACGCGCCATCCTTCACGCCGTTGTTGGAGTTGCCACCGCGTAGCGGAACACGAGCACATGTGGGTAAGCCCTTGTTAATTAAATAATAAGGGGACACGGCCTTGCCGTTTCCCCTCTGCCCGGCATGGCCAGTCATTCACCCTTTCAGGCGAGTGGTTTGCAAGAAAGCGAAGCCCCGACGGTCCAGTCCGCGGTCGAAGCGTCGGCGTTCAGGTACGTGGAAAACGCGCCATCCTTCACGCCGTTGTTGGAGGCGCCACCGCGAAGCGGAACACGAGCACCACTGTTGTTGAACCAGCAAGCATCGCAATAATGCGTAGTAGACGTGCCACTCATGGTTTTGGGAAACATTCCATCGTCTGTATAATTCATCTCGGAGATAAAATTACCGCTTGTGCCTGCAGGCGTTGATCCTACAGACTTAAATCCACTGCCTGTAAAATTGTATCCCTCTACTGTAGAACCATCTTCTTGCCCGTAGGTATTCTTTATTTTCTGTACGCCGTCTATCAAGAGATGTCCTTGATACCGTCTCCACTGGAAGCCCCACCAATTTTCCATTCCGAATACCTTTACCGCGTTAACGTAATTTCCGTCTGCAATCGTGCCGCTGTTTGTACCATAGAACAAGCCTTTTGCGTTGTGTATTCCTGTACGGAAGTTATTGTTAACAGCTTCTGAACCACCTGTGTGAAGTCCCTGTCCGAAGGCATTTTGCGTATCCGTAGTCTTTGACAACAGAATAAGCAGCATATTGACGAGCAGTATGTCACAGTGAAGCTCTGTGTTCCATATGGTAGCTGTCCCCTGATTATTTGCCTGTGCGGCGGTGACTTCAGCATCTGCTGGTCTCTTGTTGCCTACCTGCTGTCCCGACAGAGAACGCATCTTGTTATCGATTACGCTGCCGTTATAAATTGGCGTGTAGAAATGTGCTACACTCTGACCCTTGCAGTTGTGGAACGGCCAGTCATGGTACGTTGAGTCCACCTGATAGTCTGCTATATAGACAGTTGCGCTTGCAGCGTCTCCTTCGTCAGGTTCAATCTTCATCCAAATCTTTTTGCCATCACGTCCCCACTCCATCATGGCATTTCCACTATAAGTAGTGTCTGCTATGTCAGATGCACTTCCGTCCTCTTTTAGGCTGTAGTCGTCAGGATCAAGGTAGTAATCTACTGTCCCATCATGTTTCAGCATACAGGGACGAGGCATAAAGAACTCGTCTCTTTTCCAGCCTCCATACCGGAACTTGTTGTTGGTGTAATCCATTCCTGAAGGCGTCTTCCCCACCGCATCGCGTAGATATGTCACCTTGTTGGCGGGGTTATCCTCGCTTTCGTCAATGTGGAATGCGTAGACTGTACCCTTACCGCCTCTGATGGCCGATGCTATCTCTCCGATTCCGGCTGCTATCATCTGGCCCGTCTCGTCTGTAACCACTGGTGATGTTATTTCTGTTGACATAATTGCTCCTTTCTATTTTTGCGACATTGCTGTCGTTTAATTAACCTTCCATGATATACATAGCTTTCCGTTTACCACCGACAACCCCAGGCTTTCCAGATTTGTCTTCGTCCTATTCCATGTTGTCTTTTCTGTATCAGTGGTAAGTCTGTGCGTGCCGTCTTCTTCAAGTTGTGATAATTTGGTAGGGATATCCTCTGTATCAGGCTTGTCATCTATAATGCTTTTAAGTTCATCTATAGCCCCCTGTACCCTGTCTGATTCAAGTCCGCTTGCGGAGTTGTCATATGGTACATCCACCGCCTCGGGGCTGATATTTTCAATGAACCGGCTGCGGTTGTTTATTACTACCACGTCGCATACCAAGCTTGATGCCGGCTCGTTCGTTGCAACAAAAGTAACAACTCCTGCGCCGGTGGTTACTGTAATGTCAGCTTCTTCGGCTTCCGAAGCAGTAGCTTCGGTAAAATAAACCAGGGCGTATGTTTCAGCCGTAATACGGCTGTCCTGTATTGTTGCAACCTTATTGCTGAAGGTCAGTGTTCTATTTTTCAGAATCACTGTTGACGCCAACAGTGCATCTATCTCATTCTGTAGATGCCCTGCTGCAGAACCATCAAGGATGTCCCTCATTTCTTCAAGCAGGGCCAGCGCTGCAGCGTCCCCCGACTCTATTGTCTGCTGAATCCACGTTTCAAACTGTATTGCCAAAGTATGTGTGTCGAGTTCAGCCCAAGGGAGTGCCTCTCCGCATATCGCAGAATCCATCCTTGTGTCTAAGATATCTGCCTGGGTGATTAGTGCTGCACCAGCGGAAATAGTAATCTCCGCTATAGCGTATTCTCTAATGTCGCTGTTTCTGGTTATTGCCGGTGCTACAGGATTTGCAGCTGGCGTTCCCCTTAATACAGCCGCATATATTTCTCTTAATTCTTTATCCCATCTGATTACGACTCTATCTATTCTTGATAAAAGTCCATCTGCTGCCTGAAGAGTGAACCCAATGTTTCCGGTATTGTCGTAGCGGTAACCGTCTATTATCGCTGCACCAGGTTTAACCTTTATGCGCATTCCCGTATCTGCCATTACTTGGAGATTTGTGCTATCATTCATGAACAGGCCTGATGTGATAAATGCCCTGTAATATCTTGCAAAATCATCTGCCTTGTATTCACGATCCGTTCCGTCAAACGGAAAGTATTTTTCTGTGTTTTCAGCCATTTTTTTCACTCCTTTGCATTTATTAAACTTGTAAGCGTCTGCACCTCGTCTCCGAAAGTGATTGTGGTTTTATCGTTACCAGAACTGATATTTCTTCTTATCGCCTTTATCTGCATATCTTCGCGGACTCCCCAGCGCTGATTTGAACAGGTAACATAATCTCCCAAGCGGAATTCGGATGTCGCATTTTCAAGGTTCACCTTCGATTCGAACCCTTTTGTCTTGGGATATTTTGCGAGCTTTTCAGCTCCTGCGTTCCTTAGCTGTTCCCGGATTTGCTGTTCGGTCTGATCCTTTTTGGAAATACCGGAGGCAGTTGCATACATCTCATATCTGTCGAGTCCCGCACCGCCACCGGTATCCTGGAGGATCCTATCGTCATCATTTCCGCTTCCGCATAAGATGTATGAAGCATAGTTACTTGAGTCTTCGTAGTATCTTTGTGAAAAAACTGATCCGAACTCTGGCGAAAAAAGGCATGGTGTTTCACTTTCTATAGTTCTGTCCGTTCCGCTCCAAATGTCGAAGTATAGTTTTTTTTCTGCCAGGTCTACTCGAAAGGCATAGCCAAGTTCGTTTGCGGCTGCGATTCCCGTGATTGCCTTTGCGAGATTAACATATTCCGTCTGGTACTCTATTGTGTCATTAACAGTACTGTTATCATCCCCCATGCAGAGTCTTGGTATAACTCTGTCATTGTTTGAGGGATTTATGGCATTATTTACAACAAGAGTACGCATTATCTGTGATGGTGTACCTGTGAGGATTTCTCGACTTGCCACTATGCGCCTTGCCAGATATTTGCTCATCATATAACCCTTGGCAATAACCATTTCGCTTCCTCTACCGTTTGATTCTCTTGTGATCTTCGTTATTACTCCCGGTTCTGTTTCCTCTGTGTTGTAAAGCACCATTCCTTCCCGAAGTTCGCCTGCTTCGGATGATAAGAATGAAACTGAAAAGGTACCGGGCTCTGAAAGCTTCCGGTACCATTCAAGGCTCGTGAAATTTGAAATTATTCCTGTGAGTTCAAGATCTCTGTCTAACGTAAATATTTCCATGCGGTTATACCCCCGCGTATCTGTTTTTGTAGCTGATCTGCGTTTCCAGCATGCTTTCGCCCGCATCGGCCATCATCCTGAATGTGTTGTCGCCCGGCGCAAGAGTAAGAAACGTATATCCGCCCCCTATAAGATCTATGTGTCCTATATAATTATTGTCAGCTCCATTTATGCGCTGTACCACTGTTTTTTTGTCTCCGGTGGTCACCGTAATGACCTCTCCATCTGCCATAATGCAGTTTACTTTTATGTATTCCTGCGTATAAATATTTAAGAGTCCAGGATTTGATACTATTCCATGAGCAATAAATCGTATAACCATTCCGATTTCATCGGTTGATTCATTTGTTACTACGGCTATCATTGATGCTCTCTTTATACCGAAGCACGTTGGAGTCTGTAGTGGGAAGTGAAGACCTCCCACAACATCAGCGATTTCCACGATATTGGTTTCATAGTCTTCCCAATAAGGTGTCATGGCTACAAGCTCCACGCTGTAATTCTGAATCACGCTCACTTCAGAAAAGTCTATCTTTGGAGTTTTGCTCGCTCTTGCAATTATTGTTTTTTTTACTCCGCCAAATTCCTGCGTGATCAGTATATCGATCTTCGGCTTAAACATATTCAGCAGTTGAAGTCGCAGAGCTTCCATAGACTCATTGGTTGTTGCATATATCTGACCTTCTATGCGAAGGCTCCTTGTGTTTACGCTGCTGCCAAGCAATGTTGCTCCATCCTGTCCGTATCCCTGTGAAGTGTTGTGTTTTACACTTACAGTATCGAACCCCGATGTCCTCTGTACTGTATATGGAAGACTTGTCAAGTGTAATAACTTTTCATCAGTCCTGATTATTATGTCTCTGTCAGTTCTCATAGATCCTCTCCAAGTGCTTCGTTAACCTTACGGCTCCATTCCTTAGCTTCTTCGTAAGCTTTCCGGCCCACCGATGCAACGGCATCAACAATCTCATCTTCCTTACTCTTTATGCCATCTGCCATGGATCCGCCAAATATCTGACCGGCATCGTAACCCTTTGAACTCTTTCCGTCTGTTATACCGAGCTCGGTATTGAGGGTGGTGACGGCCATTGACGCCATTGTTTTTACATTCTCAATGACTATTGGCTGCGATTCCTCGATAGAAAGTGCAACTGAAGCGCCAGTATCATCCCACAACTGCACGTACTGCTCGGAAAACGTTTCCTGATCTTCCAGCATGGTCTGCGCTGACTCTTCCCCGGTCTCTACCACTCTTCCGAGCGTTTCTCCATAACCCACTTCAAATTCGGCCATAGCTTCCGAAAGACCGTTCAGTGCTTCCTGGTTAGCTTCCCATGCTGCTATGAAGTCATCCATAGCATCGCCGCCTTCTTCAGCAGCATCAACCAGGGCTTGCAGATATCCGGCACCGGAAATTCCCATCTCCTCAATGCTTGCAATAATCTGGGGATCGATATTCAGATCAAGTGCTTTCTGCAGGTTGTCGCCGTACTGCGTCATAGCATCGGTCTGTGATTCCAGACCTTTGGTCATATCATCTAAAGACTGCGACTCTATGGTGTATTCGTCGAACAGTCCCATCTGGGATTTCAAGGAATCCTCTGCTGCCGTTTTTGCTTCGCCATATGCCTGCTCAAGTTCTTCGAGTTTGGTACTTACATCTCCGGTAGCTTCTACAGCATATCCATGCCACGAAACAACGCTCTGAGACATACCGTCCATTGCATCTGCGGCCGACTGTTCTGCAGTTGTATCCATGAGAAGATCCTTGTATTCCTGGATTTCCTCCCCCGTCGAATTGACTTGTTCCTGGAGAGACTCATATCCCTTTATCTGCCCAAAAGTTTCTTCAGACACCTGTGAGGCATACTCTTTGCTGGTCTCCATGAGTTCCTTTAGTGCCAGTATCTCAGTGTCAGTATGTTCTACTGTTCCTTGGTTGTACTCAGCAAGCGCCTTTTCGTACTCATCCCTAGCGGAGTAGTACTCATCCCAGGCGTCCTGATTCTTCTTTACAGCTTCGTTATAGGCCTCTTCCTGCTCGATCAGGGTATTGTTGATATCTACCTGTTCTTGCGTTAGTTCTTTGATGCGTTCCTGATAAGCCTCTACCTCCGCCTGCTTGAAAAGCGCTTCAACATACCTTTCTACAGCATCAGTGCTTTGGTTCAGTTCTCCGGTAACTTCATTGATTGACAGTCCGAGATCCGGCATAAGGACGTTGAGCTGGTCAACCACTGACTGCATCTCCTGCATCTTGGAGGCGTCATTTTTAGCTTCCGGAGCAAGTTCTTTCAGTTTTTCCAAAAGACCTGCTGCTTGAGTCCTATTAGTGGATATTGACTCTACATTGGAACTGAAAGCATCTGCGCTTTCCTTAGTGGCGTCACGCACGGCATTAATAGATTCCAGCAGGGCTTTTTCTTTGTCGGTAAGTTCAATAACCTTTGGAGTATATTCTGCCGAGGCTTTTGCTATCTCCACAATAGCTGTCATTAACAGTGCCATTCCGGCCGCTATAGCTCCGACAGGGCTTGCTGCCTGGGCTGCATTCAGTTCTTCCTGTGCAACCGTTGCTCCATTCAGCGCCGGCGGCATCAATGCCAGTACGGCATTTAATCCCGAAGTAATGGCCGTTGCCGTCTTGAATGAAATGAAGCTTGTTCCTATCATTTCAACTATCGGAACAATAGTATCGAGATTATCAGCAACAAACTCTATCCCTTTCACAAGGTCCGGTATCACATCTTCAATGATTTCTGCAGCTTCTTCCTCGTGTTCCATCATAAGAGCGCTAAGTTCATTAGCTGCTTCTTCTACTACAGGGGCCACGTCAGCCCCGATCTTGTTCTTGAATGAATCCGCTGTCTTGGAAACTCTTTCTATTGCATCAGAGGTTCTCGTAAGGCTTGTAATAGTCTCCTTGTCCATGATGTAACCAAGATCGGATGCTTCCTGGTACATCTTCTGAAAGCCATCTGAACCAGCTGCTATAAGAGAGTTGAGAGACTGCGCATTACGGCCAAAGAGCTGCATTGATATCGCATCCTTCTCCGTAGCATTTTCAACCTTGCCGAGAGCATCTATAACATCCCAGAACACCTCTTCAGAATCCCTGAGATCTCCGTTTGCATCCGTTACAGATATTCCCAACTTGCTATATGCATTCGCATAAGCCTCCGATCCTTCACGAGCAGAGTTCATGGAGCGAATATTCTTGGCCATAGAGCTTGTGACAGTCTCGAGAGACGTGTCAAGAAGCTCCTCGGAATACTTGAGCGCCTGAATGGTATCAACAGCTATGCCGGTATTGGTAGAGAGCGTGTTTATCTCATCAGCGTAGAAAGCGGTATTTGTCGCAAGTTCAAACAGCTCTTTGCCCGTTTTCGCTGTAATCTCAGCAATCTTAGACGCTGCGTTAAATACATCTACAGAAAAAATCGTACTTTTGAGGCTCTCGCCTGCTTTCTCGCCACTTTCTCCTGCTTCGTTGATTTCTTTTCCAAAATTATCTATGCTGGTGGCACACCCATCGGTCGATATTTTTGCTTCCTCGAGATACTTGTTTGTATTCTGAAGTTCATCCTCCCAATTTACCAGTTGTGTGTTTGCAATATTTAATCTTGACTGATAATCATCTATTTTGGCTCCGCAGTCTGCATAAGCAAGCTGTGCTCTTTTGAGTGACTCTTCTGCTTTATCTATTTCATTCTGCTGATTCTTAAGTTCTTCATCAGTTGCTTCCCCAGACTCCTTAAGCTTTTGCATATCCTCATTAAGAAGATCAAGGTTATCGGACCATTTTTCAACACTCTCTGCCGCTTTCTCCTGAGCTTCCCTCTGTTTAGCAATCGCTGTCTCGTATACTTCGACCTTATCTTTTTGTGATTCAATCTTCTTTGTTAGCAGATCATATTTTTCCTGGAGAGCCTCAAGCCCATTTGCATTATCTTTATGGTTGGCAGCAGAAAGCTCCATTTCTGTACGAAGTTCTTTTTGTTCTGCGTTGATAGCCTTCAGAGCCTGCTTATATTCCGCTTCACCATCCAGCGTTAGTGTTACTCCGATTGTATTAAGGGACATTTGTTCCTCCTAGGATAAGTCATTAAAAAAGCACCGGATTTTGCTCCGATGCTTTTGTTATTTGCTATAAATAATTACTATACTAAAAATGCACACACACCCAAACAACAACCAGGGCAATTGCAACCAAAATGACATCCGCCACTTTCTTTAATATCTTTTTTTTCTTTTCGCTTAATGTGAAAAAAATCATCATATGCTTGCCCTCCTTTTTATATTATAATATCATATTTCTGCGGTTTTTGGTATATTTTTCGTCCAAAAACCTTCGAAAAATCAACAAAAAGAAGAGTTTTATTTTTGTATAGTTGCACCGGTGCAACTCTTAAAAATCCTTGAGCGAATCAAGCTTCTCCGGTTCGATCTGATAGGTACTGACCTTTTCAAGATTGAACAGCTCTTTGTATATCCGGAACTTGTCGCTGAACTCCCCTAGATACATGTGCCATGCTTCCCTTTGTGAATACCCCAGCCGTGTCATGGCTATAACTTCCACTAGCTGCCAGTCTATGACTGCATCTTCTTCGTCGTCTTTTTCTGGCTGGGGGTCTCTTTTTTTATTGCCAGGGCTCCGTAGAATTCTTCCAGCAGAAGTTCCGCCAGCTCAAAAGGATTCATATCTATTTCATCTATGATGAATTTAGGATCCACATCAGGAACTTCTTTTCTTTTTTTGTCTGCCTCATACTGCAGGCCTTCCTCTATCATCAAAGGAAGCGCATAATTTACCGCTTTGAGTGAAGGTTCTGTCTTTGTATATAACTTCAAGCCATCTTCATTTGTTCTCTGTTCGCCATCTTTGTCCAGGAGTGGTTTTCTTCCTGAAAGCTGACGTTCAAACTCCGCAAGAGTTCCATATTCTTCCTGTATTTCTGCAAGCACCGAATTGCTGCATCTGTATGGATATTCCTTTCCTGAAAGTTTGATTTTCTTGAGAGTCTTATTCATGCATTCCTCCTGATGTTCAATAATAAATAGCAGGGGCAGGATTTGAACCTGCGACCTTCTGATTATGGGTCAGACGAGCCTCCGCACTGCTCCACCCTGCGATAAAGCAAGAGGCTCTGCAGCCTCTTGCTGGTTAATAACGACCTTACACATCCTCTGTAGCGGTCTCCGTAATGACGATATTGCCAGTTACTGATGTTATCGTCACCTTCGATGTACTGCTATCCCAGGCTGTGGATGTCACATCCGTACCGCCCATGGTAACAGTAGGAGTGGCCAGAACATATCCGGTATCCGCTGTCAGCGTTGTGATAAAGCTTGTTCCTTTCGCAACTTTTGCAGCGCTATTGCTACTTGCAGCATGTGAAAGAACCTGTGTGACTGTGTACTTCGTGGTAGTGAAAGTGTTCTCTACCCCCAGTTTATCACAGATCCAGTCAACAGCCTCTGACTCATTTGAGAAATTATAATTTCTCACTCTCCAGTTGGTAGAATCATCCTCAATTGCAAGGATTTTACCGTTAAGTGAAGGTGTAACAAAGTTAATGCCATCGCCCTTTGTCTGGAAATCCTCGGCGCCCTCTGTGAACTTTGCTCTCCAGAACACAACTGCATCGTATGTGCCGTCATGGTTCTTTGATGTAAAGCCCACGCCTACCTCACCGGCCGAATCGGATGCGGAAGAAACCTCCTCCCCCGTTGACTGATTTACGCTGTGACCAAACAGGATCTGTGCAGCCTGATAAGGAAGTGTTGTAGCTCCGAGAGCTATTGCTGCATCCGTAAATTCAGTTACATCGGCTACCTTCTTATCGTCCCCGAAAAGAGCTCCTGTCGCGTAGTTCGGTGTGATATTTGCCGTCTGTGCTTCTCCGCACTGGAAAGCATCGCTATAAGTAGCTGTGCTCCCCTCAATATATGTCCTCCTAGCCATAATCAGCTTTGATAAACCGAATCTGTACTTTTTGCCCTTAAGCATTTTCTTCTACCTCCTTGGTAAATTTACATTCAAAGACAAGGTGCCTTACCTCATCTTCATCTGATAGTTTCTCTGAAAAAACACTGTAGGATACTCCAATTGCGTCATTTTCGGCAAGATATCTCGCCACATCAACAGCCAAACCCTGATAATTCGTTTCATTCTTTCCCGGTTTTCGTTTGATAAGCGTAATGTTTATTATCATGCTGGCGGTTTCCATAAGGGTTTCATTGTCTCCGAAAAGTTCTCCCCTTACATCGGCATAATCAAATACTATGTATTCATCTTCTGTTCCGGTATAGCTGTCTTCTTCAACTTCAAGTCCCGTCACACCTTCCAGGCCGAGCATTATGCTGTTGATGTTCATCCTTTGGTTCTCCTATTAAACTCTTCCTGCATTTTTTCAGCACATTCTTTTTTTGCATTGTTTGCAGCTTTGTCCAGCCACGGTCTTGCACTCATCTTCGTGGTGCCATAATTCAAGTATGCAGCTATCTCAGCATTCCTTACGGGATTTTTCCTTCTGCTGCCATCCGGATTCTTTTTGTTTGTCCCGGTCGGTCCTATAAGCTGACGATATCCACTGCCTCTACGCACTCTCTTGGGTTTGTAAGGCTTTACGGAATCTATCAGCTCTGAACTTCCGGATCTTATGGACTGTCTGAGTGCCTTCTTTACAGCATCTTCAGCTATCGGAGCCGCTGATTGCAGTATTTCACTGTAATCTGAATCCGTAAGCGCCAGTTTGTCGATAAATTCCGTCATTTCGACCTTAAGACTAGCCATCATTCCACCTCCGAAAGGGAAAGCTCCATAATCACATCATCCTTTTGGTACATGCGGACTATTGAATACTCAGTACCGTCAAAAAGCAATGTGGACGGCTTGAATTTTTTCCCATTCACTGTGACGCATGCCGCACGGTAATCATCTGCATACACAAGTGCCATGATCTTTACACTTACTCCACTCCTGAGAGCTTCATAAACTTCTGACCTAGTGGCGGATTTGATCTTGCAGTATACGTCCAGATCACTTGTGGTTGATCCGCTATAGTAGCCGTCCTTATCCCTTGTCCTTGCGGTCTGTGTGCGCAAGGTTGCCAAGTCATTCATTGCATTCATGCGATACCTCAATAGTTGACTTCCTCAGATTCTGTTCCTGGTAGATCCACGCATCACGATACTGTTCGTATCTATCCGGTGCTCCCATCTTCATGCAGCAGTACGTAGCAATAGCTTCTACCACAAGATCGTGATCTGATGATGCAACATCAAGGGGCACGCCCGAGCGGTTAAGCTCCGCCCGGGCCGTCCTTATGTTCCTATCGATTTCATCACTTAACCCCGTCGCTGCTGCCGGTGATAATCTCAATGCAGTTATGACCGTGTCTTTTACTGCCATTTCTTACTCCTTACTGGCCTTATGACTGAGCCGCAAGTGTAACTACTACGAAGCCCTTGTGTACTACGATGTTACCACCGACCATGCACTCTCCCATAATGGTAAGCAGGCCTTCAGCAAACTTGTAATCTTTGGACACTTCAATGGTATAAGGTCCGAAGAGACCAAGTTCGAAGTTCTGAGGATCGCCATATACCATCGTCTGGATAGCAGATGCCCCCTGTGTAGCAGTTGAAAGGCTTGTAAGCTTCGAGCAGATGGAATAAGGAACGATAAGACCGCCCTCCTTGATGATACCGGTGTTGGGATTTCCGGCATCAGGTGTAATCTCATACAGTGCCTTCTTCTCATTGGTACCGCGAACCTTTCCGAATGCTGCCAGGTCTTCCTTGGTAAGGAAGAGACGTGCATTTGCACCCAGCTCATCAGATCCGCCATAAGCAAATACGATACTCTTGAGTGTGTCAGGGCCGATCGTAGCGCTGGAAACATTAAGGGTATCGTAGATAGCCTCCTGCTTGGTGTTAGTTGCGATCTTGATACCGTCAAAGCTTCCGGATACACCATTCACGATAAGGTCTATAACCTTAGCGCGGAGTGCCTTGATAGCCATAGCCTTGATCTTCTCTTCGTAGCGTACGGGGGTCAGCCTGTTGATATTCTTTGAAACATAGCTTGTAACATTTACAAGATACGGATTCAGCTTTGCTACTCTGAATACGGGATCGCTGGGGCTTGCATTTGCTGATCCGTCTGTTCTTGTACCTGCTGCCGACTCAGTCTTTACATAAGGCTCCTCGTATGCCTGGCATCCGGTCAGATCTTCAACGCGTACCGTGTTGATAAGAGATGACATTCCTTCCAGATTGTCCCTGATCTCTGTTCCTACAAGAGTCGGCTTTGCGAGGGAATCTGTAGCGATAAGTGTAGAACGTACTTCTGCTGCATCCATTACAGCTCTTCCGGTAGCTTTTACCTCTGCTGCCCTCTGCTCTGCATCATCAGCAGGTGCCTGCTCTTCTTTCCCGATAAGGCTTCTGCGAACTTCTGCAGTCTTCTCTGCACGCTCCATAAGCTCTCTTTCCTCTGCCTCGAGCTCCGCTATGCGGGCTTCGATCTCCGCAAGGCGCTCTGCAGTTACATCACCTTCAAGTTCCTTTGCAAGATTCGCTCTCTCTGCTCTGATTTCTTCAAGTCTCATTTTTCTTTCTCCTTTTCATTTTGCTGTGTTAATTTTATCCGTGCACTGAGTTTTCTTTTTCGTGTATCGAGAAGTTCGGCCGCCGCCTGACGTTTTCTTTCATCCTCAGCCTCCGCCTCCAGGATGGAAGTTCTTCTTGCCTCAATGCTTGTATCATCATAGGCGGGAATATCGACTGCAGAGACATCGTAAAGCCTCTTGAGTCTGTTCACCGTCCATAAATGCTCTTTCGGGTCATATTCCTCTTCCCTGATTGTGAACTGGAAGGACATACGGTCTATATATCCTCCTTTTATCTCATCATAGAGTTTTCTGCCTTCCTCCGTCCCATCAAGTCTTGCCCTGATAAATAATCCATCATTCTCAACCGCAAGCTGAAGAGTGTGGTTCCTTGTGCGGGCCATCACTTTTCCACTGTGGTTGTAGTTAAATATCACATCCGACATATCACAATCCGTAAAAGCCTGGCTGCTTATCTGCTCACGGTATTCCGTATCATCTATCTCGAACAGTACTGTAGGCGAATTGAAGCGTACAGCGTATCCTTCCACCCAGAGTTCTTCCTGTCCGTCATTCTGTAATTCCCGTGTCTGCACCTGAAATGACCGTGTTGTCCTCCCCGATCTCTTCTGCGGTTCCATGACTGTTCCCATCGTTTTCCTCCTTCGTTTTTTTTGTCTGATAATAGTCCTGATTTGTTGATTTCACATAGTTGAGTGAAACCTGTATAGTATCGCCACCTTCTATAGGCGGATAGCCTAAAAGTTCCCTCTGCTCATTCGTTGTGAACATTCCGATTTCCCTTGTGGCTCCGATCAGAGACACTCTGGTCTGTACCGAACTTCCGGTCAGCACTCCGCCGGTAATAACGATCCGGTTTCCGCACTCACGCTCGTGTTCCGTGAAAAAAGCGTTCGTCACAGCTTCTCCAAACTGCTGCCATATCGGCTCTATCCTCGATTCTGTCCACGCTATACCTTCCTGCTCCGAATATGTACACTGGACTATCTTTTCCGGTGTGCGCATATATGTGAATATCCTGTTGGATATTTCCTTCATCTGTGCCGCATTCGCCGAATAGTTCGACATATTGAGCGGCTGGAAATTCTCCATAGAGTCCAGCCCCACTATGCCGCCGTGTTCACTTGCTTCATCGAATCGTTTAGCAAATTCCTCCTGGCTCTTTTTTACATCTTCAGAGTCCAGCATGGACTTTTTATTGGCGAATATCCCCCTGATCTTGTTTGCCTTCTTAAGCGAATCAATAAAGTTATCATCTGATGCTTTCGACATGTCCAACACCTTGTAGATAGGGCCGTTACCGTCACCATATACATCCCGGTTATTGAAATACTTACGAAGCACTATGCAGTTCTGGATATACAGGGCGTGTTCAATTCCGTCCTTGTCCGTAAAACAAATAGCGTATCCGCCACCTTTCACTTCTCGTACTTCAAGCGTGCCATAGTCTATCGGATAAACAGCTATAGGATTTCCTTTTTCATCCCTGCGGATCCATGCCACAGCCAGTGTCTTTGTTTCAAGCTGAGCCACCAGCTTATATTTGAGATCGTACCCGCTCATAAGGTCATTCGGCCGCTCGTTCAGCAGCTTCGTAATTTTCGAGTTGTATATTACCTTGCTTACATGGCCGTCTTTCCCAAGGATCACATGCCGAAATTTGCCTTTTGCACTATGAGTGGCAATAGTGTCTACTACAGCTCTCATGGTGTCGTGTTCCCACATATCGCCCGTCCAGGGAGCAGAAGAACCACCCACGCCAAAAAGCTTTACATTTGTCTTCTGGCTTATGAATTTACTGAAAATATCTGATAAAATGCTCATTTGATGTATCTCAAATACTCCTCTTCATGCTTTTTGTAGCAGGTGTATGCATTCAGCAGAGACACCATTCCGTCTATCCTTCTTCCGGCTACTATCTTCACCGGCTGTATACTTTCTATGCCGTCCTTGTTAAGCGACTTAACGCCGGTATTGAGCAGGCACCAGTACAGCATGGGATTGTTCTGATAGACCACTCTGTGTTCCTGAAGGAGGCCTTTCAGCTCCTTCATGGGATAAGTCCATGTAAAAGGGCCCTGACGGATCTTCTCCATGTCGAATCCGTACCCTTCCATTTCTTCCCTCCAGTACCCGGAAAGTGCCGCATCGTAACCGATCCATAGCGGACGGATGTTGTACTGTTTTACCATCGAGATGAACCACTCCGTCACCTGATGGAAGTCGACAGTTGCTCCTTCGGACAGTTCGAGATACCCCTTCTTTGCCCATGCTTTATATGGTGCTTCTCTCTTATCCCTCAGTTCCTGGTTCTCCACCTTCGATGCCGGCAGAAAATACTTCTGTAAAACGTAGAAACGCTTGTCCTCCGGTTTGCATATGATCAGAGTTGCACAGGTTAAGTCTGTTGTTGCGCTCAGGTCGCAGCCGCCTATTGCGTAGGAGTTTTTCAGGTACTCCATGTCCGCAGACTCAGTATTCTTCGCTTCATCCACACGAAGCCAGCCCATATTGCTGTTCTCCGGCATGTTGAAATCTTTTGTCATGACCGTAGGAAGAAAGTCAGGATCCCTTTTTGCCTTCTGAACAAACTCTGCCAGAGTCTGAATCTTCTTAATCTTCCCGAGCCCTGGGTTTGCTTTTCCCCAACAGCTCGGATCTTCCCACTCTTCCCTTCTGTCCAGCTTGTGGATAAGTGAGAGCATCCTAAGATCTTCAAAGCCTTCCGTCCACAACGCAACATTCTGGGCGTATGCGAATTTCTGATCAAAAAAACCTTCACGTACAAATCCGTTTGTCGATATCAGCCATGCGAGTGGCTGTTCCCTCGCTGACTGCGACTGTATCATGACATCGTAAAGCTTTGATGTCTTCTGCTCGTGGAATTCGTCCAGCGAGAAAAAATGTGCATTCAGGCCATCCATAGTGGATGTATCCGATGCGAGTGATTTTATAAAACTCATAAACGGCGGAATGTATATGTCGCTCTGCCGTTTCTTTGATATCCTCATGAGTGCTTTTGACTGCATGCGCATGTTCACGCACTCCGTGAATATTATGTTCGCCTGATCTTTCTTATTTGCCGTACAGTAGATCTCCGCACCCATCTCGCAGTCATCTACTGCCATGTCCCACTCAACTGCTGCCGTCTCGGTAGATTTCCCGCATTTTCTCCCCCGGATGTCTACCACTTCCCTAAACCGGCGAAGGTTAGTGTCTTTTTCCACCCAGCCAAATACAAGTTCCAGCTTTGCCTTCTGAAATAGTTCCAAATGCAGAGGCTGCCCCTGAAATCTGCCTTTGCTCTGCTTGCAGAACTTCTCGATAAACTCAATGTGATGCTGACCACGCTCCGGATCGTAGTAAAATGGAAAATCCTTCGGCGGCTTCTTCATCCAGTTACACTCACGCTCGTAAAGTGTCCGTATCTCTTCGCAGACAACCTCCTGTCCACTCTTTATCTGCTCGTAGTATTCTTCCGCATAAGTCATCTAACCCTCCGGGCAAAATCCAGAATACTCTCAGCCACATCATCGCTCTCTCCGGCCGGGAGCATTTCGCAGAGCTGTTTGACCACCTTGCTGTATGTATTAACCATCTTGTCGTATACTTCCACTGCGGAAGACTTCTTAAAGCCCTTCTGGTTGGCTCCGTTTTGGTACTCTTCTATGATGCCGTCCCGGTTGATGATCTGCTTGGTCTCATCCAGAGTTACATACATAAACGCAGCATCTTCGATGAGATTTTGCGCTACGCTTTTTTTGGTTTCGTCCACATTTTCGAGTAATTTTTTAAGTCTTTTCAGCTCTTTTTTTATTTTTCTCTTTCGTTCCGTTTCTGAATATATGCACGTATTTTTTGGCACTTTTTCAGCCTCTTTACCTACACCCCTTACGCACCCGTCAGTGGGTTCGAAAGAAGAGGGGGGCGCGGTCTTCGAGGAGGTCTCCTGGGAGGCCTTACCCCGGGGGGATGCGGCCGGGGATTTTTTCTTTTTCGTTTCCGAACTCACTTAACAACCACCTCCCCATCCGGACTGAAGTACACAGGAGCCAGGAGACTCCCGGTTTTTCTGCTTTCAATTTCTGCTTTCGTTTTTGCTTTATGACATGCAGAACATAACCCTTGAAGATTACTCAAGTCATAAGCAATCTTTGGATCTCTTATGTTCTCCGGCGTAAGTTCTATAATGTGATCCACTTCTTCTGCCGGATTGAAACATCCGGGTGTCTCGCATATGTATCTGCACCTTGCCAGCACAGCAGGGCGTATACGGGTACGCCATATGCTTGAGTTGTACAGTGTCTTTGCAAATTCTTTAGCCATAAATAATCACACAACAAAAGGCACCACGCATGTGATGCCTTAACGATATTCTTTCTCTCAATTTTCCACGCTATCATTGTACCACTCTCAGAGTCGCAAATCGTTGCATAGTGTCCCATCTTTTATTTTTTTCCGGATATCTTCTCCTGTATCTCCTGGTCTATCCTGAATACCTGAGACTTGGAGTAGCTAAGCTTCCTGCCTATCTGTCTTACGGTCATTCCGTCTATGTACCTGCATACATATACTTTGTCATATATCTCGTGGCTCCTTCTCAGTTCGATTTCCTGCACATCCAGTACATCGCGCCACTTATCAAGCATCCCTCTCGCATGTTCTATGCGTTTGTCTAATCCTCTGGACTCCACTGCTGCCATGTAATCATCTAAAGGTGATCCACTTACCGAAGTCTGCACTGCTTCTTTGTCGTAGCGGATAGATCCTCCCATTACCTTTGTCAGCATCTCATCCTTCTCTGCTACGGATGTTTTGTATGAATCAAGCCAGCCCATATATATTGCCCTGCTTTCTTCATAGTCAAGATAATGGATTTCCTTTCGCTTATCACTAACTCTCATCCCTTCACCTCCCGTAACCCAAGCTCCATTGCTACAAGATATTCAAGCCTTGCTCCCCTGCTGCCAGTCCAGCCTTCAAGCATATATATATAGCATCACAGTCTGCCAGGATCTTCATGCATGCCCTCATGTAGGTTTCCCAAGGCGATCCTTCCGGAATACCTGCAGTCTCTTTCACCGGATTGACAGCCACAATATCACCGTCACCATTTGCATTTATTATCTGCTCTGCTGCCGAGAAGCGCTCCTGATAATCGTCGGTGCCTGTTACGGGACCGGATATGTATATCTTCATAGGCTATCTTCCTCCTCCTGGATTCGGATCTCAAGACCGTCATCCATCTCACACTTGCAACGTTCGCAGTGCCTTGTCCTGAAGGTCTGAAGATTACCGCATTCGGAACACTCCCAGTCCCAGCGCTTTTCTGTTTCGGGATAATGGAATACTTCCCATGTGCCGATTACTTTATTCATTCTTCCACCTCACAATAATTTTTTTCTTCTTCCTTGGTGAACAGAGTGACACAACTACCAAAAGGCATATCTTTTGTCTTATATTCCCAGTGGTAATACTGCTCATATCCTCTTTTTTTTGCTTCCCTAATGTTTTCTGCTGCCGTTTGCTTTTTCTTGCCTAACTCAACCCCAAGATCTACAAGTGCATCAAGTATGCTCTGTTGTGGTTTATCATCCGATCCGTTCCAATAGTCCAGAATGCACTCGGTAAAGTCTCTGATGGCTTCTGCGTACCCTGTCTGGTATCCGTCTGCCTGTGCAATTATAAAATTGATCACTATCGTGTCCATCCATTCTTTTTCCTCTGCTGTAAAATCACTTATTGCTTTTCTTTTCATTCTCGCTTCCTCCTTATCGGTGTGTCTCGTTCTTGCTTTCCTGGGACATATCATTGTTAACTCTAATTTCGCAGTGCCTTGTCCTGAATGTCTGAAGGCTGCCGCATTCAGAGCATTCCCAGTCCCATCGTCCTTCCGGTTCGGGATAGTGAAACACTTCCCATGTGCCTACTTTCTGATTCATTGTTCTCCATCCTCCCTTTCCATCTTTGCTCCGCAGTTGGGGCAAAATGCCGTCAAGCTTTCCTCGTCGCCACTATGCTCCCATCCGCACCTTGAACATTCCCACTTATCCCATACAGGATTACCGTCTGCATATCCGTCATATTCTAATGGTACCCACCGCCCCATCTTCGGCTGTGGTGTTAGAGATGGCAACTCGAGAATATCTTGCATTATCGTTGCGGTACTTCTTCCCCTTGACACGCAACACCTTTCATCACTTATTGCTCTTGCTAATTCGTCAACTAATGTATTTACTGCCTGCTTGCTGATAGCATCACCGTCCTGCTCCTTGTACACTTTCAATTGCTTGAGCCACTCGGCAAGTTGTCTGTGTTCTTCGGCACATCTACATTCCTCTAAAGTTACAGCCTTGATTTGTTTTATTCTGTCGTGACTATCTGCCACTTCTTCTGCGTGCTTAATCGCTTCATCCAGTGTCATTCCTTCTTCCTCCTTGCCGGAATCTCCGTGTAATGCAGGTATGACAGTCCGGTTATAGGATTGATGCCCTGTACCCATGATTCCTTGTCGATTATGTACCCGTCAGTACGGTGACGGTTAATGGTTGTATTGAGTCCTTCCACACCTGTGTCAAGGATCCGGCGCATAGTCCAGTGACTGTATGTCCTTTTCACCGGAACAGGACGGATAAGGTTGCGGCTGCATCCGTACTTGCTGACCTGCTTAAGTTTATCCTCCGGGATCTTCGTTCCATCATCCAGTGTGTCCGGCTGCTCTTTGGCGATATAGTCTGCCAGCTCACGGCCGTCGCTCATCTTCCCGTCCTTGAAACGGTGCACGTAGTCGATATGAGTCATGCCGTCCGTATACTCTGCCAACATGTCCTCAAGGTCCGTTGCCTTCCTTGCCCTTGTCCATGCTCCTGATAACTTCTTATATCCATCCTCTCCCAGCCTGCTCATGACCACATGGATGTGGATACCTCCACGCCTGCCTATCTCTACCCGGTAGATATACTTGAAAGCGGTTTCCTTTGCCTTATAGCACTTTCTCATGATAGCTATGAAACGCTTATAATCCTCAAGCACTTCTTCGAATGCCTTCCTGGTACCCTTGGGGTACTTGAGTGTAAGCCAGTAGTCACCTTCATCAAAGTTCAGCTGGATAAGCCTCCGGATCCTGTTCTCCTTGTTCCTCTGATTCTGCTTTTTGATCTGCTCCGGTGTAGCCTTCCTTCTCTCTGAACGCTTTTCACCTTTAGCCCCATAATTTCCTTCCCAGTAGAACACATGCTCTATACACCAGGGGGATTCATATATGTACTCGGTATATGCCAAAATCTGCTCCTAACTTTAATATACTAATAATGCTTTTATGCGGCCTGTGCCGCTGATTTCATTTATATAGAAGAAACTAGATGTAATTCTTCCCGAATATATCCCGGAATGTCCTATGAGCATCCTCGGAACCGGGATTGTCCGTGAAAACTTTTTCCCAAGCTATTTGAGCTTTCAGCTTAAGCCATGCATCCTCTGCCCTGCCATCTCCATGCACTGCATCCCTGGATCCAAACATATCGCCCTCGTGATGATGAAGGCAGAGGTAGACCTTGAGACCGTACTGCTCAGATGCCGCCCTGAATCCCCTTCCATATATCACATGGTGCATATGCAGCGGTCCCCGGCATGCGTAATCATCAAAGATCCGGGAACATATGAAACACACCTTTTCATTTTCGTCCTGCATTATTGATTTCATCTATTAACCAATTCCACTCCTGCTTTGCCTCATATTCATGTTTAAACGGCTTTGTCTTTAATTTGCAAACGGGACACTCAACCCAATACTCAGTATCGCTCTTGAAGAAGACGCAAGGATCAGTTTGGCAATGGAGCTTAAGCTTAATTTTGGCCGTGAATCTTGCTTCGATGCTTAATCTAACAATTTCATCCCTTGATCCTTTGTAGTCTGGCCTTTTCATCTTTCGCATCATTCCTCTCCTCCTTTCGAGTTCTCCGACTCTTCCAGGTATGACGCATCTTCAGAGATTTCGATGAGAAGCGCTGTATTGAGAAGATCCGCACCGTCTTCGTCCCAATGGGATCCGAACATATCGATTACCTGACGGAAGTCTTCCATATCATGGGGAATTGTCTGCATCGGTTCGTCTTCGCCGTAAAAGCCTACGTGGAGCAGTTCGTGGTAAACCACTATTTCCTGCTGCCACTCGGATAACTTTTCCATATGAGGTCTGTAAAATGTAATCGTGAAGTCTGCCGGTATCGCCCACTTGTTCTTGTCCTGGACCTTCTCGCACAGTCCAAACACCTTCTTGCGCTTGCTCTTTTTGCGATGATCGCTTTCCAGATATATGATGGAAGCGTCCTTCAGGTGCTCAAATTCGTCTCTGCTATCTATCCACGCTTTTGCTATGGCAGCGTAGTGTTCGCTTACTTTTCTTTCCTCAGCCACTGTCTTTGCCCTCCAATTTGTTCTTCAGCCGGTTTATTTTTCCTGCTATAAGCGCATCTATATCCGTAGTTTTTATTCCGTGCATGAGCCTTAGCTGGCACAGCATTATCTCAACATCAGCGATTTCCTCTGCTATGGCATCTCTGTTATCCCGGCCACGCATATGCTTAACCAGTTCCTTGGTAAGCTCCGACATCTCCTCGATAGCGACCATGGTCTGCATCCTATGGCCAAAAGTATCTATAGTTTCTGTTAGTATTTGAATGTAGTTGTTCTTCATCCCTACCTCCTGCTGCCGCCAAGCTTCTTCATGTACTTAAGCTCCTGCACTGCGTTGTATATCGCTTCTGCATAACCGAGGTCGAAGGTCACATCCACATAGTCGTAATCTTCTTCCCTCTTCTTCAGGCGCTCCACTACCCTCTCATAGTCTGAAAGTATTTCTTCGAGGGCTTCTATGGTCCGATCCGGCTCCATGTACTCGTATCTGTCATCCTCAGGGTTATCAAGGGAAAGGTCGTCAGTCTCCGGTTCGGGCGTTTTTTCATCTTCTTCGCTGCCACTCCACGTAGTGGATTCGGGCTTTTCTTCATTTTTTGCCTCTGAAACGCCCATTTCATGGGATTCTTCATTTTCGGAATCCCCTTCCTTCGTCTTGGATACTGGCTTTTTCGGCTCTTCTATTATCTCCGGTTTCTCATATTTCTTTTTTTCAGGCTTTGAAGATGACACTTTTGACTCTTTTTTCTTCTCCTTCGGCTGTTGCACCGGTGCAACTTCCTCTTTCCGGGGGAACTCTGCATCATAAATGTGTTCCCAGAGGTCTTCGGAGCTGTCCAGCTTATCATCTGCAGGATCCTTTTCCTGGTTCACATCGTAGATCTTCACAAGGGAGCGCCCTATATCGGATGCAGTCACCTTTTCCTTCGTGTTGCTCCTTATGTTTACCAGGCTTATGTCTCCGTCCTTGAACATCAGCATGTATTTTCCCATGGTCGGTATCCTTACGGAGTATGTCTTTGCTCCCGCAGGTGCCATTATTTCCGGTATACGCTCGTCCTTTGGATTTATCCCGAAAAAATGCTCATCAGCAAGCGCTACGAACAGTTCCGGCTCATTCTCAAGGATATAGAAGATCGCGTGGTCAAGCATCGAGAAGTCCTTCGGGACTTCCGGCCTGTCTTCCATCATCACCTCTATGTCTGTGATCTTCTTTTCTTCCTCCACTTCTTCCTTTACGGCCTGGATCTCTGATTTCGTGTAAGACGGTGTAAGCTCCTCTGCTACCTTGTCCGGAAGAGTCAGCATGATCGCAAGCTTCGAGTACTCGAAGCCTTTATATCTGTCATCCAGTTCTTCAGAATTTCCGCCCTTGGAATACTTGTCGTTGATATTGATGAAACGCGATACCTGGGACTTGTCGATGTGATATTCCTTCTCTGCAAAGTCGATGTAGCTTTCATACGGTGATTCCTTAAGGATATCCGTATCCCTTGCCACCTTCAGCAGGTAGCCTATACGCACGAAGCTCTTTGCGGTGCGCTCCATGTTCTTTTTGAGCTCAGCTTCTTCATAATCAAACTCTATCTTGAACTCGTTATATGTCTGCTGATACTTTATTGCGTGTTCTTCCATTCTTCTTTCCCTCCAGGTATTTTATATATCCGTCCAGCCATGGCTGTATCTCATCTTCGTGAGGCTTCTTGTCGTAAGCTTCGTACCACTGGACTATCTCTTTATCCTTTATCTCTATGGTTACGTAGGGTTCTTCCGGCTTTTCTTTCTTCCTCATGAGCAGAATGAAGCTTTTACCTTTGGCATGCTTCTCAAGATAATTGTCACCTCCTACGCAGTGGTGCATGAGCCTTCCTTCCATCACTATCTCTCCGGCGCACTTTGCCGGCCGGATCAGATAGCCGTCTGATTCAAAGGAGTAGATCTTTGCAGTCTTCCTGTACTGTTTCTTTATGTCTGCATAATTCTTCTCCACTTCCTTTATGCGTTTATCCAGCTTCGCAGCTTCCTTCTGCAGCACCATTTCGTTATGCGCGCTCTGAAGGTCTCTGGGAAAAAGATAGACGGAATTGCTCAGGTCGTAGCCCTCATCCATCCGCATGCGGATATAATCGATGTAAAGATGCCTTGGCGCTTCCTGTGCTATCTCAAGGTAGTCGGTCAGTTTTTTTATCGTGGTATGCTTAAAAACTTCCTGCATGACTTCCTTATCCCTTTTGTCCCAGAACTGTTCGAGGTATATATGCTCCTCTATCTCCTCGGAAGTCCAACGTCTGCCACTCTTGCATTCTGCCTGAAAAGCCAGCAGATATTTTCTTTCACCCCTCAGGTCCTTCAGTTCCTTGAGCCTGTCCTTACGTATCCTGAGAAGTCCTGCCGGTGTCTTCGATCTTGTGTTCCAGTGGATCGAGTACCCTCTGATCACCTGCTTTTCAAGCTCAGTCATCCCGCTCTTCTGGAACATCTCAAGCGCCGGATGCCATGACAGGGCTTCGTAGTAGTCAAGGGGATCGTATCCGTTCCGCAGGATTCCGTATCTCATCCAGGTCTTGTCCAGTTCTTTTCTGTAATACGGATCATAGTGCCACCTTATTATGCTTATGTTGTATATGCCGCCTATGTTGTGCGGATGCCATGTGGGCTGCCCGCTTGCCCAGTGGTCAGTCCAGCGGTACCATTTTTCGGGCTTTTTCCCTTTACGCAGGAATATGCGTGCATATTCATAATGTTCTATCTCTGTCTTCTGACATCTGTGCGTCAGGGCGGTTGTGGTGAATGCCCTGAACACAAAATCATCACCCATCTTCTGTCCTGTCACCCAGCTTACGGACGGGTGGAATTCTGACCGGCATCTGCCTTCGCTCTTGTAAGTACCTACCGCATGACACAGGATGCACTGTCCCTTCGTATTGTGGTAAGGGATCTCGATATGCCTCTGCGCCTGCTGTTCAAAGGTTTCCGGATAATCCGTCCGTCCTTCATAGGTCTTTCCGCATGCAGAGCATGTGACTGTTGCTATATTCGATTTTCTTTTGTAAAAAAGGATATATTTATCAGGCAGAAGATCTTCTGCCCATGCGTATGATTTTTGGGGAATCTTGCGCATTTTAGGCATCTTTGGGAGAGGTTTGCTCACTTTTCTCCACCTCCCAGGTAATATTCCCTGATTATGCGTTTCGCGTCTGCCATGCAGGGTATCCCGAATGTCACTTTGCCGGCTGATACTCCCGCAGCTTTTACGATTTTCTGAGGAACTGACTGCTGGTGTTCGAATGACCACTTGAGCAGTGCTGCCATCATTCCGGCGAGGGTCTTTCCCTTCTTCCTTACAGCCTGCGCTATGTCGCTTTCATCCATAACAATGGTCTGCAGATAGTCCACCCAGTCCTCCATAAGGTCCTTGGGTTTAAGTTCTTTGCATTCCACTTTTATCTTGCCCAGTGCCGCCTGGATCTCATTGCAGAAGAGTCCGTAAAGGTTGTCATTCATGTAGTCCTCTGCGTCTTCCGGATCCAGCCCGTTTTCTTCGGCAAGCACCTTAAGGCTCTCAATGTCGCCCTCTTCCTTCAGGCCTTCTGCTGCCCTGTTGATCTCCTCGTATGAATCAAATTCTCCAAATCTTTCAAACATGCTTCTTCTCCCTTCAGCTGTGTTTCCATCCATGAGCTGTACTCATGGCGTTTATTGGTTACATTTATCTCATGCGTTCTGGCCAGTTCCGCAAGATCTCTGTATATTTCCGGCACATCTTCGCCGTCGGACTTTTTCCAGTCCTTTTTTTCCCATGACGGGATCCATTTATGTAAAAGCGTGTCAAGCTGCGTATTTTCACTGTATAATTCGATGTTGCAGGGTTTCTTCACCCTGCGGAGTGCTTCCGTGAGCAGCATAGCTTCAGTCTGAAGCCACGCCGATGAAGCCTTGAATACTATGGGCGGTGTGGGACATGTTACCTCTTCGCCGTTCTTTGATCTGCACGCGAGCAGGTACATTCCCCTGCGCTTTGATGCCTTGATCTGTCTTGTTGAATTTTTCAGATAAATCCTGATATCGCTCATATCTCAGCCTTCTGCATCTACCCACTGTACGTAGCAGTATTCACCGTTCTCTGCTACCCAGTCATAACAAGCCTGTCTGTTCGGACAATAAACGTCCATTACCTGCCCCGTCCGTACCTTGTGCCCCCCCGTATCTTGGCACTCGAATATCCCGATATACTGCATATCCTCTGTGTAGAGGATGCATGTTCTGCCGTAATAGGCCGGATCATAGGCTACTATGCCATATTCTGCCTTCCTTCCGGTTGATGTATGGTCTGACGGGCCGTCGTAGACTGTTGTCCGGATCAGCTCCATCTCCGGTTCCGTATCTTCCAGTTCTGCTGCCATAACGGTAAAAATCAACAGTATCCCTAATATGTTCACGGTCTCCCTCCCTCAGATGTATATCTTCAGATATGTCTTCTGTTCCAAATCCTTGAACTCATAGTCGGGGGCTTCTTCCAACTCTATAGGAGCTATGTGTCCGTTCTCCCTCCAGTTCTTGTCTCTTACTTCCGTATCCGTAACAATTTTCCTGACATAATGCTCCATTGCCTGTTCTGCAGGATTAAACGGATTGCTTCCAAGCGGATCTTTTATGTCTGCACAGAAACCGACATATACTATGTCTTCGCAGTTCCGGATAATACAGATACGCTGTTCTTTCGGGACCGCACTTATTAATTGTCTTAAGGTAGGGGTATTTATCATGATCTCTCCTTGTAGGGCTGCGACAGCATAGCCTCATTTATTCCTCCATGGTTTCTGTGTGCGGAATCACATGATCCCGCCCCATATAAAGTATCCGGCTATCATGCCAAGAAGTATTCCGAATGCCATTGCGAGGATCCGTATACGCTTATTCATTTACTGCCTCCCTGTGTGACTTGATAACAAGAAGCTCCTGGAGGTCATCAGCTACTCCATCCCAGAAGTCAGCCTCTGCCCGTAACCGTTCTTTTATAATCTCCGACTTTGCCCTCCGTCTTTTGTGGCGGATCCATGCTGCCTTGGTCCTGAGTCTTAGCATCTTCTCCCTTGTGGTCATTGCTTTTCCTTTCTCACCTCATTGGTGTTGTCTGTACCACTGTTGCAATCTCTTCCGACGACAGATTGATAACTTCAGCTATCGCCCTAAGCCTTCCCAGAGGCATCCCGCCCGGGTTCCTTAGGCTGTATCTGAGAGTCGCCGGTTCAAGGCCGATACGATCTGCAAGATCTTTTATGCTGGTAATATGGACTCTCAGCATTGCGATTTTTATGATTTCTTCTCCCTTACTCATACTGCCTCCTTCCTGTTGCACCGGTGCAACTTTGTGATATCCTTTCCTTACAGGGCGGTGGTGCGCCCAAGTCTTGGAAAGGAGGATAATCCATCATGAATACTAAAGAATTAGCTGTGCAGTTTGCGGCCGAATACATTAAGTCTTGGAATGCTGCGGAAACAGAGCCCATGCGTCCGGATGAAGCTCTCGATTTTCTCAAAAAGACTTACGATGTACTTGACAGTCTCAAACCTTCAAACAAACAGCGCGTTAATTAGTCTAAAAGCATCCTTGCATAGATAAGCTCGGCAAGGGCGCTTATCATTTCTGGATTTGCAAAACAATGTGTTTTCTTATCTTCTTCTGTCTCTTCGAGAATCTTTTTCTCTATCGTGTCTATCACTTTATCCAGCTTTTCTATATCCATACCTTTCCTCCTACCTCTCCGGGCGCTTTATGATTTCCTTGTCCTTTAGATACGCTTCTATGGCTCTGGTAATCGCTTCCCTTATACTGATGCGTTCTGTGTAGGCATAATCACGCAGTCTTTCTATCAAGCTTTCTTCCAGCCACACTGTCGTAGCTTTAACTGTGATACCAAGTTTTTTCGACATTGCTTACCTCCTTTACCCTTAGGATTTGTTTAATAACACCCTGTCAAGGGTGTTATTTTTCTGCTGTCCGTAGGATAGCAGAAAGCTTTAGTTTTCTAAACTTTCTCTGTAAAAAAATAAAGAGGTATCTCTTCCGGCAAGAATCCAAGCGCAACTGCTGCCTTTTTCATTTCTTCTTGGGTAAACTCAAGCTGATTATTTAACCTCTTGCTTAATGATACTCTTCCAATGCCTATTGCATCAGCAAAGGCGTCCTGCGTGTCATACTTTTCTTTGATTCTGCCCCGTAACTTACTGTAATCGAACAATGTTTTCACCTCCTGTTCGGTTTGTTCTTGTTTAGTTTTCTAAACTATAACACCGATAAAATTATCTGTCAACAACTATTTTTTATTTTTCTAAACTTTTTTTATTTTTCGTTTTCGTTTTGTTGCTTTTTCTAAACTTTTGTATTATGCTTTTCTTAAACGGAGGAAACAAATTATGAGTACAACTGCAGAAAGACTAAGAGATGCATTGCGAATAAGAAATATGAAGCAAGCTGACTTGATTGCTTGCACGGGAATAAACAAAGGCGCTTTGAGTTCCTACCTTGCCGGCCGTTACGAGCCAAAGCAAAAGAATTTACATGCTCTCGCCCTTGCACTTAATGTTAATGAAGCATGGCTTATGGGGTTAGATGTTCCTATGTCCTCTGCTGCCAATACACCTTCCCCCTCCACTGCTGCCACACCTGCCCTCTCCCCTGACAAGGAAGAGCTTCTGGCCAATTATGACAAGCTTAATGATAAAGGGAAGCAGGAAGCTATAAAGTATACAAAATTGTTAGGGAACTCTCCTGAATATACGGAAGATGGAGGAGATACGGAAAACGGAGATATCACTGCGTAGGTAATGTGATCTACGGTATATTTTTTTAAATTATTTTGTGTATTTTTACACAAAATTATTGACTTTTTACACAATGTTGTGTATAATTATAAATGTAAGGAGGTACAGGATGAACGCAAGAAGGCAGGCAATAAAGGAACTGAACGAAAACGGATACTACTTAAAAAGAAACGGTTCCAAGCATGACATTTACTACAACGATGAAACAAAGTACACAATCCCATTAAGACATGATTTTAGAGACAATGATCTAAAGGTTATCAGGAAGGAAATCAGCAAAGGCGGGAGATAACTCCCGCCGGAAAGGATAACATATGAAATATATTTATACGGCTATCATCAAAAAAGAAGCAGAAGACTATTATGAATGCAGCGTTCCGGATCTGCCTGGCTGTGTTACCAGCGGCTATACCCTTGCAGATGCCATTGATATGATAACTGATGCTGCAAGCGGCTGGCTTGTCGTGAACGAGGACGAAGGTAACGATATTCCTGCCCCCACCGCACAGACTGATATTAAGGCCTCTCCTGATGACTTCAAGACGCTGATACAGATCGACACTATCGCTTATCGTGCAGCAACAGATACACGTTCGGTGCGCAAGAATGTTTCTCTTCCGGCTTGGATGGTCGCTATGGCGGACAAGCGCAAGCTCAACTGTTCCAAAATACTTCAGGAAGCCATAACACAACAGCTGAATGCAGTTTGAATACTAAGGATTTGATGATATAATGTAGTCGCAGGAAAAAGGGAAACCTTTTGGAGAGCGCGACTGCATTAGCGGTTGGGCTCTTATTTTTTGCAGAAAGGAGGCGATTTCATGGCAAAAGCTAAGAAACTGAAATCCGGATCCTGGAGAGTTCGGGTATTTTCCCATTATGAGACCGTAGACGGCATGGAAAAGGCTGTCTACCGTTCATTTACGGCAGATACCAAGAATGAGGCTGAAATGCAGGCCCTGCGCTTCCAGAATGACCGCAAACGGTACAACAAAGGACGTCTCACAGTCTCCGAGGCTGTTGACAAGTATATCGATACGAGACGTAATGTGGTATCTCCAGCTACAATAAGGGAATATTCACGGATCCGTGACAAGCATCTGGGGAAACTTGGCCCGCTTATGGTGGCAGATGTGACCAGTGTGGAGCTCCAGGAGTACGTCAGCGATCTTTCGGCTGATATGTCAGCCAAAAGTGTAAAATGCGTCTATGGGCTAGTTCTGTCCTCCATACGGCAGTATTCCGACCGTGTGTACAAAGTGAGGCTTCCGGAGCGTATACCACCCACCTACCATGTGCCTACGGATGCAGAGATCAAACTCCTTATGACTGAGGCGAAAGGCCGTCTTAAACTCTGTATAGCCCTTGCGGCCTTCGGAACGCTTCGCAGAGGCGAGATATGCGGCTTAAGGCATAAAGATGTGCTGAGGGATTTCAACGCCGTCTATGTCCATTCTGACGTAGTTAAGGACGAAAATAAACAGTGGGTTCATAAAGATATGCCGAAAAACAGCTCTTCTATCCGCCGTGTAGAGCTTCCGCCGGACATAATCGCCTTGATTGAGGACGGGGATCCGGAAGAACGGATCTACAGCGGCACACCGACCACCATAGACCACACCTTCTACAAGCTCAGGAAGAGGCTGGGACTCAATTTCCGTTTCCACGACCTCCGGCATTATGCCGCATCCAGCCTCCACGCTATGGGTGTGCCGGATCAGTACATAATGGAGCGCGGCGGGTGGTCTACGGATTCCACTCTTAAATCGGTCTACCGGAACACTATGAGCGACAAATCAAAGGTGTTCAATGCAAAGGCCGTGGAATATTACAGCGGTCTCTTGGAAGGTGCTCCCGAGGATCCTAAAAGAGACGAAAAGTCATCATAATATGACACAAAATATGACACGAAAAATATAAAGTCCTTACCCAGTAAGGCTTTCAAGCCTTAAAGTGACACGTTCGAATCTTGTCACTCCGACTTATAAAAACCTTGAAAACTCTGAGTTTTCAAGGTTTTTTATTTGCATTCGTGAAAACCAAAACTCACCTTCCAGGTGCATTTTGTTCTCTATAACGCATAACGCTTGATAAAATATACCCTGATGATAAAATAAAAGTGTTACATCATAAATCTATCAGATCATAGTGATATTCATCACTCGCTGAAAGGAGTCATTATGGCAGAAGAAAAAAAGACACACGGTATTGCAGTAGACCATTCAGACACCTGGCCCGGAAATGTAGTCGAGGGAGAGCGCTATCTCTACAGGATCAATGAGAACGGCGAAGTAATCCTTAATGACCGCGACACGCTCGAGATGTGTTACAAGCTGGGGGAGATTTCCGAAGAAGAGTATAAGCGAGAACTGGATTATCTTGCAGAACATGAGGAAGAGATTGGCAAAAGCATTCCTGACCTTAAGCGCGGAAGCAAAAAACTGGTTGCATTCTTCTCTGCAAGCGGCGTTACCAGAAGAATGGCATCAAGACTTGCAGATCTCATTGATGCGGATCTTCACGAGATCCTTCCCGAAACTCCGTACACAAAGGCTGATCTCAACTGGCAGGACAGGAACAGCCGAAGCAGCATAGAGATGAATGACAAGACTATCCGCCCCAAAGTAGCC
>JAEEGH010004764.1_pt1 | contig 34519 bp, 27 predicted proteins | sample 9134181 | NCBI WGS metagenome assembly JAEEGH01 (sample SAMN16246544, study PRJNA631951) | gut metagenome | biome: gut microbiome; feature: rumen; material: DP-attached | host: Bos | place: Iran: Karaj | collected 2018-10
GTCGAAGAGGATGTTGTTGAGATTGCAGTCGTTATGGCAGATACGCGTGGGAATTTCGCCTTTCGTCAATGGTTCGGAGATTTTGGAGAAGAGCGGGATGTGTGAGCGGATGAATTCGATTTCAGGCTGGACGTCTTTCACGCGGTCTTTCGGATTGGCTTTGATGGCCTTTTCGAGGTCTTGATAACGGCTGAAAGTGTTGTGGAAGTTCGGGATAACTTCATGGATTTTCGACGGCGGAATGTCTGACATCTGGCGGATGAAGGAGCCAAAGGCAAGGCCCGCCTGATAGAAGGTTTCAGGAGAGTTGGGAAGGTCAAGCGAATAGACTTCGTCGAAATGCGTCATGAGACGCCATGCGCCGCCGTCCGTGAAGATGTAAGGCTTGCCGTCCTGTGTGGTGCGGGCCATCTGGACAGCTCCTTTCGGCGAGTTGCCGGGGAGTTTGAAGTTGTCGTGGAGATGTTCCGTCACGAGAACGAAATTTTCCATGAGCGCCACGATGTCCGGGAAGACATGTGTATTGATTCGCTGGAGCGTATAGGAGTGGGCGTGATGCAATTTGGTTTCGACATGGTACGTCTGGTTGATGTAACCTTTGTTCAGACGGGTGATGGACACGACGTCGCCATGGATGTTGAACTGCCTGACGACAGCTGCAAGTCGTTCGAATTCATCTTTGTCCAACGGAAGGATGGGCGTCGTCTTGATGGCGACTGGGTGGTATGTAGGAACAAGAGATGCGACAAGATTGCGGATGTCGTTGAAGTTGTTCTGGCAGGCTTCTGCGAGCTGGTCCAACTTTTCAACGAAAGCCTTTGTGTCCATTTCGATGGGCTTGGCGATATGGATGAGATGGTTCGCCGTGGTCTGGAGGCCCTCTTCGGACATGAGCTTTTCTTCGAACAGTTTTTCGCCTGGACGCAGGCCTGTGTATCTAATTTTGATATCGACGTCCGGTTTCAGGCCAGAAAGTTTGATGAGATTTCTGGCCAAATCGTCGATTTTGATGGGCTCGCCCATATCCAAGACGAAGATTTCGCCACCCTTCGCGTAGGTTTCCGCTTGGAGGACAAGCGAGACAGCTTCCGGAATCGTCATGAAATAGCGGATGATGTTCGGATCCGTCACGCAGACGGGACCGCCCGCTTCAATCTGTTTCTTAAAGAGCGGGATGACGGAGCCGTTGGAGCCGAGGACGTTACCGAAACGGACAGCGACAAATTCCGTCTTGCGGGACGGCTGGATATTCGGCACGGCGACATTGTGTTCATGGAGGAGCGGCAGCTCCGAAATGCGGCCTTCCTGCGAGTATTTGTTCAAGGTTTGGACGACCATTTCGCAGAGGCGTTTGGAGGCACCCATGATATTGGTCGGATTGACGGCCTTGTCTGTTGAAATGAGCAGGAAGCGTTCAGCGCCGTAGAGCATGGCGGCATGGCCCGTCTTGTACGTGCCGATGACGTTGTTCTTGATGCTTTCGCAGGGGGAGTCTTCCATGAGCGGCACATGCTTGTGGGCGGCGGCGTGGAAGACGATATCCGGCCGATAGTCGTGGAACAATTGATAAACTCTGCGTGAATCGCGGACGGAGCCAATGAGAACGGTAAGGTTCAGGCTTTCATGGTATTTGGCAAGCAGTTCCTGCTGAATGTCATAGGCGTTGTTTTCATAGATGTCGAAAATAATGAGATGCTTGGGGTTATGGGCCGCAATCTGCCGGCAGAGTTCTGCACCGATGGAGCCACCGCCGCCTGTGACAAGAATGACCTTGCCGGCGAGTTGGTTGAAGATTTCGTCCATGTTGACTTTGATGGGCTCGCGGCCGAGCAGGTCTTCGATTTTGACCTCCTGAAGAGTGCGGATGGTCACTTCGCCGCTGGCGAGCTGGATGAGGCCTGGAACGCTAAGTAATTCGCATCCAGAATCTTTACAGATATTAAGGAGCTTCTGCTTATTCTCAAAGGAGGCAGACGGAATGGCGAAGAGGATTTTGTGGATATTGTACTTCTTGACGGCGTCCATAATGACTCCGCGGCCACCGATGATGGGTACGCCTTCCATGTTGCGATTCCATTTGTTAGGATCGTCGTCGATAGCGCAGCAGATTTTCAATTCGGAGGAAGGGGAGGTGTTCAGATCGCGGATGAGCATCTGGGCGGCCGCTCCCGCGCCAATGAGCATGACGCGGTTTTCTGGCGCAGGTTTGGACATGATTTTGCGGAATTTCGCCAATTCAAGCCGCATGAATCGATAGAGGAAGCGCGAAAATAGCAGGAATCCGAACTGGAAAATGCCGCCAATGAGAAAATATGAGACTGGCATGCGTTGGAAAAACACGGTGATGCCGACGATGTGGAGAAGCAGGGTGATGGCCGTGGCGAAGCAACAGAGTCCAAGTTCGCGGTAACTAGCGTAACGCCAGAGAGAATGATACAGCTTGCAGATGCCGTAAATGGCGATGGCGATCCACACGAAGTAGCTGACGAATGTCGAGTAGGAGTGAAGAAGTTTACTGGGAATCTGCGTGAAATGGCAGTCAAAACGCGTCCACAGGGCGATAAAATACGCCGCGTACATGGCGACAAAATCATACAGAATGAGGCAAAGCGCCATGATTTGCCATCTTTGTAATGACTTGCGGGGATTATTCATGATTTTTCTAGGCGAAAAGGTTGATTTTGACGTTATATTATTCATAGGAAGTCGTCATGACTTCTATGAATGCTCGTAAAAACATTAATCCCTATATAAAATATGTCCGTTAGCCAAATAATCAAATCAAGTTGGCTTTTTTACATTTTTTAGTAAATTTTTAGGATTTTCAATGAGAATCAGAGACTATGGCGTTGTCATTGGCGAGATGCCCACTGGGCGTCTGAACAAAATAAGCGACGTGCCGGGCGTGACGGTAGGTCATTCGACCATTGCCGCCGGAAAGCACAATACGGGCGTGACGGTCATCATGACTTCCGACCGGAATCCGTTCCATCACAAGTTGCCGGCGGCGGCCTTCGTGCTGAACGGTTTCGGAAAGAGCCAGGGGCTGGTTCAGGTGGAGGAACTTGGGCAGCTGGAGACACCGATCGCGTTGACGAATACGCTGAACGTCGGTCTCGTGTGGGATGCCATGGTGGAATACGTCCTGCAACGTTGTGCGGCGGATGGACTATTTGTTCCCGCGTCCATCAATCCCGTCGTCTGCGAATGCAATGATGCACGGCTTTCAGATATTCGAAAGCGGGTCGTCGGTCAGAAGGATGTTTTCGACGCAATCGCGTCAGCGATGGCGGATTTTGAGGAAGGGGCCGTTGGGGCAGGGCGCGGAACAGTTTGCCACGGACTAAAAGGAGGAATTGGAACTGCTTCCCGTCAAATGGAATACGACGGAAAGACGTACACGCTTGGCGTGTTGGTGCAAAGCAACTATGGGCGGTTGTCCGATTTGCGAATTGATGGACGACCCGTCGGCAAGGAAATCGCGAGCGGGGCGTTGGAGGAGGACAAAGGCTCCATCATCGTCGTCATGGGAACGGATTTGCCGTTGTCGGACAGGCAGATCAAACGTGTCTTGCGACGGACGGGCGTTGGATTGGCCCGCGTCGGTTCATTCACGGGGCATGGCAGCGGCGAAGTGTTCGTCGGTTTCAGTACGGCGAATGCGATGGAAAGTGACGACAAGGCAATCCGTACGACGGAATCCTTCCGTGAGGATTTAATGAACGGACCTTTCCGTGCGATGGCGGAAGCGACGGAGGAAGCGGTGTTGGACAGCATGTCTTGCTCCGTCTCTGTCGGCGATGTCAAAAGCCTAGCCGATTACTTACCGAAACTTCTAAAGCGTTAATGGAAAAGACGATAGAGAAATAAGCGCCATGCGACGTGGGAGACGCAGACGATGTTCCGCAAGAATACGCGCCGTCCGCCAGTGACGGCGCGCCATAGCCATTCCATCTTGATTTTGCGGATGAGTGGCGGGGCCCATGACTGCTTTTCCGTATGGAAGTCGAAAGCCGCACCGACACCGAACATTACAGGAACGGGAATGCGCCCAAGATATTGGTGCATCCATATTTCCTGACGTGGGCCTCCCAATGCCACCCAAAGGAGATCGACCTTTTTTTCACGCAATTCGTCCGCCAGCGCATCGATTTCCTCATCGGTTGGTGGACGGAAGGGAGGGCATTTTACGCCGACGATCTGGATACCAGGAAAACGTTCGCGCATGGTGTTCGCCAATTTTTCAGCGATGCCTTCCGCACCACCGTAGAAATAATGTTTCCAATTCCGTTTAACGCCTTCCTCGCAGGCCTTTATGAAGAAAGATGGGCCTGTGACGCGTTCAACGGGATGCCCTGCGGCGATGGATGCGAATTTGGCGGTGGATGCACCATCTGGATAACTGAGACTTGCGGCATTGAGAACTTCCGCTATCTCCTTTGGCCGCTTAAAGTAATGATGGAGGAGATTGCCTTCGATGAAACAGACGTAATGCCGTTTGCCGCTGTCTATCAATGACTGGATTTCATCCACCGCCTGTCCCAATGACGAGACATTTATCTTCAAATCTTTCACTTGGACAGTGGTGAACATGGGCGGTGGATGAAATGCAGTGGCTCAGTCTTTGAATTTATAGTATAGGCGGCAATGGCAGTATCCTTCGAAGTTCGGGTCGGCCATCTGCTCACGGAACTCCTTACAGATGCATTTGTTGTCTTCAATGCGCTGCAGGCGGCATGGGCAATAGCCGCCTTTGGCCTTGAGGCCTTCGCGGATCGTCGCCACGATTTCTTTATCTTCGTTGAGGCGGATACCCATTATTTTTCCACTCCGAAATGATAGACAGTGTGATGTTCATAAACCTGTCCGGGCTCAAGGCGCGGGGAGGGGAACGACGGCTGGTTGGGGGAATCCGGCCACAGTTGCGTCTCCAAACAGAACGCTCCGAAACGCTTATAGGGGACGCCGTTCTTACCGATTTCGCCATTGAGCCAGTAACCCATATAGAACTGAACGCCAGGCTGATCCGTATCGACGGTCAGCGTGATGCCTGTACGATGGGAGACGGCCTTGAAGACGCCCTGTTGCATCTTGCCGGGCTTTTCGGCGATGACAAAGTTGTCGTCAAACGCAATGGGAAGGGCCTTGTCTTCGTAGATGGATTTGAAGGTGCGGCCTTTCGTGAGATCGAAGGGGGAGTTGGCGACGGGCAATGTGCGGCCGGTGGCGGCGAGATTGGAATCGACTTCCGTGTGGCCGTAGGCGGTGGACCATACTTCATGGTCGCCGCATTCATTGGCGGCTTCGCCGTTGAGGTTGAAATAGGCGTGGTTCGTGAGGTTAACAACGGTCGTCTTGTCTGTTGTGGCGCGGTAGTCGATCTTCAGCGCGTTGTCATCTGTAAGTGTATAGATTGCTTCAGCTTCGAGCTTTCCAGGGAAGCCTGCGTCGCCGTCTGGGGAGACGATGGTGAGCTTCAATGCGGAGTCGCCGATGGGCGTGGCTTTCCAGAGGCGGCGGCCATAGCTGTCACCGCCATGGAGGGTGTTGCCTTTGTCTGGCTCGTTCAGAATGAGCTGATACTTTTTGCCGTCAAGTGTGAAAGAGCCGCCAGTGATACGGTTGGCGACACGGCCGATGAGTGCGCCGAAGAACGGGCCGTTGGGCTCGTATTCTTTCGGATCGCGATGGCCGAGCACGATGTCCGTCATTTTACCGTTCTTGTCCGGAACAAGGATGTTGACGACGGCACCGCCCATGTCCGTGATTTTGACTTGGACGCCGTTTTTATTAATTAATGTATAGAGGCTGACGTTTTCGCCTTTGGAGGATGTGAAGAATTTTTCTTGTTTCATGGTTGTTCTATGTTTTTATAAATGAGTTGGTTGTGAAAAGATTGCTTATTTGTGGCCGAGATTGCCGGCGACGGCCTTCTGGATGATGTCCAGATAGTCGTTTTTGGGGAGGACGCCTTCGATTTCTTTGATGACTTTCCCATCGGCATCGATGATGACGGCGTACGGGATCTTCTTGCCTTTCATCTGGAGGCGATCGCGGATGATATCATGATGGCGGACCTGCTCTTCCGGCTGGGGGAATTTCTGCGGAGAATCAAGATAGAGGAGGATGAGGGCGCGTTTGGCGATCTGCTGGAAATCGCGTGTGTCGAGGACGCTTTTACGGAGGCTGACGGATGCGGAATCCCAGTCTGAACCGGCGTTCAGCACGAAAATTTTCTTGTTGGCTTTCTTAGCGGCTTTAACGGCTTCGTCATAATGGATGTACCACCCTTGTATGGGGGCGGATTTCCATTTAGCCTGCTTCGGAGGCAGTTTGCCGCTTTCCAGCGGAATGTCCTTTGTGGCTTTCGGGGCGGGCTTAGGTTGTGCCATGGCCGTGAAATGGACGCAAAGCAGTGCGGCAATCAGCATCAATGAGATTTTTTTCATGTTTAACTCCTTTTATTGCGGGTTATCGTTCCAACTTTTTTGAAAAAATAGTCTGTCTGTCTTATTTTTCAATTCACGGTGACTTATATTATATCTAAAAAACATCACGTGAACCAGACACAGGAAAAGGAACGGACATGGAATTGCGAAAAACATTTGGCCGATTTGTCGATGGCGGCGCTTTGACACCGAAGGGATGGTTGCGGCGCCAGTTGAAGCTGCAGGCGGAAGGACAGGCCGGAAATTTGGACAAATTCTGGCCGGATGTGAAGGATTCCGCATGGATTGGCGGCAAGGCGGAAGGCTGGGAACGTGTGCCGTATTGGCTGGATGGTTTCATCGATTTGGCGTGGCTGTTGGACGATGACGACATGAAGGCGCGGGCCAAACGCTACATCGATGCCATTTTCGCAAACCAGTGCGCGGATGGATGGATTTGCCCATGTCCCGTCGATAAACGGGCAGACTACGATATGTGGTCATTGTTCCTGTTGGCGAAAGTTTTGCATGTGTGGTATCGGCGGACAGGAGACCCGCGGGTAGCTCCCGCGCTGATGGAGGCGTTCCGCCAGTTGAGAAGTCATTTGGCGGCCAATCCGCTGAAAAATTGGGGAAAGTACCGTTGGTATGAAGGACTTGGGGCGTTGGCGTGGCTGTTTGAAGAAACAAAGGAGCCATGGCTGTTGGTTTTGGCGGAACGGATTCGGCAGCAAAGCTATGATTATCCGTCGCTTGTGGCGAATTGGCCCTACAAATCGAAGGCCACGAAATGGACGTTTGAGGAGCATGTTGTCAATCTCGGCATGGTGATTCATTCGGAGCTGTTCTACCAGAGGCTTCATCCGGAATCGAATACGGACGGTGAAGCCTTCGCTGAGACGATGCTGGCGAATCTCATGAAATACCATAGCATGGCGACGGGCATGTTCACAGGGGACGAATGCGTTTCGGGCGACAGTCCGTCGCAGGGCACAGAACTATGCGCCGTTGTGGAAGCCATGTATTCAGAAGAACTTCTGTTGGCGGCGACAGGGCATGCCATATGGGGCGACCGTCTGGAAAAATTGGCATTCAACGCGCTTCCGGCCGCCTGTTCGGCAGATATGTGGACGCATCAGTACGATCACGCCACCAATCAGATTGGTTGTCAGAACGAGCCGACACCGATTTGGAGCACCAACGGCGCGGAGGCCCATCTGTTTGGGTTGGAACCGAATTATGGTTGCTGCACGGCAAACCATGGGCAGGGCTGGCCGAAATTGGCCGCATCCGCCTTCCTGCTCGGCGACCGTTCCATCATCTCCGCATTGATGTTACCATGCCGTCTGGAGACGGAAATCGATGGAGCGCAGATTGTTTGCGATGTCGAGACGGATTATCCGTTCCGCGACACGGCGACTTATACCATTACCGTCTCCCAGCCGGTCGCATTTGATTTGAAAATCCGCATTCCAGGCTTTGCAGAAGCCGCTGAAATCGACGGCAAGCCTGTGAAGACAGGCGAGTTCCATGTGATTTCCAAAACATGGGAAGGTACGACAACATTGAATGTGAAACTGACATTCGAGCCGCAGTTCGTGGATCGTCCACGCGGCATGTCCGTCCTGTGGCGTGGGCCGTTGCTGTTCTCCCTGCCGATTCCTTCGCGTTCCGTCAAACACGAATATGAACGGAATGGCGTCGAACGGAAGTTCCCGTATTGCGATTACGAATATTTCGCGACAGCGCCGTGGAACTATGCATTTGCAGGAAAAGATGTTGCGGTGGAAGAACATCCGCTGCCAGACATGCCGTTTGCGGAGGACAAACCGCCTCTTACGCTATCGCTGCCGATGGTGCGGATTCCATGGGCGATTCATGAAAAGAGCATTGCAATCGCAGCGCCACAGCCGACCAGTCTGACGCCAGAAGGCGCGGCGGAGCAAAAGACGTTGATTCCATTCGGCTCGACGATGTTGCGGATGACGGAAATGCCGATCGTCAAAGCGGATTGATGGAAATCATGATGACTTTTCATGAATAACGCATGACTGTTTGATGCAATTTTTTTTACATTAAAATATAAAAAACATGGAGCGGAAAAATGTTTGAGAAATGGTTTCATTTGAAAGAGCGCAACACAGATGTCAAGACTGAAGTTCTCGCTGGCGTGACGACGTTTCTGGCGATGGCGTACATTCTGGCGGTGAATCCAAACATCTTGTCGGCCTGCGGAATGAACCGCGGCGGTGTTCTGATTGCAACTGCGTTGGCATCGTTTGTTGGAACTGCCCTGATGGCCATTCTGGCGAATTATCCGTTTGTTTTGGCACCTGGCATGGGGCTGAATGCTTATTTCGCCTTCACGGTTTGTCTGACGATGGGCTATTCGTGGCAGTTCGCATTGGTGGCCGTCTTCTTGGAAGGGATCATCTTCCTGCTGCTTTCTCTGCTCAATGTGCGTGAGGCGATTTTTAACGCGATCCCGCTGGCTCTGAAGAGCGCGGTCGGTGTCGGAATCGGCTTGTTCATCGCGTTCATCGCGTTGCAGAACGCCCACATCGTCGTTGACAGTCCCGCGACTCTCATCACGATACAGAACTTCAGCATAAACAACATCCATACGCACGGCATGTGTGCGATTCTGGCCATGATCGGCGTGGTTATCACGGCTGCGCTCATGCAACGTAATATTCGCGGCAGCATTCTTATCGGTATTCTCGCCACGTGGATTCTCGGCATGATCGCGCAGGCTATCGGGCTCTACCAGGTCAATCCGGATGTTGGTTGCTTCTCTTTGTATCCAAACTTTTCGATATCCGCCTTCTTGCATGCCATTGAGGGTTTTGGAAATATTTGTGGCGCATTGTTCAAGCCGTCATCATGGACGTGCAAGACCTCCGGTCTGGAAGGCTTCGACTTGCTGGGCTCCATAAACTTCGTCGTAATCATGTTTGCGTTCTTGTTCGTCGATTTGTTCGACACGCTAGGCACGCTGATCGGTGTGGCGACAAAGGCGGACATGCTCGATGAAAATGGTCGCCTGCCAAGAATCAAGGGTGCTTTGCTGGCTGACTCCGTGGCGACGTCCGTCGGCGCCATCTTCGGTACATCGACGACCACGACATTCGTCGAGTCCGCGACAGGTGTCGCGGAAGGTGGTCGCACGGGCTTGACGGCGTGGACCGCCGGCCTCCTCTTCATGCTGTCCATTCTCTTCGCCCCGTTGTTCCTTGCGGTTCCGGCATTTGCAACGGCACCAGCCCTAATCATCGTCGGTTTCTATATGATGACGACGATTACTCGCGTTGATTTCAATAACTTGTATGACGCGATTCCCGCGTACATCACGATTATCGCAATGCCGTTTTCCTACAGCATCAGCGAAGGCATCTGTTTCGGCGTCATTTCTTGGACGATTCTGAATCTTTTCTCCAAAAACAGGAAGAAAGTCAGCTGGCTGATGTATGTATTAACGGTTTTGTTCATTTTGAAATACGCGTTTTTGTAATTTGGAAGCGACATGAAGACTGGTATATCCGTTGCACAGAAGTGTCAGAAGGCCGATCTTGTCATAAAAAATGCGAACATCTTCCATTTGACGACAGGCAAGTTCGAATTGGCGGACATAGCCGTCGTCAACGGTATGATCGTGGGGATCGGCCTTGGCTATCCCGCTGACGCAGAATATGATGCGCATGGGAGAACGGCCGTTCCAGGTTTCATTGACGCGCATGCTCATATCGAGTCGTCGATGATCACGCCCCGGCAATTCGAGCAATGTGTGTTGCCGTATGGCGTGACGACCGTGGTGTGCGACCCACATGAACTGGCGAATGTCGTCGGTGAAGCAGCCTTTGATTTTTTCTTCAAGTCCGCTGAAAGCATGGATATAGATGTGCAGGTGCGTTTGTCATCTTGCGTGCCCGCTACTCAATTGGAGACGTCTGGCGCGGAGATCACGGCGGAGATTCTGAAAAAATGGCATGAGAAATATCCGAAGGCAGCTTTGGCTGAGTTCATGAACGTGCCCGGCGTGCTGTTTGAAGATAAGGAAGTCATGGCGAAGCTTAGCCTGTTTGACTATGTCGATGGTCATTGCCCATTACTATCTGGCGACGCGTTGAATGCCTATATATGCGCGGGCATCCGCAATTGCCACGAAACAAGCACAATAGAGGAAGCGGAAGAGAAGATTACCCGTGGAATGCATGTCTTCATCCGCGAAGGGACTGCGGCGCGAAATCTGGATGATCTATTGCCGATCATTACCTTGCAAAATTCGCCGTTCCTCGCGTTTTGCACGGATGACCGTAATCCGTTGGAAATAGCTGAGAAAGGGCATCTTGATTCGATCATCGCTCGCGTCATTGCGGCTGGTGTGGAGCCATTGGTGGCGTATCGCGTCGCGTCGTTATCAGCAGCCGAAGGTTTTGGACTGCATGATCGCGGTCTTATCGCCCCTGGCAAACGGGCGGACATCGTCTTATTAGACGATTTGAACACGTGCAAGGTGTCTGCGACGTTTACAAAAGGGAAGTTGTTCTCCGCAAAAGAGTTACCGATGGAGGACGTGCCCGATGAGTTTCTGCATACGGTCCATTGCCGTGAAGTTTCCGCCGATGATTTCATCGTTCCAAAACACGGATCGGAGACGCCAGTCATTGGAGTTCGCGATGGCAGTCTTATCACGGATTTTCTGAAGATGGATCCGGATAAGGAGGCGGATATACTGCCGATGGCTGTGTTGGAGCGGCATGGGAAGAACGGCAGTATCGGGCGTGCATTCGTTCATGGCTTCAACATGACGCATGGAGCGTTTGCGTCCAGTGTGGGCCATGATTCGCACAACCTGTGCGTCGTTGGAACGAACACGACGGATATGGCCGTGGCAATAAACGCCTTGCGTCAAACGCAAGGCGGATTATGCGTGGCGATCGATGGGAAAGTGGCCGGATTGCTACCGTTGCCGGTGGCGGGGCTGATGTCCAATCTGCCGCATGGCGTTGTCGAAAAGCAGATACACGCCGTGCAGGCAGCTGCGGAACTTACGGGAACATCATTGCGTGAACCGTTTATGATGCTCGCCTTTCTGCCATTGCCAGTCATTCCGTTTTTGAAGCTAACGGATCGCGGTTTGGTCGATGTTCAGAAGTTCAAGATTATTGGATAAGGCATAAGAGTCGAGAGAAGAAGACATCCAAGCCTCTGAGGATTTCTGATCGGTATCCAACTTGTAAATAACGCAAGAAAAGATATCGTCAGTAATTTCTTTAATTATTTATATTCTTCTGCTTGAATAGGAATATTAAAGATTTTGTTTTTGTCAATGATCTTTCTAAATATATTAAATTTTGATTCTAAAAATTGTCTTATTTTATGATAATATGGAAAATGTATAAGAACCGCTAAAAGTGTGAAACGTAATCTATATATGATGCTTTGATAAAAATGTAGTTTATTCTTTTCATCCAATAAAATAAGTTTATAGGCACTTTCAAACTTTTTTCTTCTATTTAGTGTTATTTCTGCAACCATTCCAATTCTGTTCCTCCCTTTCCATACGGCAACAACAGGTTCCTTAATTCTATATGGATAAGTCCAAACTCTCTTAAGTGATTTGAATTCTGTTATTGAAGTAGGATAGTACACTGGTCTAGGCGGTTGCATGCATTTGTCAGGGAACAAGAAATTGCCCAAGCTGAAAAATATATATTTACCATTATGCTTTATGACTGGATTAATAATATGTGGATGACTTCCAATAACAAGGTCAGCCCCTGCATCTAACATCTTATAACCACATTCCTTGCACCATGCCGGAGGATAATATGAATGCTCTATGCCCCAATGAGGCATTACAATGACATAATCGTATTTTTGCTTGGCATCCATAATATCTTTTATTAAAATATCGATATTCTCTTTATATACACCATAGCTATTATCTGTTGCAATGTGGAATATTACAGGTCTTGGATAATCAAGCATACAACCTATGAAAGCTATACTCTTTCCGTCCATATTTATTATGACAGGCTGCTTTGCTTCAGATAAATTATGACCTGCGCCGCAATATTTTATCCCCATATTGTCTAAAAGACTTATTGTATTTTCAAATCCTTCAAGACCGAGATCAAATGCATGATTGTTGGCAAGTGAGACGATATTTATATCCATTTCTTTTAAACGGAATAAATCTTCATCTCTGGCATAAACGATGCTTTTATTGTCAGCCATCTTTTGATCATCGAAGGGGATATTTGTTCCTATCCCGCATTCTAACGTTGCGATTCTCAAATCAAAATGACGGATATATGAAAGCACATTATCATCAATATATGTATCCTGATAGGGCAAAACCCCACCAGGCATAATATCTCCACAGAAAACGAAATTCATTTTAATATCTATGATAATATTTTCAATTTACAATATCTCAGAAGGCCATAATTCATTTATGACTTTTTCCAATTCTACAGTACGGCTTGCTTTAAATAATACTAAATCACCGCTATTCATTATAGTTTTCAAAAGTGTTGCCACTTCATCTAATGATTGGCATTTATGAATAATAAGTTTTCCATTGTCTTTTATAGTTTCAACGGCTTTGCACATTTCTTCGCCAATGGTGATCAAATAATCAAATTTTGAATTGATAACATATTGCATCACATTGGCATGCATATCAGTAACTAATGTGCCACTTTCTTTTATGTCTCCAAGTACAGCAATCCGTTTGCCTTCAGCATGTATCAAGTCTGCACCGTCTATTGCTGCTTTAATGCTTTTTTCTACTGCATTATAACAGTCTGCATAAACAATTATATTGTCTTTTGTATGGACAATATTTTGCCTTATTCCATCTGTTTTATATTTCCCCAATCCTTTCACAATATTTTCCGGCAATATGCCATCACAAGTTGCAACAGCAAAGGCATACAATGCACAAATTGCATTATGCGGAGCAAAAATATTATCTAATGTCACTTGATATGTAGCGTTGTTTTTCTTTACAATAATAGAAAAAGACAAACCATTCCTTAATGTATGTATATCCTGTACCAAAAAGTCTGCGTCTTTATTTTTTTCTGAAATGGATATGATTGTTTGTCCATTCAATAAATCAAATCTTTTGAATTCGTCAATGTTGACAATAACCGTACCATTTTTCGGCATGTGTTTGGCTATAGAACACACTTCTTCAACAATTTTATCTTCATTTTCAAATTTCATGAAATGAGATTTATCTATGGAAGTGATCACAAACATATCCGGTCGTATCATTTCGGAAATATATTGAGTTTCTCCTGGATTACCCTCATGAATTTCTTGAATCATTCTTTCTGCTGTAGATGGTATGTTTTGTACAGCTTCCCCAACTGACCTTCTTGTGTTGGCGTTGGTTTTATTATAATACGTCCTGTATGTAGTATTATATATCTCACCAATCATGTTCTTTGTCGTCGTCTTGCCAATACTTCCAGATACAGCAATGACTTTTAGTTGATCATGCAAGTCTCGGTAATATCTTCCAATTTTTGCAAAGACAGCCAGAGGATTATCTGTTATCAAGCATGGATATTCTTCAAAATTATCGTGCGTGATAAGAAGGATGGCCCCTTTGCGAACAGCATCTTCAGCATTCTGTCTAGTCGAAACCATGCATGCATTTTGTGGTGAAAAACTGAATGACTCATATACTGTATCCAACACACTAAGTTCCATAATGACTTTGTTTTTGTTTTCTTTGCCTTTATCATTCAGTCGGACATCGCATCCTGCATTCTTCAAATATTGAAGAAAGAAGGCAACCGTCTTGTATTTCTCGGGATGCAAAATTCGTTTCACTGATGGCAACGAAATTAGGCGATGATAGATTTTTTTTATCATATATTGTAAGTTGGAGTTATATTTTTATATAAAAATGATATAAATAATTCATTACTATAATGTTATTTAATTAATATTTTTAATATTAAACGCAATTTCGCATAGACTCGTTTGTAAAATGGTTTTGGTTTTATTCGAGGAATGGGATAATTATGTTTGAGCATTGATTCATACAAATCACGATTCATAAGGTCGTTGTCTTTCCCAGCGACAACATCGGCAATATATTGTGCTTTTTCTTCAGGCCATTTCCCATAGTCGAAAATATTTCTAAATAAATCTTGCTTCCCAAGGATTTCCAATTGAAGCATCGTTCGATGGCATTTCTTGCACTGTCCACAATTCAAATAATTACCATAGTATTTATTAGGAGAATTGGGATTATTTAAAATCTGCTCTTTCAAGCATACATATAAATTCTCCTGAACGATTTTGTCATCGGCAATGTAAGCAACTTTATCACTACGACGCATATTCAATGATGCCAGAACAAGTTCTGTTGATTCTGTAGATAGCATTGGAATCAGAAATGGTTCATATTTTGCACTATGATCAATATCGAATTCAAAATCATCAACAGGGAATCCTGAAGCATATAAATACTTTTTCCATAATTTCTGCATCGAAAGAACGATACCCATATTTAAATATGCAACAGACCAATTGAAATTTAATTCAGGGAAGAAGGAGCGCGCATTAGAATCAACCCATACAAAAGGTAAATTCAACTGATCTGCAAAATTCTTGGTCTTCACACTCTCCTTATAGAAAGATTTGCGAGCTCCATCAACATCTCTTGAACCGAACGCCCCTGCATTGAACAAAGTCAAATGTGTTATTTTATACGATGGAAGACAATCATTGTTAAGGAAATACTGCTTAATAACCGCAAAGCTGTCAACGCCAAGTGAACAACCAGTTCCAACGGAATTGCTATTTTCATATCCTTTTGAAATGAGATTGTCACAGTGAATTTTTACTGTATCATGATGTTTTATACCGCTCTTCTTTTCGTAAGTCTTGCACACTGCATGAAACACCGATTCGTTAAGGTTGTGGAACAGTCTTTCAGACATGCCAGCTTCTACGTAGATATCCTGATGAGTCTTGACTGCTCTCAGTATCATCGGCACGACAAACGCATCAGATGTCTCATAGCAAAAGTATTTGCCATATTCTTCATCAGTGGCATACCATAGCCATTCATTGACATTTTCCTCGTCATTCTTTATAAATGCCTTCAGGTAGGTCTTGCCTTCCTTTATTTCAATCTGCGGGCATCCTATCCGTATCATAACCTCTTCATTCCTTTAATCAAGCATATAAAATCATCTTATGACAACCTTAAGATAAATGGTATCAATATAGAAGTCATTAATGTTTTCGTTCCCAAAATTTGAATTTTGAAGGAATAATGCTCAACATATATTGATATGATTCAGGTTTGAAAATCATGGACCATCCTAAAAATAATCCGATAAATACACTCCCTTTTAATAGACCATCCAAATAGTCATTATTCAAATGTAATAGCCGTATTGAAAAATATGATATTAGGGAAATAAGCAATGTCATCCCCCCAATGGGAACAAGATCAAGCAATTGCCGTTGCCATTTGTAGCCAATGTATTTTGAAACTAACCCGATATTAACAAAATAACAAAACCAAGTGTAGAGGACACAACCTAACAGTAGCCCTTTCATTCCCCATAGCAACAAGCCTCCGATTACCAGGGTTGAACCTGTCGTGCGTTTCAGCAATGTCCACCCAAACATGACACGGCTTTTTCCTATGGCTGCGATAGACTGTGTATTTACTGACTGTAGGCAAGTGCCAATACCACATATGCACAAAACCTGAAAATACGGGACACAAGGCAACCATCGGTCAGAATACAGCAACAAAAACGCAGGTTTTGCGATTATCAATAACAAAGACAGCAATGGGAATGTTATATAGGCAATGGTTTGAGTCAAACGTTTTATCATGTTCCCAAGTTGACTCTTGTTATCCTGAACTTCAGCGTACAAGGGATAAGTAATTTGCGTCATGACTGATGAAATGCTGTGAGACGCAAGATTTTCAGTTGTGAAAGCCTTTGAATAGTATCCCACTACAGTTGGATTATAGAGTCGCCCAATCATCAACGTCGATAACCTTGATCCTAATTGATTGACAAAATGAGACAGGAACATAAAGATTCCGAATTTAGATAGTTCTTTAAAAGATTGCCTAGAGAATACCAGCAATGGGAACCATTTATTTGTTATCCAATAAATGACAGTCGGTATTAATGCTCCCATTAAATTCAGTGCTACCAGTGCCCAGACACCAAAACCTTTGTATGCCATAAATACGCAAATGACAAGTGAAGAGATCGAAGTAATCAAAGTTACAATTGTCAATTTTTTGAAGCGGAAATTTTTCTTCAGTTGATTAACTTGGATGCTGGAAAGCGCATTGATTACTAAAACCAATCCTTGGACTCTCAGCACCGATGATAGCAATGATATCTTATAGAATCTGGAAATAGCTGGAGCACACAAAAAAAGGATGACATACATCAGTAACGACATAGCCAAGTTAAAGAAGAAGATGGTGGAGTAATCTTCCTGTGTCGGTCTCTTTTTCTGTATCAACGCAGATGCAAATCCGCAATCAACAAAAGAAGCTGCAATCACCATGAAAATAGACAGCATGCCAATGCATCCGTAATCTTCAGGCTTTAATAATCGAGCAAGGACGATGCCTGAAATAAAGCGGATCCCTATGGCTGAGAACTTCGAGATTGATGTCCAAATCATTCCCGAAGCAGCTTTTTTCTTAAGATTGGAGTTATCAGACATGATCCCCCACCAATTCATGAAATTTTCTTCTTACGCCGACTTGACTCGCTGTCTGCTGCCCAAGCAATTGCCCCCAGTTCCCTTCTACAACCGCCCAACCGTTGTCCGTCAAAGCGAAGTCCCATGCAATATACACATATTTGCCGAAGATATTCCGATGAAGTTCCTCGGCCGTTTGAAGCAATTCGTCCCATTTGGGCACCTTCCAGCCTTTGAACGTCAGCCCCGAGTCAGGATGTTTTTCAAAGTGGTTGTTCGAATTGTCGATCCCATCGGACGTTATGGTTCCGGATTGCGGATCCACGCTCACGACTATGCCGTTCGATCCAAGATTATCGACAATGGCGCCTTTCTTGCCTGTTCTCATTCTCGTCCAAATCACTGTGAATTTGCCATTGCATAAAAATGTAGGTACGCGGACCGTATTGACGGAGCTTTCGTTCCATTGCGCCATTTCAGCTGCCTGGTGGATGCGTTCCTCCACAATCCAGGCTGGATGTTCTTCCAGCAATTCTGAAAAACAGTGTTTGGCATTTTCCTCATCAATATATGTAAACGAACGGATCCCTTTCCCTTTTGAGGTATCCAGTGGTTTGATGAAGACACTACCATGTTTGCGTGTGAAATCGATAAATTCTTCTGGCGACGATTGTTCGTCGATTTTTATTGCATTTCTCTTGAAATATGATTTTGCCAGAAGATAGAAATTATATTTGTTTTGAATTTCTTTCTTGAAGATTTTAGGAGATATGAGTTTGCAAAGCGTATCAATTCTGTCCATGTCGGTTTCGAATTCCCAACGCTCTTGGTCATTCAGTTTCCTGAAATTGAAGAGGAAGTATTCGTATGGCAAGGCCTTGTATAGAAGCCAACACTTGACGATGTCGTCTGTTAATTTTTTGATTAAAGACTTGTCATTTCGTTCGTTTTCTGACAGGTAAGTTTTAAAAGCTTCATCCAGCATCACACGGAACGGCACGCCGTAGCCACAAATCAAGCCCATCTTTCGCTTTTGAAAGACGATGGATTTTAATCCCAATGGTAAATGATTGTATATGACTTGATTTAAACTCATATTGTCTTTCACTCATTTGTGGAAAACAGAATGGACGATTTTCTTCAGCCAAGAACTACTGATGCGATTCGTGGTTCAAAGCAACAGCATGGTCTGAGGCAGACGATTCGGACGCCGCTTGCGCGTTGCGGCCCCACTTTCAGGAAGGTCGCCAAAACGGAATGCTTTCCATGAAGGCCAAGCGGGCCGATGTCCGCCTCATTCACCTTCGTGGTGATGTGCGCTTCCATTTCACTCTGCTTGTCAAAACTTCCATCGATCAGCGCCTCCAGCATGAGGGCGGCCGCTTCATAATGCGAACGTCCGATGCCGACGCCAAGCGTGCAGGGCGAGCAGCCGAGCTGGGTGACGCCTTCCTTCGCCCAGGAGACGATTTCGTCCAGAACCACTTGGACATCATGCTTGTGGAAAACACGCAACGTCTTGGCGCGGATTGCCGGGCCGCCACCGAACATCAGGGCATGGAGCTTCAGGCCATTTCCAGCCATTCTGCGAATATGGAACGGCGCAGGCAGCACGCCCGCAGGATCTTCATCCAGCCCGCCGGACTGGTCGATTCGCCGTACATCGTCGCCCATGATTCCCATGGGGCGGCCGGGCAGACGACGCAACCCTTCCGATACACCTTCGCGGATCGCGTCCAGCAGTTTGCCCGTCACGACTGCGCTGTCGCCGACGTCCAATACGAGATGCGGGATACCCGTGTCATCGCACAGTGGACTTTTTAGTTTTTCCGCTGCCTCCGCGTTTTCCAGAACAGTTTCCAGAACCCATCTGGCCTGCGGATTCGTCTCGTCGGCAATCGCCTTGCGATATGCCGCTTTCTTGTCCTCTCGGAAAACGGAGCCCGCTTTCACGAGCGTGCACGCCACTTTCTCGATTATTTGTTCAAACGATTTTTCCATCAGTAGATGCTCCTCCCATGGGCCGCGGCGATAATCGCCGGATAGCGGTCAACCTTCAGGCTGTACAACGCTTCCATGCCGAGCTCGGGGAACGCCACGAGCCGCGTCTCCAATGTTTTGGCTCCCAGCAGGGCGGTCACGGGCGGAATCACGGCGTACACGGCATTGAATTTTCCCAACGCCTCCACCGTCTCCGCGTGCAGGGCACCCTTGCCAAGATGCAGTTTCACGCCCGCCTCTGAAAGCGGCGCGATACTCGACTCGATCTCCAGCTTGTTGCTGGATGTCGGCCCCACGCCCGCAGGACTGACCGCCGTGTGGAAGACCACCGCGCCGCATAGATCCGCGCCTAGCTCGCCAATCTTGCCTTCCTTGAACATTTTGACTATTTTCGGCAGGACAGCGTCTCGTCCGCAATAGATGTTTCCTGAAATATACACCATGTCACCCACCTGCAGGGCGTTGGCGACATCTTCTGTTATAGGAGTTGAAATATCCATTATGATTCTCTGACTGATTCCTGCGTCTTGTTCTTTCTATGCTTGAAGCTGTCCATGCAGAAGACAATTGCGTAAGAAAAAACAATCGTCGCTACCAGTACGACGATAGGTTTCAAATACAAAGCAAACGGATTTTGTGAAATGTGGATGAAAGAGTATATTCGGTTGACGAGTGTACGCCAAACAAACATATGAAGCACATAGATAAGCATCGACAATCTCTTGCCAATCCAACCTAACGAACTACCACCGAAATTCCCGGGATGCTTCATCCCGAGGATGAAGAGGCAGGCCAGTTGTGGGAACGTGGCTATGTTCACGCCGAAATCGCGTCCCAAAGCCATGCGTTCCAGGAGGCAGGCAATCGTCGATGCGCATAGAAGAAACAGAAGCCATCCGTCACTGCATTTGGCTATGACTTTGTCGGAATTCTGGTGAAGCCAGTATCCTGACATGAATAGCGGAAAGCCTTCTATCAGGAAATTCCGGTATATCATGTTCGGGATTTTTACTCCTGCCAGATGTGCTCCCTGTGCAAGTGCGATGTATGTAAGAATCAGAATCGGAATTGTCCAGGTCGCCGCAGTCACAATTTTCAGTCTATATGCAAGTGAAAACAGAATGTAGTCATACAACAATGCGAACAAGAACCAGAGATGACCTGAAATGAGCACCGGCTGGTTGAAAATGAGCCAGTTGACTATGATTTTTTGTAGCGGAAAGGAAAGGCTTCCGCCGAAAATCAAACATAGCACAACAGTCATAAAGAGATAAAATAATGTCGCAAATATCGTGATTTTCGCTATATGTGTGATTTTTCTAGAGGCATTGTAATGTCCTTCTCCTTCATTGTAATACGAATAATAGCCTGATATCATGAAGAAAAAGGGTACGCAGAATCTTGAGATAGTCTGTACCGCAGTTCCAAAGACGCCCGGAAATTCGCAATGCATGAACACGACGCAAATGCAGGCTATCCCTTTGATAAAATCAAAGCAGGAGTTGTACTGCCTGTATATGCCGTCTTTATTTGTGTCCATTATGGTCATTTCACACCGAAGAGTTCGAAGTAACTGGCTTCGTTTTCAATGACGCCGTAGGCGCGTGCGCGCATTAGGATCTTTTCTGCCCAGAGGTGATGGGGGGCGATTTCGTTCATCCCTTTGCTTCCCTTAATGACGCCGCCGGACGTGTGGAGGATTTGGTCAGCGTCTTCGTACTCCTCTTTCGTCACGGCGAGCATGCCGTTGATGAAATTGAGATGGGTGGGATGGATGCAGGTCTTGCCCATGAAGCCGTTCGCCTGGTCCAGAACGAGTTCACGCATCAGGCCGTCCACTGCGTCATTCACGATGACAGGCCGTTTCAGCAGTGTTCCCTGGATGCTCATTCCCGTACCAGGGGCTTTATCGGAGAATTTCATGCTCTTGTTCGCTCGGAAATACTCCCAGACAGGGCCTGACACTGTATAGTCGTTGTCGCGCGAGAAGACGTTCAGGATGTCCATGAGACAGTCGCGAACGGTAATAATGTCATAGATGGAGTAGTCGATGCCGCGTCTCACGCCAAAGCATGACGAGAAGTCCGTGCCGCCGACTCGGATGTTCAGAATAAGATTCTTGTATTCGTCCACGATCTTGCGGATGCCCAGCAGTTCATCCATGCGGCTCTCCTTGAAGGCCACACGGCGATCCTCTATGATGGGCATGCCGTAGAGGATTTCGCCGTATTCGTCATTCATGTCCTTCAAATGCGTGAGGTAGGCTCCTGCGTTCGACATATTGAATTTCGGAAAGTTAAAGCCTGTGATGAGCTTCAGATGTTCAGGCTTCAGCATGGCACCGAAATGTTTGAACTGGTCAACATTTCGTACACGGAAGAAAATGAGCGGCAGGTCGTCCGTGGAGAAATTGCCGTGAGCGATTGCTTCACTGATTATATCCAGCAACTGGAGCGAGTTCCGTTCCGCCGCCGGAACTTCTTCTTCTCTGCAGGCGTCTTCGAAACAGAGGACCATGGAGGTCAGCCCTTTATATTTCTTCGTCAGGATCGCCTGCGCGAAATCCTTCGTGCCCGGCATGTACATGGTTGCGCCGAGACAATACTGGAGAAGTGAGCGCTCGGTATGTTTATCGAAATGCTCTGGTTCTCTGACGAAATGGTATTCTGGATTATATAGATGGTGCCTCATGGCTAATTGCCTTTAACAGAATTATTATGGTCTGAAATACAAGTCCTTGCGAAGCATTGGAGCGCCTTCTGCGGAAAATGCTTCCAGACGTTTCATCGCAAGGGCGACTTTGTCACCGACTTCCTGTCGTGTTTTTCCCGTGACGATGAATGCACCGATCCGGCCTGCGCTTGCGCGGTCGTTTGAAAGGGACATGCCTTTTGTCTTGTGGTAGTGGAAGCCTTCAATTACGCCGTCTTTGACAAGTTCATCCACACCTGTGATGTGGTCGAAGACACCCGGCGTTCCGTAGATGATATCAACGCACTGGTAGCATGTAATGTCATGGTACGAGAGGGCGACGCGTTTCTGGAGATAGGAATCAATGGTCGCTGAAATAATGTCGAAACCCGTGTTCTCACGGATGGTGCGGTAGCTGATGCCGCCGCCGACACGTGGCGCGAATTCGATGATGCTGATATCATCGCCATTGATGATTGCCTGGACATGGAGGGGAGTATTGTCCAGATTGAATGCGTTGGCGATATCTGTGCAGGCCTTGCGGAGCTTGCCCATTGCGGCGTCTGAAATGGCTGGCGGCGTGACGGTCGCATAACATTTCAGCACCTTTTTCTCCCCTTCAATGACGCTGATTCTTTCAGATACCATGATGACATTTGCCACGCCATCCTGCACAAAGCAATAGGCGCTGACCTCGGTGCCGCCGAAAAATTCCTCCACGACGGTTCGGCCTGTGCGGCTGACGTTTTTCGCCTCCTGAAGGAATTGTGCGAGTTCTTCTGCGTTCTTGGCCTTTTTCACGCCTGACGCGGCGCAACTGTCCGCCGGTTTCACCATCACGGGATATTTGAGGTCGAAGGTGGGCAGATTTTCGCCTTTATCCAGATAATAGAATTTTGTCGTCGGAATATAACGTTCCGACATCACTTGCTTCATGAAGCCTTTGTTCGTGATTTTCTGCGCGGTTTCATAGCTGTATGGATGCGGCAATCCTAACTGCTCGGCGACATAGCAAGCCGTTATGTTCGCTTGGTCCACGCAAGCACTGATGACAAGTTTTGCATCATGCTTTTTAGCTAGTTCAAGAATGGCGTTTTGGTCCAGGGTGCTTGCTTGATCATGGAGGTCGGCAAAGCTACGGGCTGGCGGATTTTCAAGATAATCCGCCAAAACGACGAAATAGCCGCGTTTTTTCAACTGGTTGATGAGCTCTATATGTGGATTTGTCCCGCCTAGGACAATCGCAACTGGTGATTTACCATTGTTCATAGATAATTCCGTTCGATTAATACCAACTCATGACTATGTACATATAATAGACATGACTATTGGCAAAAATCAATTTTTTACGGTAAAAACAAGCTAAACTCAAAGGCGGCGACAAATGTCGCCGCCTTTGGAGCGTATTGCGTAAGAAACGTAGTTACAATGGATAAAGTATTATCGAATGCTTCCTTTCGGTGACTGTATAGCCTCTGGATAATATGCGTCGATCACGCGTTTGACCAGCGAGACTTGCTTGGCGCGCTTTTTTGCGTCGTCGACGGTGCTTTCCCAACTATGCGTCTGGGCGACGGAGCCGCCTGTCTTCAGATAGATGGGAGCCGCGACGCGAATCATCTCGGGTACTTCATAGTGGCGGATGAAGCCGCCTGTCGATTGCGGGTTCTCCGTATGGATGTCGATCGGAATGTCGATGGCCTGCCGCATGGCGGCGAGCATCTGCAACTGGATGTCCCGCACGGGATTGATGGAGTTCGCGCCGATGCTTTCCAGCAGCTTTGCGGAGCAGGGGTTGCCGTGGCCTGCATGGGCGGAGACTTTGAAATGGCAGTCTGCGGGAATCTCGCCTGCCTTGCGCATTTCGTTGAGCAACCACAGGCAGCCTTCGTCATAGACTAAAAACGAGCGGCAACCGAGCGAGGCAGCGCGTTTTACGTCCTCCACGGCGCGGACGATCTGTTCCTGTCCGCGGAGGCGGTAACCCATCCGTACGCCTTCGGGGGTGTTCACGGAGGCGCTCGTGTCCGTCGTGGCACGCGGCCCGATGGCGAGGATCAAATCCGTTTTCGCGTCCTTCGCCATGTCCACCATGCGTGTGATGTCGGAGTCGGCTAAAAGCATGATGCCTTTTGTCTGTGTCACGCGATGCAGATAGAGGCCGTATTTGTCAATGGCCTCCAGAAGCGCCTCCATGACGGCAGGACCTTGTATTCCAGGTACTTCAAAACGATATTGACCGCCGTCGCCGAAACGTTTTTCGGAAGTTGGCAGTTCGTATGCGTCGCCGCCCGGAAGGCCGATGGATTTCAGAAAAGCGCGTGTCTTCTCCATGCTGTTCATGCTTTTGCCCTTTCTTTTAACGTTTGGTAGAATGTTGCGTTGATTTTATCTCTTAAGCCGACAAGACTCGACCTCTGTGTAAGGACGAATTGGCCTCGGTTATTTCCTTCTATCATAACCCATCCATTGTCGGTATGAGCCAAATCCCACCCGACATATAGTTGTTCAGGCTCAACAAGCGACAGCGCCTTGCCCAGTTGGCGAAGTTTTTCCCAATCAGGAAGTTGGAATCCTTTGAATACCACATTCGAATCAGGATGCTTTTCAAAGAATTTTCCAAAACGGTTGCGAGCATTACTTATAACGATACCAGTTTCCAAGTCAATTGTCGCAGTAAGACCTCCTGCTCCGCCGTTATCGACAATTTGGCCTTTTATTCCCGTTCGTAAAGCCGCGAAAAGGAAAATAGTCTCGTCGTGCAAACGATATGTGGCGAGGCGAACGGTATTAACACTATCTGGATTGAACAATGCCATTTTCTCTGATTGGCGGATATATTCCTCTAATATAAAAGATGCGCCAGATGCGATTTCAGATGATAATTTGTCATTCCACAAATTGACGGCTTGTGATTTGTCAAGCAAGGTGACTCCTCTGCCGAGGGAGGAATCAGCAGGTTTGAGTATTCCACGATCATGCTTTTCAAAGAATTTGAAGAAATCATTCTTGTTTTCAATGGATGATATTTCGATGATTTCTCGATGATAAAAATCCTTAAATTTTAAATAGGTCTGATATTTGCTAATGAAAAGCATCCAAGTACTATTATTCTTAATTTCAAAGCATAACGCGACCTTTTCATGATTGCCAACGAATTTATGCCTTTCCTCTTCTGTTAGATTTGCAAAATTATAAAGAAAATACTCATCAGGACTAATCAGATTAACTTCTCGACAACGCAAAATAGCATTGCGCAAAGTTGATTTTTCTTTCCCCTCCACTGTAGTGAAAGTTTTTATCGTCTCATCTATCAGATTCATGATTTTATTTTCATTAAACCATTTATCATATATCTTTAACAAAACGAGCCACACTTGCAACGCCAGAGAGTTATTAGATATAATATGGTTAATTCGCAAATTGCCATATTTGAAGGCTCTCACCAACTTGTTCTTTGATCTTCTGAGATGGGTAATTAGCATACTAACATCCTTTTGTTATAGAAATTATGTAATTATATTAATTTAATAAAGTTTTAGAGATTTTGCAGAATCATACTCACATCTATTTCATCATGAAACAATGCACTACATTGCTTGACGAGATTCTCATCGCATTCCGCATAAGCCAGAAGCGATTTGATTTTCTGCAACATTTCGTCATGCGTCATGGGATTTTCCGGGTCACCTTTGGCATAATCCACGGAATACGACGCCTCATTGCCGTCTTTCCCTTTCAGTATGACGGTTGAGTAGCGGGCATTCGAGGGAAGGTTAGCAGGACATGGAGCTTCCTCCACAGAAACTTTCGATGCAAGCGACAGGATGTCTTTGCGGCATACAGTCGCATCTTCGAATGCTTCCATGCCGGCCTGTCCAAGCAGGAGGGCCGCCGCGACACTATATGGGATGCTGAGCTTCGCGGAGGCGGAGCCTGTAATCATGGTGTGATCATGGCCTTTTATGGCCAGTTTGTAGGTTTTCACAAGAATGCGGTCGATGTCTTTCAACGGCATTTTATCGCGGAGGGCGAGAGCCGCCTCGATGGCCGAATGGCAGTGGCGGCAGGCAGCGTACGGCTTGACGTAGATGCGTTCGATTTCGAAATAATCTGCCGGAGCGACCAGCTTCTCGATATCATATTCATCCGTGAAGAGCTTGAAAAAGCCGCGTTCGCCGCCGAGCATGTCGTTCGGTCCGCGCATGGAGGTGAATCCCATGCGCGCGGCGGAGAGGCCGTCCATGGCGGCGCGTCCGAGATTGTACGGCTTCAACTGCGAGCCTTGTTCCTGTATTTCGAGCATGCCTGCCGCGCTTGCGACAGCCGCAGAGAGGACGGTCTTCAACTGCGTCGCATTCATTTTCAAGGCGAAAGCCACGGCGACGGCCGCACCGACCGTCCCGCATGTGCCCGCTGTATGGAAACCTTTTTTCTTATGGCCGGGCTGGATGGCGATGGCGAGACGGCAGGCCGCCTCGTAGCCCATGACAATGCCAGAGAGAAAATCTTCTGACTGAATATCGTTTTCGGAAGCGGCTGAAATCAAAGCGGTTATAATGGAGGCTCCCAGATGGATCATGGCGAAGCGCTGCCCGTCGTCAAGTTCCAGACAGTGCGCATTGTAGCCGTTGACGAGGCATGCCGTGCGTGCGTCCGTTTTTAGACCGTATCCAATCAATGGCGTTTTCCCAGACTGTGTGTGTCGGAGAAAATCCCCCCACAGGGCTTTCGCCGCTTTCGAGCCAGCCTCTGTAACGGCGACATAGTCCGCAAGGCAGGTCTGCGCCTTACGCAGGATGCATGGCGTGACAGACGCATGTTTTTTGAAAAGACAGTCGATGAAACTATCCGTAATGTTGTTCATATAAGACTCAATGGAAACGGTATTTACAGTGTTCGATTTCGGCGAGCCGCCCTTTGTCGAAGAGCTCGATGTTCCGCATGGCTTCCGTCATCATGGCGCGGAAGGAGTCGGCCGTGACGCCCGCGACATGCGGCGTGAGGATGACGTTCGGGAGCGATTTCAGCGGGTAGTCCGCCGGAATCGGTTCGCTTTCATGGACGTCCAGGGCCGCGAACGACAACCGTCCGTCCTGCAGCGCCGCATGGAGGGCAACGGAATCGACCAGCCCGCCGCGGGCTGTGTTGACCAGCACGGCGCCGTGTTTCATGCGGGAAATGGCTGTTTCATTGATTAGATGGCGGTTGCCGTCCGTGAGCGGGCAGTGCAGCGAGACGACGTCTGATTCGGAGAGAAGTGTTTCAATATCCGTGTATTCGACAGCGAGTTCGCGTTCCGTTTTTTCATTGGGACGGAATGGATCAAAATAGAGGATGCGCACGCCGAACGGTTTCAGCAGCCCCGCGACTTTCCGTGCGATGTTTCCCATGCCGACGAGACCGACGGTCTTCCCATGCAGTTCGAACGTCCGAACGCCTTGTTCCTGTTTTTTCCATATTCCCGCGACTGTGTTGCCATGGATTTCGGTCAGGCGACGAAGGCATGCCAGCATCAACAGAAGGGCATGTTCCGCAACGCTTTGCGAGTTGACGCCTTGGTTGACGTACAATGGAATTTCATGTCTGCAAAGCGCTTCCAGATCAATGGAGTCCAGCCCCACGCCAGACCGCTGGATCATCTTCAGTTTTGCCGCATGCAGGAGTGCGTTTTCATCGATTCGGACACGCCCTCCCGCGAGAAGATAGTCCACGTCGGCGATTGATTCCGCGAGACAACCAGCCGTCGGCTCCTCCAGCATGGAGAAGCTGAAATCGGCAGGCAATGCGCTTTTCACGATGTCAAGCGGCACGCCTGTATAATGGTTTGTCAACAGTATTTTTTTCATCTGATGGATTCCATCAAATTATTTTTTTACCAGTTTTTGGTAGATACCAACAAGCGTTGTATAGACGGAATCAGCAGAAAAACGCTCTGTGGCGGTTTCATGGCCTTTGAGAGCCAACCGCCGGCACGCGGTTTCGTCATTGTAAAGCTCTGCAATGGAGGAGGTCAAGGCGTCAAGATTGTTGAAGGGGAAGAGCCGTCCGTCAATGTCATGTGTAATGATGGTTGAAGCGGCGCCTAGATTGGTTGCGATGACGGGGCGTTCCAGCATCATGGCGGTGACGATGACGTTTGGGAAGCCTTCATAACAGCGCGATGGGACGACGACGATTCGTGCGTCCAGATAGGCTTGACGAAGCGATTCTCCACGGAGGAAGCCGAGCCATTTGATGTTTTGGGGCGATTTCTGCGGCAAATCCGGATAACTGTCGTAGGATCCTGCGACGGTGAATGGAATTTGCGGAAGGTTTTCAGCGGCTTTTAGAAAGTCGAAAATACCTTTTTCTTCAGAAACACGTCCAATATACGTCACTGAATTTCCTGTTGGCCAGTTTTGGGGCGGCGGTTCTATTTTTGGTGCGATGCCTGGGAGGATGGCGAGTTTGCTTTCCGGAATGCCTTGATCAATGAATTTCCGCCGCTGGAATTCTGTCTGGACGATGAACATATCGACATGGTTGAGAATTCGTCCTGTCATGCGTGCCGCGATGTTGCGGACAGTGTAGCCGAGGCTTTTCACGCGGGAGTCGAGACAGTTCTTTTGGAAGCAGTTCCATTCATGGCCATTGAAGCATTGCTCGCAAATCTGGCTGTTTGCATCGTAGCAAAGGCCGTTAGGACAGAAGAGACGATAATTCGGGCAGCGCATGACGACGGGGATGCCCATCTTCTTGATGGACGGAATGATGGAAGGAGAGAACAGCGGATACAAATTTTGGATTTGCACGATGTCCGGTTTGAATTCGGTGATTTTCTGACGGACAGCATGAACTGCGCATGGATTGTGGATACCAGTGAAAAAGCTTTTGATTTTGCCTGAAAAGGAGTCGGATATTTCTGCAGACGAACGCTTTAACAATTCCACTGTATGGCCATGTTCGACAAGCAGGTTCGTCAAGTTGATGACGGACTGTTCCTCCCCACTCATTTTAGCATATTCATTATGGATGAATAGGATTCTCATTCGCCCTTAGGAGAATTGTAATTGATTGCATCAATGAATAGCTTCAATGATTTAGAACGTGTTAGCCATTTGCCAGAAACGCTCAACACCGTCCTTCAATATCTCTTTGCTGAAAACTTGACTCAAATAAATGCTGGAGTCTCTGAAGATTAGCGATGGTGTGTTGTTTACACAATAGAAATAGCGATTGTCCCGTTCATAGATGGGATTGGCAATATTGGTATATTTAGTGGTGGCGATGGCGTTCCCCGCATCTGCCGCCGCATCGATGATCAAGCAATGTGGCTTGGTGCGTTTTAGATCTTCTTCTGAGACGATATGTTCAGTTGTTCCATCGACTTCGATTCCATTGACAATGACATCGAAATCACTGATGGAAGACAAGAATTCCGACATTGTTTTTCTGTAATACATCCGAATACTATCGGTAAAACGGCTTAACATGTGGAAGGCCCCTTGGGCGGTATTGCCGCTGCCTAGGACGGCGATGCGCATATTGCCGTTCGGCATGGTACCATACGTCAGGAACGCATGCAGTACGGCTGCTGAGCCTGCTTTGAAACTGTTTTGACAGATAAAATTTTTAGAAAAGCATTTCAAGTCAATAAACTTCCCATTTTTATACATTCTGGGAAAAGTGTTGTCTAAGTCCAGAATGATCAAATGCTTTGGGATAGCCTGCTCTTTCATAAAATTCGTTCCAGAACCAGTTGGATGAGTCCAGCCAATTATCATTTGTCCTGGTCTTAATAGATCATAATCATCAGGTTGAAGTAGCTTTAAGGAAAAAATGGTATCGCATTCCTGAAAAATGTTTTTTCTATCGGTAATATAGCAACCACGCTGGCTGTATTCTTCATCTGGAATGTCCATTAGCTGCCCGAAGCCATGTTCCATCCAAATTTCATCAGGAAAGTTACCAATGTCGGCGGGGAGCAATGCCACACGTTTCTCACAGGAATAATGTGGAATGATAAAACCCAATTTCATGTTTTACTCCATAGATTGGAATGATTTTTTACTGCTATCGATATCTTCCTGATGGACTGAATTGAGCGGTAAAGAAGGAAGATCGACCGTATATCCGAGTCTTGACATCAATGCGGCAACTCTGAAATTGCAACTGGCATTTTGACAGAAAACACCCTTGTGGAAGAGCCATTGACCGTCTTCGGAACGTGTCAAGTAGCCTGGTTCGCCATTGATAAGCATTTGATAGGGAAGGAAAGAGCCAAAAATCGCTTGAATTTCATTGACATATAAATTGCCATCTTCTCCTTCAAAAATATCAATATCCGCTGTTTGGAAACGGCCTTTTTCCAAAACGTGGGTCACCAGATCAAGAACTTTGTCAGTTGGCCGCACCCATCCGACCATGTCCGAACCACTACAGAAATCGCCTTTTTTCAGTTTTTGGTGTCCCATGAAGAATGGCCCTATATTGATGATTCGCCATTCATAGCGGCAAGGGATGAAATCTTGGAAAAGTACATATCCCCAGTCGGGATCATGGGGGTCTCCATCGTCATGGATAATTCCTTTGCCAAACGCTTCTTTTATATAGGACACTAATTTTGATGATGACCGGAAGACATGTACTCCTGCGGCTCGTGCTCCCATATTTGTTTTGGTGACTACAGGGTACTGGCAAGTCGCTGCATATTCCAACGCTTCTTTTTTATTATAGAAAATATGTGTTTTCGCATGCGGGATATCGTTGGCTTCCAACCAATAGGCCATGCGCCGCTTGCTTTCGTATAGCCATAATTCATCATAACCAGGGAATATCATCTTTCCCAAATCATTGACCATTATTCTCAAGCGTTCATCGTATAATGTCTTCCATTGCGACATTTGCACGGATGGTACGACTAAGAAAGCATTACAGGAAGATTTTTGTATATTGTTGAGCCAATCGGATGATGTAATGTCAATGATTTCATAAGCCACTTTCATTGCCCGACAGGCTGCGACATAGTTTAAGTGCCTATGCCAGAATTCCTTGATAATACCAAGTTTTACAGGATACGGTGATGTATATTCCGAGTAAGGAGGATCGTTTCGATACGGATCCTTGGATATCCACCATTCTGTGCGTTTCTCTAAAAAGGAAAAATGTTTTAGGAAAAAAGATCTAAAAGAATAAGGAATAGAATTCCCGATATTTTTACGTAAAGAAAGTAGTATGCTCATCGATATTTTTTATTGGTAAAACTCGAGCTTTGCCAGAGAGATTGACTATTTGGAAAAGAAAGGCGTTGCCCGTATTTTGAAGAAAAAATCAATTATTTTTGAGTGGAATATGACTGACTTGTTCACATGCTGAATAGATGATTTTAGCTGCCTGCTTGGGCGTGTGAGAAGCAATGATTGTACGGGAAGCATCGCCCATGGTGGGCAATTCCGCCTTGCGGGCGACGATGCCTTTCAGGATTTCCGATGTATCTTGTATATTGTAAGGATCGAAGGTCCAACCATTTTCGGGATGGACAAGTTCTGGATGGCAACCGTTGTAGATGGAGGAGGCGACTGGCAGTCCGCAGGCCATGGCTTCTGGAACGACGAGGCTCCAGTTGTCCTGCAATGTCGGAATGATGAAGCAGTCGGCCGTCCGATAGAAAATCGGAATATTGGCATAGTCGATGGCTCCTGCGAAGACGGCGTGGATACCATGCTGCTTGCAGAAATCTTCCAAGAACGGGCGTTCAGGGCCGTCTCCAGCGATGAGAAATGCGGCATCCAACTTCGCAATATCCCATGCCTCAAGGAGTTGTCGTAATCCTTTCAATTCAACAAGACGGCCGACGAAGAGAAAGACTAGCTTCCCTTCAAGACCATTTTTTTCACGGAATGCTTTAACGGCGTCATCATTGATGGCGAAGCATGCTTTGGCGAGAGATTCTGAATCAGCGGCCATCTGACCAATGGATATGCGTGATTCCGGATAGCCAAGTGACATCGTGTATTCTTTGCAAAGGCTTCCGTTGCAACAGATATGGTCTATCCAATGGGAGGCAAATTTTCGATACCATGTACGGAAGAACTGAGCATGTTTCTCTGTGTGTTTGGTTGGTTCATAACACATTACATGGGGAATGTGATTCCAGAAACGGAGGAGCAGGGGGGCATAGGTCCATTGGAAGAAACCATCGGAGACGGTGACATCTGGCTTTGTCCCACGCGCGGTTTTTAGAAGGCCTGGTTGCCATGGGATTCGTACGCCTTTGCGTTTGACAGAGGAAATTGGCGCGCTTTTCTGGCCGGAAAGGCAAATTTCGCCAGACAAGTCTATTGCCCGATCTCCAAGGATTTCTTTTATTCTATTACGACAGCGTTCAGGGACGACTTCCGCATAGTAGATCAAGCTCAGATGATGGTCGCACAGGTTGTCGAGTTCCTCGTAAACCGGGATGCGATAGTCCAGAAATGAGCGGGTAATCCATGTAATATTCATGACTCGAAGGCAGGGGGTTAAGGGAAGGCGATTTTATTGGCTAGAAAAGTCGTGACTTCCTGTTGCCCATGGGGATTGAGGTGCAGAGGATCTATGAAAAGTTCATGGCGAGATTCAAAGGCGGAATTGGCGTCGATGAATGTGACGTTCGGATGGCGTGAAATGACTTTTTTAATGTAACTTATAGCTTCGACAGTTTTTTCTGGTTCTGCATTATTCAGAAGATCGACATTGGGAAGATGTAAAAGGAAGAGACGGATGTCTTGGGCCTCCAGAAAGTCAAGCGTCTCTTCGAAGACGGCTTGAGTGTCTGGATCGAGTTCGATTTTCCAGAAGCTTCCTTTGGAGAGTTGCCGTTTGAAGTGTTCAATGTTAAACTGCTTGACAGAGCGGTTTTTCCAGTCATGACGATAGCCGCGGATAACGGCTCCGATACGTGTGTCGTCGTAACGTGCAAGCGGGACAAGCATTTTCAGATAATAATCTTTCGCAGTGGCATTGGAGCGGACATATTTCGCGACAGTGGGCGATTCATTGATAAACGGATAGAAAAGAGCATGCGAGTTGACGGCTAGTCCACCGGAGAAGGAGCGCGGTCCGATGTCATAGAGGATGGCCTTCGGCTTGTGTCCTGTTGATTCGATATAGTGACGGATCATGACGAGACGATCTGGAATGGAAGTCCCGTTCATGCAATATTTTGCGACTGAATGGCCTGTCTGTTTCTCCAATAGGTCTCGGTCAATGGCCATTTCGGACATGGAATGTCCGATGACCAGAATGTCCGCCGGCCAAAGACAATAATACTGCTTCAAACCATGATTGAACAGTTTAAGGCAGAGGATGTTGACAATGACGAAGACCAGCAGCCCTGCAAAACATTTTTTGATGAGTGATACTTTTGTGGCGGTGGACACGAGAGACTTAGAACTGAAGGTAGATGAAAGAGTTGGAAGAGACGGCCAGCAAGGCGATCAGGCAGGCTATGAAGGCATAGCCTGGAATACGGATGAAGTCCGGACAGCGTTCTCCGGTGAAGCCTCGATAGGCAGCGAAATCGACGCTGAACAGAATGATAATGGCGATGACATTGAGGGCGAATATGACTTGTGCGACGCCGAAGGTCGGCCTGCCGGGATGAGTTATGATGCGGGAGATGATTTGGATGGCGCGTTTGAATGTTGGAGCCCTGAAGAAAATCCATGCCGTGTTGACGATGACGAAGGTTATTGCGCAACGTAGAATATTGATAAATCGTGATTTGGATTCGTTCTTCTTGCCGAAGATCATGACATGTGCGAGATTGAAGACACCATGGATGGCTCCCCAGATGATGAATGTCCAGTTAGCACCATGCCAGAGGCCGCTCAACAGGAAGACGACGATTTGGTTGCGTATCCATTTCGGTTTGGAGACGCGGTTGCCGCCAAGCGGGATGTAGAGATAGTCACGGAACCATGAGGTCAGGGAGATATGCCACCGTTTCCAGAAGTCTGGTATCGAGGTCGCGAAATACGGGAAATTGAAGTTGTTACGAAGATCGATGCCGAAGAATTTCGCGGACCCTCGGGCGATATCGGAATAACCGGAGAAGTCGGCGTAGATTTGAATTGAAAAGAAGATAGATGCGACCACGAGCGTGCCGCCAGTGGCGGTTTTGGGAGATGCGTAGGCGCGTGTAATATAGGAGGCAAGTCGATCTGCAACAACCATTTTTTGGAAGAGTCCCCAGATGATGAGCTGTATTCCTTCTGAAATCTGCTGTACGGCTGGGCGTTTGGCTTCTTTGATTTGCGGGAGAAGTTCATCGGCACGTCCAATGGGGCCGGCCGCGATCTGCGGGAAGAAGGCCGTGAAAAGTGCGAAGCGTGGTAAGTTGTTTTCCTGCTGAACCTTATCGCGCGATACATCAATGACATATCCGAGCGACTGGAAGGTGAAGAAGGATATGCCGACGGGCAGGAGGATATTCAGATGCGGGATGAGATAAGGGAGGCGAAGACTTTCGAAAAGAAGTCTGAAGGAATCATTGAAGAAGTTGAAATATTTGAAGACAGCGAGTTCGAGAATGGAGAGGATGACGGCTAAAGCGGTTTTTCTGTATTTTGCGCAGAAGAAGCAGATGAGCGTCTGGGCAAGCAAGAGAAATGTGAACCGCCAGTTGAAGGCTGTGTAGAAGGCGTAGCTTGCCGCCA
>JAEEGH010004765.1_pt1 | contig 34519 bp, 18 predicted proteins | sample 9134181 | NCBI WGS metagenome assembly JAEEGH01 (sample SAMN16246544, study PRJNA631951) | gut metagenome | biome: gut microbiome; feature: rumen; material: DP-attached | host: Bos | place: Iran: Karaj | collected 2018-10
TTACTGGAGCCGTTTCTATTCAAGCTAGAACTGCTCCTGTTTACACAATTACATTTGTAAAAGGAAATGATTATGAAGGTACAATGGGTACAATTAGAGTTAAACGCGGCTCCTCATTTACTCTTCCAGAGTGTGGTTTTACTAAACCATACTATTCATTTAGAACTTGGGAAGTTTTAAATTCTGAACATGCTCCAGGATACACATTTACTCCTTCAGCAAATACTAATATTTATGCCCTTTGGAGCCAAAGTGATGCTCAAAAGGTTGAATATTTCATTGGAGTTAAACTTCACTTCGATAAGGACGTTATTGATATTAACAACAACGCGGATACCGGAGCATGCAAGGGCGAAGAAGGTTATTATGCAGTTGCAAAGACCTATTACAACTCGATGTCATCAGCTGTAAAAACAATGTTCTGTGAAAATGCGGAATATGCTAATGGAAGAAGTAGATTCATTGCCTGGGCACGAGCAAATGGTGAAGATTTAAATCTTGCAACACACGCAATTGTCTCAGGTTCGGCTAGAGGACTTGACTCAGCAAGAAACAACAATACTAAAGCATTAACCGTTGCTATTATTGCGGTCACACTTGTAACCTCTGGCTCTTGCTTAGGATTAATTATCTTTAAGAAAAGAAGACATATTTAGTTAACAACTAAAAAGACTAGCTACCATTTGGTGGCTTTTCTTTTGTATAAACATGTGTAGATAAAATAACAAAAATAACGAGTTTATTAATATTTTTGTTATTTTGCTTTCGCATATGAACGTATAATATACTTAATGATTGTTGTTAAAAACTTAACAAAAATTTATACAACTGTTAAGGATCAAGTTTTAGCGCTAGATTCTGTTAATTTTACTTTGCCTGATAAAGGCCTAGTTTTTATTGTAGGTAAGTCTGGTTCAGGAAAATCTACCCTTATCAACATGATTGGTGGTCTTGATGACATTACTGAGGGCGAAATTTTAATTGATGGAATGTCTATTGGCAAATTAAATCAATTTGATTTAGATGAATACCATAATAATTATCTTGGAATTATTTATCAAAATTACAATTTATTTAATGAAGAAACTGCGTTAGACAATATTCAAATTGCCAATATAATTGCAAAGAACAAAAAGAATGAAGAAGAGATAAGGGAGCTTCTTACTAAGCTTGATCTTAAAAATAAAGCAGACTCATTAGTTATGAATCTTTCTGGCGGCGAGAAACAAAGGGTCGCTATCGCTAGAGCTTTAGTGAAAGACCCTAAACTTATTCTTGCAGATGAACCAACCGGCAACTTAGATAGCAAAACAACTAAGAAGATTTTTGACCTTCTAAAGAGAATTTCAAAAGACCGACTTGTTATTGTAATTACTCACGACATGAAATCTGCTTTGAATTTTGCTGACCGAATTATCAGTCTTAGCGATGGCAAAATTGTAAAAGACGTAAGCAAGCACACAAAAGGTGGTGCTAATGTTACATATGTTGAACTCGATGACACTCAAGAATTAAACGATGAAAAGATTGCTGAACTTAATGAGGCAATTAAGAAAACTAAATTCCGGCTTATTAAGAAAGGGCATCATTTTGTGTCGACCGAAAATATAGAAAATGCAGAAAAATCTAGTGATTTTATTGATAAAAAGACAAAGTTTACTTTTAAAAGATCTTTAAGAACAGGACTTCAATCATCCAAAAGAAATATATTTAGCTTATTATCAACAAGTTTAATTAGTACATTCATAATTGGATTGCTTTCGGTGTCAGTTGCTTTCACTAATTTTAAAGCCTCAAAAGCAGTTTCAGATTTAACCGAAAAATTTGATTTAAACAATCTAATCATTCGTAAGTCATTTTCAAAAACAAATAAAGTAATTCATATGGATAAACACTTCTTTGTTGAAATCAAAGATGAAGATGAACAAAGGTTTGATAGTTTAAACCTAAGCGGTAAAAGATACCCTCTATATAATATAAACATATTATATTCGAGTGACCTCGGTATATGGCCAGATGTTGGAATGACCAACAACACTTTAGAGTATGATTACTTTTATCCAACAAATGGATATGGTGTCATTAAGTGCGACTTGGAATATTTAACAAAAGTATTTAAAGGTGAACCACAAGTTATTGCAGGCGCTATAGATGACAAAATTATTGCAGACAGAATCATTGTTTCAGACTTTATGGCAGATGCTTGTATTTTCTTTCATCCAACATACGAAAGTGATGACGAGAATGAACCATATAAGAATTTGATTGGGAAAAATATGCGCTCTCGTTTCCGTGTTGGAGCGGTCATTAAAACAAATTACAAAGAAAAATATGCACATTTTATAGATATTTTTGAAAGAATGAAGCTTGAACCATACAAAGCAACAGAACTAAGAAAAGAGATAACAAATTCAAGTTTATATGTTAGCTATATTAATGATTGTCAAAGTTATTTAAACTACGGATATACATTTGATCCAAACTTTATTGAAAACTACAAAAATAAACTAAATCACGGATTCTTTAGTAACTGCACATATCAAGTTGATGGAAGCCAATATGCTGCAGACCTTCCTCCTGATGGATATTCAATGTATGTCAAAAAGGACCTAAATGATTATGAAGTTCTCTGTAATATTCGTACCTATAACCAATATTTCAATACGAACATCACTTCAGTAGATGATCCAAATTTCATAGAACACACATTGCTAATAAAACATTATGGTTATGAAGACTTCTTAAGAAAGACACCTAAACATGAAATCACAATTAAAATAGTGGGCTTAATAAAAGCAGAATCTTACAAACATTTCTACGGCAATGCTAAAACATGTAGAGAGATAAGAGATTGGAATATGATCCAATATGGTTGGGCTTATTCAGAACCTGCTGATTGTTATGAAATATATACAAAGATGTCTCCATACTTCTATTACAACTCAGTCGACTGTTTTAATGCTGTTTATAATACAATTGATGCCATAACAATATTCTCACAAGTATTTAGTGTTTTACTTTACTTACTCCTTGGAGTTTTAACATTAGTTATCATTCTCCATAACGTGAGGATTATTAAAAAAGAACAATACCGAATGGGGGTTTATAAGTCGCTTGGCTACTCTAATGTTTATTTGACACTTGTAATTTTGATTACAAATATTGTCATGTTGCTTGGAATATTTGCGATCTCAACTGCCTTCTCATTTGGTGCAAGTGTGCTTGCGAATAGACTACTTCAATACGGATTCTATAAATTCACCTCAAATAGAATTTATTACGAGATTACATTATTAGTGTTTAGTTTTAAATTTGCAGCAATCTTTAACGTGGTTACCTTAGCTCTAATGCTTGTTTCCTCATTTGTTCCTCTTCTAGTTATTAGAAAAATTAAACCAAGCAAGATTATTAGAAATGCAGAGTAAAGAAAGGAGTTAGTAAGTGATTGAAGTAAAAGACCTAATGAAGGTTTATGTAAACGGAAAGAATAAGATTACCGCTTTAAATTCCGTGAATTTTAAACTTCCTGATAAAGGTCTAGTTTTCATCATTGGTAAATCTGGCTCTGGAAAATCTACATTACTCAATATGCTTGGAGCGCTTGATGATATTACATCTGGTGATGTTATTGTAAATAACTTTAGTTATTCTCAAATGAGTAACAAACAACTTGATTTATTTAGAAACAATTGTCTTGGTATTATTTATCAAAATTACAACTTATTTGAATCTGAATCGGTTGTTTCAAATATCAAAGTTGGAACTGACTCTTTAGGCTTACACATTCCTGACGAAAAGATAATCGAGATGTTAAATAACTTAGACCTTGATGATGTTCGTGAGAAAAAGGTGAAAGAACTTTCTGGTGGCGAGAAACAAAGAGTCGCTATCGCTCGAGCGTTGGCAAGAGATCCAAAATTCATTCTTGCAGATGAACCAACAGGCAACCTTGATACTAAAACTGCAAAGATTATCTTTGATATTTTGAAGAAAATTTCTGGAGAAAGATTAGTAATTGTTATTTCTCATGATGTTAAATCAGCACACGAATATGCTGACAGAATCATTCGTTTAAGTGATGGCGAAGTGGTGGAAGATTTAATTAGAAACACCAAGAGAAAATCAAAATTAGATAAGGATTTCATCTATATTGATGAAGATGACGAAATAAACGAACAAGAAATAGAAGAGATTAATAAATCAATCGAAGAACCTTTACCAAAACTTAAAAAGAGACAAAGAGCATTTGTGGACTTTGATGGAGTAATTGAGAGTAATAATGAGCTGATTGAAATGAGAGTTAAACACACCAACTTCAAGAAGGTTGCAAAAACTTCATTAACAATCTTAAGACACAATAGGTTCTCTTTGATTGTTACAACCATCTTAACGATTTTAATGGTGTCTTTACTTACCCTTGCCACCTCATTTATCGCATTTAAAGGTGAAGTTGCTATTTCGGATGCTGCGAGCATAAGAGATGTTAAATGTCTTTATATGAGAAAGGGATATTCATTTACAGGAACTCCTGAAAACGTAAAGAAAGACTTCTATGTTGAACTTAAAGATGAAGATAAAGAGTCCGTCAAGAAACAAAGATATGATGGAGAAATTTTTGAAGTATATAACACAAGCCTTCCGCTTTCAGGAGCCTGGTTCCCTGAAGTTATTTTGAATACAAATAATGATTACTCCAAATTCTATATGGATGTCGGTTTAGGAACAGTCGTTTGTAATGAACAATATGTAAAACATATCTTTGGAGAAAACTGTGAAGTATTAGCAGGTTCCTTATCAGGTTTAGAAAGCACCACAAAGATTGTTGTAAGTGACTACTTTGCAGATAGCCTTTTATATTATCGACTTGACTTACGAAGTGATAATCCAAATGAGCCATATAAAAACATTATTAACACGTCGTTAAATGCTAGATTTGAATTTGGAGCAATTATCAAAACTAACTACAAAGAAAAATACAAGAGATATTACGACATGATTCTTTATGGACAAGAACATCCTGAAGAGCTGAATGATATACATAGAAGAATTGGCGCAGACGAGGACTTTGAAATCTTTGAAGACGATTGCAATTCTTATCTTGGTTTTGCGTATTCTACAAATCCAAACTTCGCTGAAGATTATAAAGACAATGTTGGTCATGCATTTACAGGAAACTCGTTCTGGACCACAAAAGAAAATGCCGAAACTAAAGACTATAAACGTTTCAACAGTTCATATTCCTTCATAGAGAATGAGCATGTAACTGGGCACGACGTTTGGATGAATGTTAAAGATTACAACGCTTTATTTGGCACAAATGTTGAAGATAGAAATTCCGAAGATTTTGAGGAAAAAACGCTATATTTATACAATTTCGGCATGGAACAAGACACATCAGAAACTCCGCGAAGAAGCTGTGTAATTCACATTAAAGATGTATATGAAACTTTTAACACAATAACATTCTTAGCATCTAAAGAACTTGTTCGTGAACTTACTGAATACACGATGTTTGCATTTGGCTATCACTTCGATAATGTACTTGATTCGTATAAGGTTTATGAAGCGCTTCATGAGAGATTATTTTTCTCTCAACAACATACATATGAAGCTGTCTTTAACATGATTGATGTAGTTAATATCTTTTCACGTATTTTCTTATCTATTTTTAGCGCGTTACTCGCGATACTCGTGTTAATTCTTGTAACTCATAGTTTGAGAATGATGAAACGAGAAAAATATAGATTTGGTGTTTATAAATCTCTTGGATATTCAAATAAATATCTAAATGCGTCGGTAGCGGTTGCTAACTTGTTTACGATGATATTTATCTTTGTCGTGTCGTTTGTTATCTCATTTACTTTGTCATTCCTAGTTAATTCAATCTTGCAATTTGGTTTCTATAACTATTACAAAATTGAGTTATATCAACTAATTAGATTACTTATCTTTAGATGGGATTATGCTTTGTACTTTAATTTAATTACCTTATTTATATTCTCCGTTACAACCTTGATTCCATTATTAAAAATAAGGAAGATTAAACCAAACAACATCATTAAAGATTCAGAATAAAAAGTGGTACAAAGTACCACTTTATTTTTATGAGAGAACGTCGCTAGCGTACTTTTGGACTCCGCCAACAAAGAATGAGTAATTAGTTGTAACTGGTCCAACAGTTGCTTGGGCACCATTTAATGTAACGTCAACATCAATCTTCTTATCAGAGTAACTACAATTAACGGTGTCATATTCTGTAGTGAATTCAGTATAAACTGTTCCGGTTCTTGTAAGTGTTGTAACAATAGTAAGAGCCCTCAAGTCAGTAAGGTTAATTTCGGTTGATAAACCATTTACAACAGTCAATGTAGTTGTTGCAAATTCACTATCATTTGCATACTTAATCTCGTATGTTGAGCTTACAATTGCATCGTTTTCGTCCAATGAATCTGTAATTCTAACCTCACAGTCTTTAGCATCATTAAGGGAGTTCAGCGTGATCAATAACACCCTTGTTCCACCTACAGGCGGGCTATCCATTGGTCCTGGTGAATCACCATCAACAATAAAGTTGGTTGCTGGCGGTGATGAATCTGAATATTTAGTTCCGTGGAACGAATAGTTAGTAATTTCATCATCATCGTCAACAGTGATTTTGGCAGGAGAACTAGTTACAACTGTAAATGTAACAACACCTTGTTTTCCTGATGCGATGAAGATACCGATTGATTCACCGCCGTTTCCAGAGACTGTAACTGGTGCAAAATCAACACCAATTGGGAATGTGTTGCCAGTAGTCTTGGTTGTAATTGAATAAGCATTAACCATGTCTTTGTCTTCGCCAGAGCTAGCTCCGATATCGAGGTACATTAAGTATCCACCATAAGATGAAGAACTTGAATTTGCTGCGCCCAATGCGTATTCACCAGCGTCTACTGGAATCTCAAAGTAATATAATGCATTAGGTACCGGACAGTGGTCTAAGTAAGCGGCGTCAAATAATCTAGTTCCTCTTGTACCAGAAGAATATGAATTATCAGAATATTGATAAACATATTTGTTTGTTAAAGATGTATCGGTGTTTTCGTAAATAACCGAAATCTTCTTAACACTATTGCTTACTAAATCATCACCACTTCTAACGATGTGGTATAACGAGAAGAAGTTATCTGAGTCAGATGCGTAAACACTTGATGAGGTTGGTGTACCACGGCTGTAATATGAACCTGCAAAGAAGTTGATAATACCTTTTTCTGGCAAGTTAAAGTCAATTGCATTTACTGGAAGTTTATAGCTATTTTTTGTGTTTCCAAGTAGCTTAATATTATTTCTTGTGACATAGCTATTATAAGTAACTGAACTTCCGATAAAGTGAAGACCATGAACGAATGAGTGGCCATTTAAAACACTATCAAGAGTTCTTCTTGAATCATTATATTTTTGAAGACCTAAGGCAGTTGGTGTCGTGCTATTACTCTTTGTGTAACTATAGTTAACTGAGTGGTTTTGGTTATAACCATCCATTTCATCTTTAATGTAAACATAGTTATTTGCACCATATGTAGCAGAGCTATTTGTTAAAATTTCTGCTTTTGTTCTGTTATATGATGGGAAGGTTATTTTGTTACCGGTTGTTTTACCATTGTCAGTACCAGAGTTAATGTATCTTGAATCGTATGTTTGATCGCCTAAAGCATTCGCAATAAATCTACTCTCATATGATGCAGTACGAATTGTCATACCATAGTTATTTCCAGAATAGTTGTGGTTAGCAACACCTGAAACAATGTAACCAGTGTTATCTCCGCTAGGAGTAAAGTAGTCGTTCGCAACCGTTGTAAGTGGTTGAACTGTACCAGGAATATTGTTTACTTGAACGTAGCTAGATCTTGTATAACTTCCTTCATCTAAATAGTTATAAATAACTCTATTTGAATCTGGATCTTTATTAACGATGTTAGACATAATGTTAGAACCATAGTAAATAGAAGCACTTAAATAGTCATTACTATAAACTCTCATTCTTTGATAAGAGGTGCTTGTAGAAGATGGAGAACTAGTTGGGTTTTGTTGGATAGTTTGAGCGCTTGCACTTCGAAGTTGCGCACGAATTCTTCTATTGAAGTCTTGGAAGTTAATTGAACCTCCCCATTGGTCACCGCCACTTGAACCTCCTCCTGAATCTTTGTAGTTAGCAAAATATTCAGATAAGTCTTGGCTATATGAACCACTTGATCCAATCTTTGTTGTATGACCAACAAGAGCGTAGTCTGACAACTTACTTGTAATTTCAGATTTAGCAGTGCTGGCTTGTCCATTTACATCTAAAGTGGCGTCACCATTAATTCTAATTCCGCTTATATCAGCATTTACATAACCTGCTGCTAAACCAATTAATGTTTCAGATGTCTTCGATTCAACTGTTACATTATTGAGTGTAAAGTCATTTAAAGTATTGATTGATGAATCATAAGTAAGATTAGCGTCTATTTCTCCAACAACACCAAAGAAACCAACGATTTCTGGTTGTTCTGAATAATCAATACCTCTAGGTTTTTCTAAATCAGTTTTATTAGAAACTGTGAGGTTGTTAATTGAAACGCCATTTCCTTCAAAATTACCAAGGAATGGATAATCCTCGGTTCCGATTGGTGGTAAAACCCAACCAGTCATATCAAGTCCTGTTGATTGAAGTGATGGGTCTAAAACGAAGTAGAATTGTTTATCTATTGTCCCGTCATTATTTTTATCTTTATTAAATGTTCCGTTATATTGAAGCCATGCAAGGTTATATAGTTGACGTGGAGTTTTAATTCCATAAGGATCTCCAGCGCTTCCATCACCATAGGCAAAATATGCTGACATTGCAGCGCCATCAATATCTTTGAATTTTTCGTTAGTGAATTGTTTTCCAACAAACCATGCAAAAGTACCGACAGTAACTGCCAGAGCAGTAAAGGTCGTTGATAAAATAAGTACTATAGAGGTTAATTTCTTTTTCATATTAGACGTATAACCCCCAGTCACATGAGAATCCTAAGTTTTCTTCAAGTATAGGATTTCCAAGGTAATAAGAACAAATATATTCAAGTGCAGCTGGATTGTAATTCATAACAATACCAATATATTTAATTGACTCGATATCATCATCATAGATGGTTAACTCTTTAGTGAATGTTGCGGTGCCATTATTGCTGACAGTAACAAAAGATTTGTCATCACTTAAGTTAGTTTTATTAATTGGTATATATGTTTTTGTACCGTTGCCAAAATCATAGCTTTGTGTTCCGTTTGTCTTTGGATCATTCGCAAAACCAAGAGTATTGAACTTAACAGCTGAACTTAATGGATTGTGTTCTGCTTCAAGTTTGAAATAAATCATTTCTAACTTATTCGCAGTAGCATTGTATTTATAAACTGTGGTGGAGTTGTTGTGTTCGTTGTCTGAAACAACACCAAAACACGCTCCATCTACAAATGTCGAATGTGATGTGTCTGCTTCTAGCGCTGCATCTAAGGCAGTTTTTGTTGCATATGTAACACTTGTGAATGATGAGCCATTATATTTTCTTAATGTTCCAGGTTTATTGGTGGAATCATAGTTTTCATCTTCATTAATTAAAACATAGTCGCCGCTTGATAAGCCGCTTGTTGATAAAGAAGCATAAGTTGGATAGGTTGCTTTGATTTCGTTTGGAGTTTCAGCAACAAACGAACATTCAGTGACCGCTCTTACAATTTCTCTTACCCCTTCAACTTCTACCAAGAAAAGAACAGGATGATCTTGGTCTTCAAGAGCATATTCATCCATTGAGAAAGAGAATGAGTTAGATGAATTAGAGCCAAAATCAATAGTGGCAATTGGTGTTGGATTAAATCCCCAAACTGTAGAACTAGCACTTCCGTACCACTCATGTAATGAAATTGATAAGCCATTACTGGTTACATTGACAACTGGGAAGTCATCATTTGCATTTTGCTTTTGTTTGATATTTGTAAACCAAGCAAGAGTACCCATCACTAAAGATGCCAACGAGAAAAATGTTAGTGACGATGCCGCTATGATAGTTAACAACGATTTAATTGACAACTTTTTCATCGCTTAAGGAAATAAAAAACCAGCAACCCTTTCCTTAGGCAGCTGGCTATCTTATTAAGACCCTATAGTTTTGCGTCGCCACATCACTGTGGTTTTGCCTTTGTCTGCACTCTATTTTATAGAGCATAGGCCAACAATTCAAGGATTTTGTATATATAAACAAAATATTTTCTTAATCATAATTTAGTTAAAAAACACTGAAAAAGACAAAAATTTGCAGGATTTCCAAGGTATTTTTGAAATTTCTAGATTTTTATGAAGTGTTTTTTTCTATTGACAAAATAAGTTAAATTATCGAAACCAGCTTGTTTAATTAGTTGGATATATTTATCAAAATTTTGGTTGAATCTTTCGATTTCATGAGCGTCGCTTGAAAGGGTTAAATACCTACCTCCAAGTGATCTATATAAGTCCAAGATATATTTAGTGTGTTCAATTGGAAGGACCTCTTGAACCTTCAAATTAATTTCCAAAGCTTTATTATTCTTGATGATTGTTTTTAAGATTTCTTCAACAATGTCTTTGTACGTTTGAATTATTATTTTGTTGTCTGCAAGATAAGCAGTTTTAAAGCCATAATCAAAATGACAAAGCACATCATAGTCATTGAAATTTTTGATTGCTTCAAGTTCACTTTCAAAAAAGATTTTTAGAGTTTTCTTTATTCCAAATTTTTTGAAGACTTCAGGAAAATAAAAATCAATTCTTTCAGCCTCGTGAAGAGAAAAATTGATCAAATCAAAATGATTATTTTTAATTATCTCGTTTATTCTTTTTATCTCGGTTGGCTTATAACCTATTTCGATTCCGCGCAATATTCTTATACTCGGGTATTTCTTCTGAAGTACATCTAATTCGCAATTTTGCTTAGCAACATCAAAGAATAAGTCTTTATTTTGGTCTAAATAATTAAGATCGCAGTGGTCAGTTAATACAAAATAATCTAGCCCAAGCTCAGTGGCTTTATCTAAATATTCTTCGATTGCTTGTTTGCTATCGAAGGAGTAATAACTATGAACGTGTTGGTCATGTAATTTCATAACGTAAAATATTATAATCTTCACCTTACGTTAACAACCAGTCAAAGAATATTTATAATGTAAAATATGGAAATTAAATTATTAACTTATAACGTTCAAAGTTGGGATGTAACTGAGCGAAGAATTAAAGGCATTATTGACTTAATTAAAAGATATAATCCTGATGTTATTTTTCTACAAGAAGTAACTCAAACATGGTTCAAAATTTTAAGAAAAGAATTTTCTAGTGTTTATATCTTTACGGGTAGAGATAGACTTTACGCTGATAAGGAAGCACTTAAAAGAGATAGAGAAAAGAACTGTGTTTTATTTAAAAAAGAAAGATTTACTTTCATCTGGAGTCATACATATTGGTTAGGCCCAGATATGAAGCATCCATCTAAATTTGAAGGTTCAGTTTTCAAACGAGTTTTCACCATTACAAAGCTCTTAGATAGGAAAAATAACAAGAAATTCCAGGCAATTTCCACACATTTTGATTATTTAGAGCCAGATGTAAGAACAAAACAAGCCGAAGTTTTAAGTAGTTATTTAAAGTCACAAAAAGACCAAGTCCTCCTAGCAGGAGACTTTAACGGTGGACCAACAGAAGATTTCTATAAGATAATGACAGACAAAGCCGTTGATATAGGAGAAGAATTTAAACAAACAGAAATTACCTATCACGCATATGATAGATACCCACATGAAAGAATTGATTATATATTTAGAAGTAAAGATATATGTGCGAAGGAATTCAAACTTATAAAGGATCAATTTGAAGGCCTGCCTCCAAGTGATCATTATCCATTATTTGCTCTAGTTGAGCTAAAATAAAAGGGCTATGCCCTTTTTTTAAATATTTTTTACGATATCAAACATGACATCTTGAGCGTGTAATGCTTTTGTCTCGCTTACTTCTTTACGATATTTTCCTGGAGTCATTCCAACAAGTTTTTTAAATGTTTTATCGAAGAATTGAACATCATTAAAACCAACATCCAATGCGATTTCTTCAATACTTAATTCTTGTCTTTCAAAAAGAAGTTTCATCGCAGTAGAGATTCTATATTTAATAATGTAGTTAACAACGGAGTCTCCAATTTCTTCTTTAAACTTTCTACATAAGTGACCAACAGAGTAGTTAAACTCTTTGGCAATATCTTCTAAAACAATCTTTTCTTTATAGTGTTCTTGTATGTATTCGACAACTTTATTTTTCTTGTATTCTTTCTGAATATTTACTCGATTTTCTGAAGATTCGTTCTGAAAATACCTAGTAATTTGGATAAGAATCATCTCTAAAGCACACTTAAACATTTGCGGATAAGCGAACTCATTTTTAAACTCTACTTTCTTAACGTAAGGAATATCACTATCGGGTTGGAATTCATAATTGTTGATGTATTCATTGATAAGAATGTTTAAGATATTCATCTTCTCATCATTTAAATGTCCAACCTTATTACAAATTAAAGAATCATTTAATCCTTTAGCGGAGAAACAAATTGAAACAGATGAAAGAAATGTTTTATCTGGATTATGAGTGTGCTTAGCACCTGGTGGAGTAATTAGAAAATCTCTTTCAGAAAGTTGATATTCTCTATCATCAGCTTTAACCGCAGCTTTTCCGTTTAAGCAAACATAAAGCTCGTAGTAATCATGGACTTCACCTTCATATATTTTATTAGGATATAAAAGGTAATAATAAAAGGTAATTAAATCAATTACTTCAATTTCACTTTTAAGCTCAATAAAACTAGGATGTTCTGTTTTGTTATTTCTGAATGACGTTAAAGTATATTTTTCGTTAGTCGCCATGTTAATATTGTCTAATAATTGTTAAGAAAATCCAAACGAAAAATAAAAATATTACAATTCAAAGCGCTTGCATATCAAGAAAATACAAAAAAGGGTTCGCATACTTCATACACATAAAGCGATGAATATATTTAAATATATGTATCAATCCATAATTTTGGAGGAATTTTTATGAAAATTAAAAACATTATTGGAGTAGTTGCTTTACCTGCTCTTTTGATGGCAAGCGCAATTGCTTTTGCGGGTGCCAAAAAAGCAGAGGAAGCAAAAGCAACTGATGTTGGCGAAATTACAATTAGTGAAGTTCGTAACGCAATCAGCACTTCAACTGCAATCTACCTTCTTCCAACACAAAACTATGATCTTCCAGATAGTTGGGATTATGCATATGTTGGTGCTAGTGAAAGTGATGGAATTTTCATCAATGGTGCGAAGTATGATGGTGGAGTTTTAAAGTACGCTGGCACTGGTAGCGCATTTATTACTCTTTATTTTGGTCTTCCACAGGCAGCAACGGAAGGTGACGTTGTTGAATTTAAAGGTCAATTTGTCTCAGCAGCAGCCGGTTGTTCATTCACAATTGATTACACTGCACAAAGATTTGCTGAAACATGGATTCGTGGTCTTGAAGATTATGACACCGTTTCTTTAGCGGATGCTAACATGCCTGATTTCGCTGCTGGTGCAGCTATCAACACAGACGATATGGGTGCTGATTACACATATACAGGCGATGCTGCAGCACTTCCTATGAGAAAAGGTTTCTTTGGTTTAACAAACAGCACAGGAAGCTATGCTTTCCAATTCAATTACCAAAAGACATCAACAGGTACCGGATGGTTCCACGTCTTGATTGGTGGACAAGGTCCTCTTTGGAGAACAGGTCACTTTATTGATTTCGGCTTCCTTGATGCTTGGGCCGATACAGGTCATGCACAAATTCATGAAATGACTGGTAAAGATGATAACTGGGTAGCTGACGTTGTTCAAGAAACTGGCGCAATTGCATTAGGTTGGAATGTTGGTGAAACCAATTTATTAGAAATGGGCAATATCAAAGTTAAGGGTTCCTCACAACACTTTATCTTCTTTAAAGTTAATGGCGTACTTAAGTTTGGTGAATACTGGAGTTTAGCAGCAGGCGACATGACAACAAAAGTTTGTTTACAATATGGCGGCACAGACGCTTCAGTTACAAACACAATTTACCCAGAATCCACTACTTTATCAGCAGGAACATATGTTCCAGAAAGTAGACAATTATACTTCAATATGGCTAAAGATATTTGTCCAGCAGTTTGTAACTGGTCTGATTATTTTAAATCAGTTGAGGGAAATGGCTTAAAACTCAATGGCGCAAACGTTGGAGTTTCAAACTGGAATTATTTTAAGAAAACTGGTAATAAACAAATGTTCTTAGCTTTAGGCGATATTGGTATTACACCAACAACCGGAGATATTCTTACCGTTAGTGGAATGTTTAAAGCTAAAAATGGCTTGGTATTGTATAAAGTCAACTTTAATACTTGCAACTTCCAATTCGATGGTGAAACATGGCACTCTGTAAATCCTAACTATGAAGCTGGAGACTTTGCTAAAGACTTATTAAAACTAACCGCTCCAGTTTGTTCGGCAGCACAAGATGGTAATCATGATGCTTTAGAATCACTTTGGTTAACATTAGCAGACGGCGAACACTACGCTTCATTAGTCAGCGACGAAAAAGACATTTTAGTTGGTGCAACAGCCGATAGCACAATCGTTGTTCCAGCCACAGAAGCAGGTATTGATGAAATGCTTCCAGAAGATGCTGTCGCAGCAGCAATGTACCGTTATGATTACTGTACAGCAAAGTACGGCTTAACAAACTTCATTTCTAGTAGAACTGTTAGCGGTTCATTTGCTACAAATGTTTCATCACCAATGAACAATGGTTCAAATAGTACATTAATTATTGTTATTGCAGTCTTATCTATCACCTCTTTATCATTAGCAGGCGTCTTGGTGTTCAAGAGAAAACATAGATAATTCGTTATAAACAATCAAAATTAGAGGGCAAGTTTTGTCCTCTTTTTTTATGCGCGTTTGCATATATATTACAAATATGCCTCAAAAAAATATAAACACAATTAAGTATTAATTGATATAATATTTAAGACAATCATAGAGAAGGTTATATATGAAAATAAAGAATCTTATCGGAATAATTGCCTTACCAACATTATTGTTTGGCGGCATGATTTCTTTAGTAAAAGCAAGTTTTAAGCATGCAGAAAGAGTAAATGCTGCTGATTATGGAACTTTTGAGTTTAATGACCCAAATAATGATAGTAATGCTAATTGCATGTACGCCATGCTTCCGACAACAAACGGATTACCGGCTGGTTGGGAGACAACCCCGTTTGCTCCAGTAGATGGAAATAGCGGAACCTTCGTTAATGGAACACGCACAGGAACCGAAATTAAAAAGGTCGGTGTTAGATCTTACTATATTCCAATTTATTCACCAGCCAAGAGTGTTGAGGTTGGAACTATTGCAGTTGTAAAAGGAAGTTGGACAAATGGATCTGATACTTTTACTGTTGCTGAGTATAGTAGAAAATGGGACGGCGCAAAATGGGTTCCTGTTTTACAGGCATACGACAAAATCACATTATCAGACGTTGGTTTTGAAGACAAAGACCGCGTTACCTTTGATAATACAGTTCTTGCCCCAAGCGCATGGAACACTTATGCTCCATCAAGTGAAAACACCACAAATAGCTTTGCTTTTGAGTTTGAATATGAATCCTTCTCCAAAGTTGATGGAACCCTTCAAATCCGTGTTGGAACTTCAGGTCCATATGAAGAAGGTCATCACTATAGATTAGACCTAAATAACTCTTGGGGACCAAATGGTGTAATGGTTTTCTGGGAATATAACGGCACTTCAAGCGTTTATCGTTGTTCAGATATTGAATGTGATTTATCTCCTGGAAGTCGTCACACAATTGAATTTGGCTCTATTTATATTCAAGGAAAAACAAATACATTTAACTATGTTAAATATGACGGAGCCCAGGTTTATGGAGAAGAAAGAACTCCTTCAAGTCATGCTAGATCAACAAAAGTAAGTTTCTACTATGGTAAAACTAATATTTTCTTTGGCTCCACAGCAACCACCCCTAAGACAAATACACAAATTTTAAGAGCAAACCATTTTGAAAGTGGTGCAAACGGTGTTTTCTTAGATGGCACTTTAAACGATATTCCACATAATTGGGAAACCAAAGGCGCTCCAGTAAGTAATAGCAATATGTTGCGTAATGGTGATCCTTTATCTACCAATCGTACTGGCAATCCTCCAATGTCGAAACCAGGTGATGGAGAACAAAATAGTTACTTCTTATCATTCCAAGATGTTGGAGTCACTTTAAATAATGGCGATTATATCACCATCGGTGATGAATTCCGTTTCTTCTCAGAAGGAACAGCATATTCAATGAATGTTATTCCATTCACAATGAAGTATGTAAACGGACAAATGATTAATGTTGAAAACTTACACGAAGAACTCTTAGAGAAGATTTCTAATCATTGTAATCTCGGTTATTATGAAGACGACAAAGTTGATGATATAAACGCTATTATTGATGATGCTGAAGCTCAAATGCTTTCGAGCGTTCCACAAAAACAACTTTGGGTTTTATTTAAGAATTTCATTGCTCAATTAGATGCAATTCCAATTAGCCCAGAAAAATATGCTGAATTATTAGCTACTGCTAAAGCTGACGGAAAAGATGAACTTGATGCTATCGCAAGTCCTCAGAATTATGATGAAGCAAATCTTGCGATTGTTACTCCTATTGTAAATGACGCAAAGAGCGATATTGATGCTGCTACAACTATTGAAGAAGTAGACCAAATCGTTCAAGATGCAAAAACTGAGATTGCTGCAAACGCTAAAACTAAACAAGTTGCCGCCGAAGAAGCAATTATGGCAAGTGACACATTACTTGATGAGTATCTTGAAGCATATGATGTTATTACAACAACAGATTTATCTTGTGTAGGAGATATGGTTTTTCGCAATGAAGACAGCGGAACCTCATATTCAAGCGGTGGTTTTGATGACACAACAACTAGATTTGCTACTTCAAGTCAAAACACGGACGGAAACGTGATTTTCCAATTTAATTATTCAAGTACTGATCCAAATTCAAGAAAACACGAAGCACAGATTTTTATTAGGATGAGAGGCGTTGGTACCGATTCTGATTGTTTCAGGTTTGAAATCGGTAATTCAATTGGCGAAGATGCCGGTGTTGGCATAGGCAAACTTATCGCAGATCATTCTGCTGACAGACTGACTTATAATTCTCAACTCGCAAAAAACACGACATATAAAATCGAATGTGGTTGTATTGATTTAGAAGGTTTCGCACGTACACTTCTTTTTATGAAGGTCAATAACAACCTTGTTTTAAAAGAGATTGTTGATTCGTATGCAGAACATCAACCAACTATTCGTATAATGGACTCATTCACCGAAGGTGATGACGAAGCAAGATTGTCTCCTGTTGAGGAAGGCACTTCAAAAGGCACAAATAATCCAACATTACTTGGAAGACTTATGCTTGATCCAACATCAACAAAGAGTAATTTGTATGTAACTTTAAAAGATAATTCACTTCCAAGCGAAGCAATATTATTCCCACATGAAAAATATGCCTTCACTGTTGGTGGTCAAGAAGTTGCAAAATGGCGTTCAGAAACAAATATTAAAAAGATGACCGATACTAAATATAGAGTCGAGTTTAACTCTAATGATTTAGTTGAAGATGGCACCGTTGTTCATATTGGCGGTCTATTTAGTTACTTAAATGGTGAACTATCTAAATCTTTGTATCGTTTCTTTGCGACTGATTTTGTTTATCATGAGGCATCCAACTCATGGAGCCAAACAGCTCCAACTGATAGAGAAACAATTCTTTATGAAGCAAAAGAAACATTAAAGAATTACGTTAATGAAACCGAATATTCTGCGGAAAACTGGGCAAAAATCAATGATATTATCAATGAATATCTTGGAAAACTTGACGCTGCAGAAACAGAACAAATTCAGTCAGTTTTAAATGAAGCTCTAGGAAAAATTGATGTTATTCCAACAATTTTAGACGAAGCTAGAGCAGCTGGTAAAAACGAGTTAGCAACTTATTCAGCAAGCAAGACATATCGAAGCGAAGAACAAGCCGAATTAAATAAAATTTTAAATGATGCTTATGAACAAATTGATGCTGCTGTTGATCAAACAACCATTAACTCAATTGTTGCAACCGCAAAAGGAAAAATAAATGGGTTAAAAACAGCTGAACAAAGAGATGCAGAAGATTTATTAGCAAGCAAGAAGTCTGGTAAAGCAGAAGTCAATTCACTTTCTGCATTACTTGAAATGGATCGTTACTCTGAAGTAGACCAAGAAAAACTTGTTAACTTAACTTATGATGCTTTAGCAAATATTGAAAAAGCAACAAGTGAAGAAGAAGTAGCAAACATTGTTGCTAAATATAAAGCAAGCATTAAAGAAGTCCAAACCACTGATGGTTCCATCTTTGATGGAGACAAATATGTCAAAGAAGAAAAGGGTTTAGACAAGAAAACAAAAATAATTATTATTGCCTGTAGCGTTGGCGGCGCACTTTTAATTGGTGGCGGCGTTACAGCAGGAATATTAATTTCTAAAAAGAAAAGGAGACAACATAATGAGAAAGCTTAACTTTTTAGGTGCCCTAACAGTAGTAGGAGCAGTTACACTTACTGGATGTGGAGGTAAAAAACGTGAACAAAAGAACGTTGACACTTCCATGGCTCAACTTGAAATCTCAACATTCGATGGTGGTGTTGGTGATGAATGGTTAACAAATGCTGCTAACTTATTCATGGAAAAGAATAAAAATAGAACAGACTTTGAAGAAGGTAAAACTGGCTGCCAAATTTGGATCTCGAAAGACAGATTTGGTGGAGACTATCTTTTAGAGTCTGATTTCCAAAAAGATATATATTTTACGGAAAATATTGATTATTATCGTTTGTCCAACAAGAACAAATTAATGGATATTACCGACATTTTAACTGAAGAAAATCCTGAAGATAATAACAAGAGAATCATCGATAAGATTGATCCAAACCTTAAAGACTTCATGAACCGTGGTGGCAAATATTATGCCGTTCCTTTTTATGATTGTATTTATGGTCTAGTCTATGACAAAGATTTATTTGAAGAAAAGAGCTTCTACATGACTGATGCTGGTGGATTTACAAATGATCCAACACTATTCGGCACTGGCCCAAACGGAATTCCAGGTGACTGGGACGATGGTCTTCCAAAAACATATGAACAATTTAAATCAATGATGCAAATGATGCGTACAAAGCAAGTTACTCCATTTGTTTATTCAAACAACTCTGAAGTTTCTTTCTACACCGCTAGAGCATTAATGTCATATTGGAGTGATGATGAAGGATTTGAACAAACAAATCTTAATTACACATTTGATGGCATAGCCTCAAACATTATCACAAACTGGGATGGAGACAATCCTATTACAGAATCTGTTGCAATTAATAAAGACAAAGGTTATTTATTAAGACAGCAAAAAGGTTTCTACAACGCTCTTAAGTTTGCAAAAGAAATCTTATGTTCAACCCCAGAAAACTATCTTGCAACTTCAAATAATACAACAGCTCAAACAGCGTTCGTTGCAAATAAATATTCAGGCGGAAGTAATAAACCAGCTGCCATGTTATTTGAAGGCACATGGTGGGAAAATGAATCCACAACTGCCTTTGATATTGCTAAATCCTATGGCGCAAATGAATTTAACTTCGGATTAATGCCAATTCCAAAATCACACGAATTGAAAGTTGGACAAGATGCGACATTCTTGAATTTAAATAATTCTTATGGAATTATCAATGCCAACTCTAAACATATTCAACTTGCTAAAGAATTCTTTAAGTTCTTGCACACTGATGAACAATTAAGACAATTCACAGTTACAACAAGCATGACTAGAGGTCTTAATTATTCTTTACAAGCTGAAGACTTAGCAAAAGTTAGTACATTTGCAAAAGATTTAATTGCTATTAAACAAAGTGAACACGTTAAGACGGTTTATCCAGTCTCTGGTTTAGACTACTTTATTAACAACTCCGATACATTCCATTACGATACATGGATTTTCGGTTCTAAGACAAAAGGTAATAGTCCATTTGTTAAGTTCACAACCGAACCAACATTAAGTGCAAAAGGTTTCTTCCAAGATCGTTTAGATTTAATCGACGAAAGCGCATGGAATAGAATTCCTAAATAGAAATGACAAAAGTAAAGAAATATCGTAACGTAAACACTGCAAGTTCATTTTCCAAAAACAAAGGCGATATTCTTTTCTATTGTTTAATTTTAATCATACCTTTAACTCAAATAGCCATCTTCTACTTTGGTGTTAATTTTCAAAGCATTATGATGGCTTTTCAACGTTATGTAACAACCGAAGACAAGTTCTACTGGGATCCTATGGTCAACTTTAATCAATTTAGAGCAGACATAGGCGACAAGACATTCTGGAACATGATTGGAAGTTCATTCATTGTGTGGCTTTTAACTCAGTTCGCTGGAACCGTATTAGCTTTACTATTCTCCTTCTACATTTACAAGAAGAAAAAATTATACAAATTCTTTAAGTTTGTTTTGTTCCTTCCTTCAATTATTCCAGCCTTATTACTTGTCTTAATATTCAAATTCTTTATAAAAGAAGCAACTCCTGCTTTCTTTAATTTCCCAAATACTTTGATGGAAGACTCTAATACTTTCTTCTGGCTAGTAACAGGATTTACGGTTTGGATTTCCTTTGGAAGCCAAGTCTTAATTTATTCTGGCGCCATGGACCAAGTACCAGTGGAAATTTTAGAAGCTGGAAAGATTGATGGTGCTTCTCAGTTTAGAGAATTTATTCAAATTGTAATTCCTTATATCGCTCCTACGATTGCAACGTTTTTAATTGCGGGCGTGGCGACGATATTTACAAACCAAAACAACTTATATTCTTTCTATGGAGACAGAATCCCAGATGAAAGCTTTAGAACCATAGGTTACGAGTTATATAGACTCGTTTCAAAGAGTGGTAATGGTATGTCAAAATATTGTTATGCTTCATTCTTAGGCTTAATCTCAACCTGTGTGGCTGTTCCATTAACATTTGTTGTTAGAAAGATTCTTTCGAAGGTAGGTGAAAGATAATGAAAATTAAGTTAAAACTACCTTCAAACCAAAAGAAATTTAAATTATCAATTTTTAGTGTAGCAATTTTCGTTATCCTTTGTGTCTATGTAATCTCACTATTTATTCCAATTTTATGGGCTACATATTCTTCAATGAACAAGCCAAATGACTACACTAAGTTCTATCTTATGCATGGAGATTTCCCAACCAAGTTAGTATTTGATAACTTTAAACTTGCGTTAAATGATTATGTTTATCACGCAAGTAGTGGTTATGACTTCACATTCGCTGATATGATTGGTAACTCTCTTATCTATGCAATTGGTTCAGCTTTCTTCTTTACCCTTACTCCATGTTTAGTTGCGTATTGTGCCGCTAGATTCAAATTTAGATTCTCAAAAGTCATCTATGCATTCGTTATTATTACGATGTCGCTTCCTATCATTGGATCAATGCCATCAGAGATTAGAATGTTAAAAACCCTAGGAATTTTCGATACTTTTTTCGGAATGTTCGTTTTAAGAGCTAACTTCTTATCAATCTATTTCTTGATTTTCTATGCTCAGTTCCAAATGATTCCAATGACCTATTCTGAGGCCGCAAAAGTTGATGGTGCATCTAACTTTAAGATCATGACTAGAATCATTATTCCGCAAGCCATTCCAACAATTATTACAGTATTTTTACTTTCGTTTATCGCATTCTGGAATGACTATCAGATTCCAAGATTCTACTTACCATCTTCTCCAACAGTCTCACTTGGTTTATTTAACTATGTTAATAGTCCTCCATCAGAGTTAGCCCAAACCCCAATTGAGTTAGCCGCTCTTATTGGATTAACAGTTCCTATTGTCGCTGTGTTTGCGATCTTAAATAAATATTTAAAACTCAATGTTGCTACTGGAGGTATCAAAGGATGAGAAAAAGATTGTTGTTATTTCCTTTACTCGTTTTAAGTCTTGGTACTGTTTCGGCACACTTAGTCCCAAATAAACCTAGTGTATTATATGCCGACCAAACAATTGATAATGTTAAGATTGGCGACACTTTCACCGTTGAACAAAAAACATTAGTTTATAACGATGAAAGTAAGGTCGTTGATGGTCAAATTATTTTGCCAGACGGTACTTCTAAATCAGGTAAACAATTTACCATTGAAATGCCTGGAAAATATACAGTTAACTATAGGGCGTTCTTTGGAACTCATGAAGAAAGTTTATCTGTTTTCTATCATTGCCATAGAAATAGCGGAGATTTCTTTGAAACAAGTGAAAAATCAAATCCTGCAAAAGCGGGTGCATATTCTCATCAATTAAAGAATGGCGATATTCAAGGTGCAAAGCTTACTTTAAATTCAAAGACAACATTTACATATGTCTCTGAAATTGATTTTGCTTCCTTTGGTTCATCTAATCCATTTATTGAATTTATTGTTGATACTTCAAAACAAAGCACTTCAGATCTTGAAACTTTAATTGTTAGACTTACAGATGTTGAAGATAACAACAACTATGTTGATGTTTCTATCACTGATAGTGGACCAGTTGATGATGATGGAAGAGGCTGCTACATTTTAGCGGGCTCCAACAACCAATATAAAACTGGTTATGAAGGAAGTAGATTACATATTTCAAAATATGGCGCAAATGTTGGTAGTTCATTTAGAGACTTACCAGACAAAGGAAATAAACCTGTTCAACTATATTTTGATTATTCAAATAAAGAATTATTAGTCTCTCCAATCATTTATTCAGGTCTTAAGCTAAAGATTACTGATTTAGATGACAAAACCATTTATGGTTCAAATATTTGGGAAGGCTTTAAGAGCGGCAAAGCAAGATTGTCAATCTTTGCTAGCTCTTTAAATAACGCTGAAGCAACATTAATTGTTTCTAAAATTGCTTCACAAGACTTGTCTCCATTAGACTTCGTAGATGTTGATGCACCTGTTGTTGAAGTTGACTATGCTGGACAATCTTTAATTAGTCCTCCAAAAGCAAGCATTAATGTCCCGTATAAGATTTTTGGTGCATCAGTCATTGATAACTATGACCGAAACTTATCATATTCAACCTACGTTACATTTAAAGACACCATTAATAACAAAACAAAAGACATTTCGGTTGTTAATGGAACCTTTACTCCTAAAGAAGTGGGCGAATACACAATTACATATTATGCAAAAGACCATTCCCTTAACGAAGTAAGACACCAAGTAAAGATTAATTGTATTAATGATCCTCAAACAATGAGTATGGATGCTCTAGCTCCAATAGAAGAGCAACTTTATACAGAAATACCTCTTCCATCTACAGAGGACATGTTAGCTCACGTAACTGGTGGAAGCGGAAAGGCAACTATTACTAGAACCATCTTTGATAGTAACAATAATGTAATTAATATTTCAGGCAATACCTTTATACCAGCCTCAATTGGTGATTACAACGTTCGTTACGATGCAGTTGATTATATAGGAAATACAGCTTCTACTAACTTAGCAATTACTATTACTGATCCGGGACACCCAATTTTTGTTGGCACCGTTGATTTACCAAAGATTTTAATTAAAGACCATATCTATACTCTTCCATCTTATCCTGGTGTTGAAGTTGTTAATGACCAAACTGTAAGTCTTAGTTCTAAGATTTATGTTAATGATGTTCTTTTAAACGGAAATACATTTACAGCAAGTGAAGTAAACCCATGTATTATCAAATACGAATTAACTGGTGAAAGAGGAACAGAAATTGCTTCATATCCAGTTAAAGTTATTGATTGTGGAAATCCAATTAACATCGCAAATTATTTTGATGGTGACTTTGAGAAATCCGTTCACACAGGTGATGTAACTTTAAGTGCAACAAGTGGAAATCCAAAAGCCTTATTTGCGTCAGTCCTTCCTTACGATAATCCATTTATTAAGTTTTCAATTGATAAAGCCAACGCCAACTTTAATAAGCTTGTAATCAAATATACAGACTCATCTAATTTCAATAACTCAATAACCTTTAATGTAAGATTTTCTGCGGAAAAAGCATATATTTCTGCAGGAAATGACGATACAGAATATGAATTTACTTATTCAGAAGTTGAAGGAAATGATGAGTACGCAATTGACTTTGTGGCGACCCAAAAAGTCTTAAAAGATATCAAACACAACGAACTAGCTTTAGTTAAGTTTAATGATCAAGGTAAAGCATTCAATGGTTTTAATGCGGGTGTTTATCTTGAAATCTCTATGGTTGGAGTTACTTCAAGTTCATCTATTAAAGTTTTAACAATCGCAAATCAAATTATGGGTAATCTCGATTTTGACCCATATGTTGATATTGCGAACCCAGTTATTATCTTTAAGGATAAGTTTACAAACGAACAACAATATGGAACTGATGCATATGTTCCAGCAGTAGATGTTATTGATGTTTTAAGTAATGCTTCCGCAAAAGTAACTGTTAAAGCTCCCGACGGAACAATCAAATTACAAAATGTAGACGCCACAATTCCTCATTCCTTTAGATTAGATCAATTTGGTAGCTATCTTGTCACTTATCGCTGTACAGACACAGCAGGAAACTCAGCATCATTCCCAAGAAAGATTGTCGTGTATGACTTCAATCCTCCTGTTTTAACTATTACAGGAACTTTAAAAGATAGCTATAAGCTTAATGATGAGGTTTCAATTCCATCATACACAATAAGCGATAATCTTAATGATTATAAGTTAGATATCTTCCTACTTATGCCTGATAATCAACAACGTTTACTTATGACTGATGTAAACGGAAAAGTTACTTCTTACTTAACAAGTAACTCAATGATTTATAATGATTCATTCAAAGTTAATGAAACTACCTTTGTGGCAGAGCAATATGGTAGTTATACAATGAGATTTGTCGCGTACGACTCTGACTATAACAAGACAGTTCAAGAGTTGCATTTTGAAGTTAAATAGGAGGAAAAGATTATGAAAAAAGTATTAGTTAAATTAATGTCATTTGTAGTCATCTCCTCTTGTTTAGTGGGTTGTAAAAAGAAAAACAAATCTGAAGAAGAAGGTTACAAAAAGAAAGTTAAACCAACTCCTGAAGTAATCGCTGATAAGTTCATTGTTCAAAATTCAAGAACTGATTATTCAGTTGTTATTCCAAAAGATCCAAACGAAAAAGAAAAGATGGCCGCAGAAGCAGTTGCAAGTTATTTAAACAAAGCAACAGGCGCCAGAGTTTCTATTGCAAGTGACAATGAAGTTTCTACATCAATGCATTATATTTCTTTGGGAAATACATCATTATTTAGACAAGAATTTTCAGATGTCTCAATGGACGCCCTTGAGGGAAAGATTTCATCTTACTTTGTTTCAACTAAAGGTGAAAATATCTATATTTATTCCAACGCTAATGAAAGAGGCGAAGGAACTTTATATGGTGCTTATGACTTACTTCACCACTTAGTGGACTATGAATATTACGCTTCTGATGAAATTTATTATGCAAATAAGACAACTGTTAATTTATTAAATTACAAAAACTTCTTTATTGAACCAACCTTTGATGGAAGAAGTATTGGTAATTACCACTTAATTAATAACCAAGACGTCTGTGAAAACTTACGTGTTATTAACCAATATAAAGGAAATGAATGGGTTAGTTCTATTTATGGCCACAGCCAAGTAACTCAATTTGTTAGACCACAAGACATTTACGATGGTGGACCACTTTATCAAACCCACCCAGATTGGTTCTCAAACCCAAGTGCAACAGTAGCAGACACTGACACTAACCAACTTTGTTGGTCTGCTGGCGATAGTCTTGAAACTTACGTTGCGAATAGATTTATTAAGTATTTCCAAGACTATAAAGACGCCACTTACTTTATGTTTGGCCAAGAAGATAACGCCAACATGTTCTGTAACTGTGATAGATGTAAGAAACATATGAGTGAATACGCAGTGAACCATGCAGGATTACAAATTGCATTCATGAATCACGTTATAGCCAAAACAGATGCATGGTTAAAAGAAAATCAACCAGGCAGACAAGTTAGATACGTTGTCTTTGGTTATTACGCTACGAAGAACGCCCCATGTGTTGAAAAAGATGGAACATGGGTTCCTGCTAATGACCAAGTAATTCCAAATAAGAATTTATATATTCTTTATGCTCCAATTACTTGTAACTTTGCTTATCCACTTGAAAATAAGTTCTTCAATTCAAATACTTACCTTGAATTAAAACAATGGAACGCAGTTGCCGGTGGAAGAGTTATGGTTTATTTCTACGATACTAACTTTACCCATTATTTCTCTAACTTCTACAATTTCTCTGCTGTTAAGGCAATGTATCAAACAGCACAAGAACTAGGTGTTTCATATTTATACACACAAGGTGCGACAGATACAAATACCGCCCCGTTTGCATATATGCGCGAATATGTAGAAAGCAAGTTGATGTGGGATATTGATTTAGACTACGAAGAACTTGTAAAGGACTTCACCAATCATTACTTCTATGAAGCGGGTGATGATATTTACGAACTTTATCAAACAATTAGAGATCGTTTAGCAATGTACCACGCTGAAAACTCAACTGGTGGAAGTATTTATCAAAACATTTCCAATACCAAGATTTATCCATACTCAGTTTTAAGATACTTAACTAACGTTATTAAAAACGCTATGGCCAAGATTGAACCATATCAAACATCTAATCCTGACTTCTACAACACCTTAAAGGCAAGGATTATGAGAGAATACTTATCCATCATTTATCTAAAGATAACACTCGCTAAAGCTGATATGAGTGAGAAAGAAAGAGAAGAAGATAAAGAGATCTTTAAGACATATATTTCATACTTCGCAATTACAAGAGCCGGTGAAGGCGGCACTGTAATTGATGTTGATACATTATTCGCATAAGGAGGAAAGAAAATGAAAAAGTCATTATTAATGCTTTTATTAATTCCATTCCTTCTTGGTGGATGTAACAAGAAGAATAAATCTAATTCTGAAGAAGAAACTCAAGGTGTTCAATACATCGATGTTTCAGTAACAGAAATATCTTTACACGAAGGTGAACAATTCCAAATTCCTATTGAAATTCTCAAGAAAACCATAGTAATTTGCCAATCAAACGATGAAAATATCGCCACAGTTACACATGATGGATTAGTCACAGCAACGGGCCAGGGAGAAACAACAATTACTATTTCTGGTGGCAAAAACAGATTCATTATCTTTGTTACTGTTGCTCCTGAACAGGCAAAAGACAGTTTACAAATTGTAATGGTAAAAGAAGAGTTCATCATTCAAGCGGGGGATGAATATATTCTTCCAATAACAGTGAAATACGGAAATGAAGTTGTGGCAAGCCCAACACTTTCATATACTTATGAGACAGAAGGAATTGTTTCTATTGCAGGATTAACCGTAACTGGTGTTGCTACAGGATTAACTAAGTGTGTTGTTCTAGCTTCATATAATGAAATGACCGCAAGTTCTAGTTTCACAATCACAGTTTACTGATGAGTTCGATAAATTTTAAAAACGTATCGATTTACTATAAAAACAGAAAAGAAATAGTTACGGCAGTTGATGATGTTTCTTTCTCTTTTCACGATCAAAAAATCAACGTCTTAGTAGGATTCTCTGGGTGTGGGAAGAGTTCACTTTTAAATGCAATAAGTGGATCAATTCTTTTTGATGGTGAAATAACACTTAACGAAACTAATATATTAGATATCGCAGTTCAAAAAAGAAATATTTCATATGTTAATCAGCAAATTGTTTTGTACCCACATTTAACTGTGTATGACAATATTGCCTATCCGCTTAAGTTACTTAGATTTTCGAGAGAACAAATTGATAATCGCGTTAGAGAACTCGCATCTAAATTAGAAATCGAGTTTTTGCTTTCTAGAAAACCAAAATATTTATCAATCGGTCAGCAACAAAGAGTTGCAATCGCAAGATGTTTTGCAAAGAAACCAGAAATTGTTTTGATGGATGAACCATTATCTAATTTAGATAAACAGACATCTGAAGAAATTAGGCAATACATCAAAAGATTATTAAAAGAATCTAACGCCACTTGTATTTATGTATCACACAACATTACTGATGCTATTTATTTAGCCGACTCAATATTTGTTATGAATGAAGGAAAGATTATTGGAGAATGTTCTCCAAAAGACTTCTTAAAGAGTGAAGATGAAGTTGTTAAAAAGCTAAGAATGGATTTACCAAATGAAACAGAAGGTAAGTAAAGTAGAATATTCGAAAGCCATGCTTCCAAGAACTCGAAGGGAACAATTCTTCGATTGTTTTAGAATGAACTACTTAGTGATTCTTAAATCAGGATTGATGCTACTTTTGTTTGCGTTACCACTTATTTCGTTCTGCTTAGTTATGGACTTTTATTATGTCTCGTTGGTCAATCACACAACAGAAGCAGTTGAGCAAACCATGATGATATTCTTCTATTTTTATAATTTGGGTGTCTTTGTTCTTTTCCTTCCAATTGTTATAGGGTTAAGCGGAGTCATTCACGTTTTAAGGAATTTCATTTGGGAAGAAGGTATTTTCTTCTTTAAAGATTTTGGCGATGGAATCAAAGAAAATATTGGAAAAAACATGCTTTTTTCTGTAATTTTTGGTTTTATCTATCTTCTTTCATACTTTGTTCACTCAATATTTGCTGTGCCTATTGTTTCATATTTTCCATTAGCTTTATTTGCATTTATTTTCTTTCCAATCTATTTATGGATTTTGTTTTTAAATAACACTTACTCATCCAAGTTTGGAGCGTTACTTAAAAACGGAATCTTCTTTTATATGAAGAGTATTGGCTGGTCATTATTAATCGCATTAGTTGGCCTTGCTTTGGTTGCTTTACTATTTGTTCCGTTTGGCTTTGTTTGGCTTAAATACATATTTGTTGTCTTGTTTTTTGTGTTTCTTTTACCAATTATTGTCTTAATTATGACTTTATATTCAACTTCCAAGTTTGACGAGTATATTAATAAAGAGAACTATTCTGATTATTACCTTAAAGGCTTGAATCATGATTAACATAGTGGAGGACTAGACTATGAAAAAGATTTTACATTTAATTTGTAATTCACACATTGATCCTGTTTGGCAATGGGACTGGGATGAAGGGGCCGCTGCATCTTTAGCAACCTTCTATGCCGCCTGTAACTTATTAGACAAATACGACTTTGTGTTTTGTCATAACGAAGTCATCGTTTATGAATACATTGAAAAGTATGATCCAGCCTTATTTGAAAGAATCAAAAAGCTAGTGGAACAAGGCAAATGGAAAATTATGGGTGGTTGGTATTGCCAACCTGATTGTTTAGTTCCATCAGGTGAATCTTATATGCGCCAAATTAGTCTTGGTAGAGAATACTTCCAAGAAAAATTCAACGCTAGACCAACAGTCGCATTAAACTTTGACTCATTTGGTCACACTAGAGGACTCCCTCAAATCCTTGATAAGTGTGGTTTTGACTCATATATCTTTTGTAGACCATTGCCACAATATGTTTCTATTCCAAACTTTGTAGATTATCCTCATGGACCATTCTTATGGGAAGGTTATGATGGCACTAGAATTAAAGCATTAAGATATGAAGACTTATATCATAACTACACAGCACCTTATGGTCAGGCAAAGCAAGCAATTTTAAGAAAATTTGAACAATATAAAGATTTAGATATCATCCCAGTTCTTTGGGGTGTTGGAAACCATGGTGGAACTTCTAGTGAAAAAGACTTAGAAGACATTATGGTTCTTCAAGATGAAAAGAAGGGTGAATGGGAAATGATTCACTCCACACTTGAAGATTACTTTGCCGCTGTTGAACCAAACAATGTTGAAAAACGTTATATTTTTGTTTTCTCCAAAGCTTATTCTTCAGTCAGTGCGATTAAACTTGCACATGACCAATTAGAAAATGCTTTGTATAGAGCAGAAAGAATTTGTGTTGCAGCAGAACTTGCTGGTAAGTACCACTACAACAAAGAAGTATTCAAAAATGCCGAAAGAGCATTATGTACTATTGAGTTCCATGATGTTTTAGCAGGTACTGCTATTAAAACAGGTATCGATTCCTCAATTAGAAAAGCCTATAGAGCAATCGAAGACCTTAAAGGTGAAATCTTTGGTGCGTACTACGCAATGAGTATCGATCTTCCAAAGGTTGCTCCAGGTGATGATAACCTTGTTTTGCTTAACCCAAATCCATATGAACTTGATAGCTATGTTGAAATGGAGATTTATCCAGCAGTCTACACTGATGAAGGAAAACAATACATCATTTCACTTTACGATGTTAACAATAATCCAGTAGAATACCAGATTTTAAAAGAAGAAAGTAATATTGCAACTCAACATAGAGTTAAACTCCTATTTAAGGCAAAAATCCCTGCTTTTTCCGTTACTTCTTACTCTGCACACATTGAGCAAGAGCCTCAAAAAGCAAAACCAAAATATGAAGTTAATGATGATATTGTTGTAAAAGACAAAGTTAAAGAAGTTGTTATTTCAAAGAAGTCTGGATTTATTAAATCTTTCAAGATGAACGGAAAAGAATTCCTATCAAATGAAGGTGCAGTTCCGATGTTCTTTAATGATAACTCTGATCCATGGGGTTGGAGATTACATGACTTAACAACAGCGACATTCTCTGAAACTGGTTGGCCACAGCTTGAACATAAAAATTCACTTAGCCCAATGAAGTTAGATAACCGTCATAAAGGCGGCACTAAAGATATTGATGGTCTTTCAATCATGGAAGAAGGCAAGTATTTAACTGAAGTACAAGCTTTGTTTTATAAAGACGAATCTAGACTTATTGTTAGCTATAAGATTTATAAAGATGTTCCATATATTGATATTAACTATCACGTAGTCTGGAACGAATATAACAAAGGCTTAAAGATTAAATTCCCACTTAATGGAGAATCTAAATTCTTCGCACAGATGGCTTTTGGTATTGAAAAATATGAGTCAAACGGTACAGAATTCCCAGTTAATAGATATGTTGGCGTTAATAACAAAGAAGATTCATTTGTTATTTATAACAGAAGCGGAATTCATAGTGCATCTAAGAAGGGTAGAAATCTTTACTTAACACTTTTAAATGGTGCTTCGTATTGTGCTCACCCAACTTGGGACTTTTTACCACTTACTCCAAAAGGAAGATATGATGCTGGTATTGAACAAGGTGTTCATGACTTCTCATTAAGAGTAGGTGTTAACGCTTTAGATGAATGCGAGAGAATTGCTAAAGAGTTTAATGAACCAGTTTATGGAACGCTGTTCTTCCCACATGGTGATGGAAAAGTTGCAAAAGACCTAGTAGTTCTTTCAAATCCAAAGATTGTTATAAGCGCACTTAAACGTAGAAATGACGGAACTTACCTTATTCGTTTATATAACGGAAGTTTCAAGGCTGACGATACAGAACTTAGTATTAAAGACATAAAGAAAAACGTCCATCTCAAGAAGTTTGAGTTTAAGACGTTTGTCTTTGATGGTAAGAGTATAGTTGAATCTAGAGATTCATCACTTTACTAATCTAACGTTATCTAAATATAAATTCGTTGTTGAATTTAAAGTATAAAGTCTAAAGAAATTACACGCTGTTGGGTCAAACGTACCATTGTTTGATCCTTTCCAGAATGCTGATAAAGGCATATGAACATGGTTCCAGCCATCTTCAGTGATGTATTCTTTTGCGCTGTTAGTGATTTCTTCTACATCGCAGTTTCCGCTCGAAGTTAATTCAACATAGACGGTGTCTCCAAGCATTGAAAGATGTGGAACATAAAGATAGAAATCTAAATAACCGTCACTCATGTATGAGCTGATGTTTTTTGCACTAAATGTACATGCAAAAACAGCATTAACTGAATCATTTGCTTTCCAGCTATATTCACCTTCAACTCTATAATCTGAGTTAGTAACTCCATTAGTGTTATTAGTGGTCTCACAATTATTAATAACAATTTGGTTTGTAGGGGCTGCTTCATAGTAGAAGGAAATATAATCTACATAGTAGTAACAAGATGAATTTAAGACATAGAAACGGAAGTAGTTAAGTGCACTTGGGTTAAATGTGCCTGGACCCGCTTCCATATCAGATAACTTAATAACAATTTCGTTCCAGCCAGAGACTTTGATTTGATCTAATACGTTAATTGTAATTTCATCAGCGTCACATGTTCCGCCTGATGTAAGCTCAACAAGTGATTCATTACCTTTTCTACTTATATTTTGGCAATATACATAGAATCTTAAGTAGCCTTTTCTCATGTACGAAGAAATATCTTTATTTGAAAATGAATAAGAAATTGCTGGGTTTGTTTGGCTACTTGCTCTCCAAGAATAAGAGCCATTCTTCTTATAAGTAGAGTTTCTGGAGGCTCCACTAACTCCTGTAGTATTTTCACAACTTGATAAGATTTCTTCAGTTAATCCTTCATTAAATGGGACAGGATCATCGTTAATAGATGTGGCGGAATTATAATATTTTTCGCGTTTATTATTGAAATCGTATCTACCATAGATTTCTAGTGAACCAGAAACTAAGTTAAAAGATAAACCAAAGACTCTAAAGGTATTAACAATCTTTGCAGAACCTCCATTAATAACATAGCAATAACTGTCATCTTTTAAATAATCTAAGGATGTATTGATTGCTAACAAAGTAGAACTGGTGGAGTTAATTAAACATTTAACACCATAAGCAAAACAGTTAAGGACAAATTCATTTGAATTATTAACTTTTAACAAAGTGGTGTAACTTCTAGTGATGTCTAATACTTTTAAGCGTTCATCATTTTTACTTTCATCTTCAAAGTTAAAATATTTTTCTAGTGCTGTTAAGTTATCTTGTGCGAAGTCATGTAAACAGTTTCTTGCCACAAAGTTTAAGTTGTTTAAGCAAGCTATTGTTTTGCCTGAACTTCCAACTTTAATTAATGTGTCATAGGCACAACCATAGCAATATTTGATATAGTGATTACTTGAACTTGTAAAATCAAAACCAGTGAAGGTATATGAAACTTCGGTGTTAAGTGCAAAGCAGTTATTTCCTATAGCTTTAACAGCGACAAATGGGTCGGTGTTAGAGGCAGTTAAAGTGTTATATGCAGTGTCTGGATCTTTATAGACATTGTAGATACGAATACCCTGAATTCCTGAGAAATCCGATAGTTTTACGCATGAATCATTGCTATAAGAGATAAATTTAACAAGTGTATTTTTGGCTTCACTTGTATAAGTTCTTCCAAATGAATTTGCAAATGAAGTAAGCATTACATTATTAGGCACAGTAATTGGGTTATTAAGCCTATAAGTTCCGTTTTTAAGAACAATAACTCCGCCTCTTGTACACTTATTAATTTCTTCTTGAAGTTGAGCACTGACATCTGTAACGCCTGTGTCATCTAGGTCGTCAAGATAGTAGAGGTTATTTGAGATATTAAATGTATTTGAATCGTCATAAGACGGAACAGCTTCATAAGTTTCTGAGCCTTTTTCAATCATGGTCTCACCATTTCCTAAAAGCTCCACATATTCGCATTTAGAAAGTTTAATACGACCTTCATATGCATTATTGATAACTTTTCCTAATGAAGAGTGAGTAAATGACGCTGCTCCACTAGAGAAAATACGTTCCGCATAAACTCCAGTTACGCAATCAGTAAGATGAACATCATTTAATATTCCCCAGAACGCTTGATTTTCTCTTCTACACTCACTTTGGAAGTAAATTCCGTATTCAGCATTATCAATATTAATCTTGTTGAAACAGAAATCATCTAAGTCACCTAACTTCATTGCAGTTAAGTGAGTGCGAGTATATTTATATAACGCTGTTGAGTTAGCGCAGCGATATTCACTCAATGCGCTAGCATAATAAGATGGAGAAATATTTATATTATTCCAGTAACCAACGTCTGATTGAGCGTATCCAGAAAGACCTTCATTTAAGAACGTTCCGTAGATATTTTCAATATTTACAAGTTCGCCCATTCCATTTGTGGCGTTATTAACTGCAATGCCTTTATAAGAATTAATAAAGAATAAATTTGAAATTGTGGAAGCAAGATTATTATGTGAATAAATGGTTTGGCCATATTCAATAACGCTATTGATGTTTTGCTCTGGATAATAGAAAGTAAATCCGTTTATTCCGGAGTCAGAACTTACGATAATTTGAGCGTTATCATAGATAGATGCGCCACTAGAGTAGGACTTTTTGCACAAGAAGATAGATCCATAATCACTAGCGTTTACTCCCTTAAATTCACCT
>JAEEGH010004768.1_pt1 | contig 34511 bp, 26 predicted proteins | sample 9134181 | NCBI WGS metagenome assembly JAEEGH01 (sample SAMN16246544, study PRJNA631951) | gut metagenome | biome: gut microbiome; feature: rumen; material: DP-attached | host: Bos | place: Iran: Karaj | collected 2018-10
GTCGTGGTCGCACAGGACGATTCCGCGCGGCGAGTCCGCCGCCGTGCCGGATGGCGCGAAGTCGGTGTCCATCTGCACCAGCGGGGTGCCGGGGCGCAGCATGGGGAGCACGCCCGACACCTTCGACCCGCCGCGGACGATCACGCCGTCGGCGGCGGCGATGAGGGGCGCGAATGGCGAAAGGTCGAGGCCGGTCTGCGCCGGGTCGATTGTCTCAAGCGCCCAGCCCGCGCGCGTCGCGGCGCGTTCGATGCCGCGGAGTTCGGCGCGGCCGACCTCGGCGTTCGTCGAAACCACTGCCACGACAAGCCTTGTTTTTCCCTCGCCGCCTTCCATGAATGCTCTCCTATTGAAAATGATAGCCTTTTCCCTGCATCAAGTCAAATAATCCATTATGCCACAGTCGTGAGACATGAGACGTGAGACGAGATTCAATGTCTGACAGTTTTTCCCGCGTCTCGAGTCTAATGTCTCATCTCAGCGCCAAACCTCGCCCGAAGGGCTCAAACTTCCCAGGCGCTTGCGCCAAGCCTTCAAGGCGCGTGAAGCGCGCCGCCCCACTATCATCATTTGCGGTTTCCATGTCGCAAAAACGCATAATAAAACATGTCGCAACATTCCGTATTTACAATGAAAAGCCCTTATGGGATAATTGATGCCGTCTTTTCAGGATTGTCAAATGTATTCATCCGACATAACCTCCCATGCGGCTCCCGCCGACGCAATGCTCGGCCCGGCGCTCCGCGCCGTGCGCCTCGCCGGCTGGCTGGGCGCAAAGGTTGACCGCTTCATCGCGCGGCGTCTCGTCGATCCCGTCATGCGCGAGCAAGTCTTCGACGAGGCGCGGCAGGCGTTCGAGTTCCGCGACGACGACGAGTACCGCGTTGGCGGCCTCTGGCGCGGCGAGTTCTGGGGCAAGGAGATGATGTCCTCCGCCCGCGTCGCCGACTACCTCCAGAACCCGGAGTTCCTTTCCTTCGTCCGCGACGAGTGCCACCGCCTGATGAAGTGTCAGGACGCCGACGGCTACCTCGGCAGCTACGCCGACAAGGACTTCATCAGCATCCGCGACCCCGCCGCATGCAAGGCGAAGTTCAACTGGTTCCCCAACTGGAACCTCTGGAACCGCAAGTACGCCATCTGGGGCTTCCTCATGGCCTACAAGGCGACCGGCGACAAGGCCATCCTCGCCTCCGCCGAGGCGCAGATGGACAACTGGATCGAAATCGTGCGCCGTTCGGGCGTGTCGCTCCTCGACGCCGGCAACCCGGCCATCAACGGCCTCGCGCCGATGTCGATCCTGAAGCCGCTCCTGATGCTCCACGAGGAGACGGGAAAAGAGGCCTATCTGGACTTCGCCTCGGAAATCGTCTCGCTCTGGGACCGCGACGACGGGCGCTGCCCGAACTTCCTCCGCAACGCCGCCTCCGGCAAGGCGCTCCACACCTGGTATCCCGAGCCGCAGTCGTGGGCGAAGGGATACGAGATGATGAGCTGCCTCGACGGCCTTCTCGAATACTGGCGCGTCACGGGCGAGCGCCGCTGCCTCGACGCGGTCGTGCAAATCCGCGACCTCCTCGAACGCTACGAGACGAATCCCCTCGGCGGCATCGGCTTCGTGGACAAGTTCGCCTGCGCGGCCTCGCGCCCGAACGGCATCTCGGAAATCTGCGACGCAATCCACTGGATGCGTCTCAACATAGATCTCTACCTCATCACCGGCGAGGACCGCTACCTCGACCCCGTGGAGACATGCTGGTACAACAACTTCCTCGCCGGCGTTGACAGGGACGGCCTCTTCGGCGCCTTCGCCGTCCGCGCCTCGGGGCGGCACGAGCACAAGGTGGCGTGCGGCTACGCCTACAGCCACTGCTGCCTGAACAACGTCCCGCGCGCCTTCATGGACTTCGCCTCAACGGTCGTCACGCGCGACCGCGAAGGCGTCTTCCACGTCAACCAGTACCAGGACGCGACCTTGACGCTTGACGGTGTGACCTTCACGATTCGTGGCGGATATCCCGTGGATGGCCGGGTGACGGTGGAGGTGTCGGACCCAAGCCGCAAGGTCGTCTTCCGCAAGCCCGCGTGGTGCCCGCGCCTCGACATGGTGCGGGAGGGCGGCTTTTACACGCTCACCTTCGACATGAATCCGCGTCTCATCCCATCCGCGCAGGTGGCGAACCCGCAGGAGGCCGCCACTCTGCCCGCCACGGACAAGTGGGCTGAAGGCCGCCACGCCATCGCATGGCAGCCGGATGTGGCCAGGGACGTGCGCCGGCTATACCGCAGAACGCCAGCGCTCGCGCTCTGGAACGGCCCGCTGCTGCTTGCGAAGTCGCGCCGCCTCGGCATGACGCGCGAACAGCTCGAAGACGTCTCAACCGTCATCGGCCAGGGCTACCGCCCCGTCCTCACGCGCATCGCGTCCGACCGCGTCATGGCGGCATGGGAGGCGCGGCTCGTCAAGGACGGCGCGCCCGACGTCACGGCGAAAGTCTGCGACTACCAGTCCGCCGCAGACGCCCGCCTCGGCGACGACTTCATCTGGTTCTCCATCTGGTTCTGACCAACTACGCACTAACCACTACGCACTTTGAACTTTGAACTCTGCACTACGCACTCTGCACTACGCACTACGCACTTTTCAACCTTTCAACCTTTCAACTTCACTAGAACCCCAACAAGAATGGCACACAAAATGAAACACCGTTTCAATGTCCATTCCAATAACGCTAACTCCGCGCGCAAATCCGCCGGAAGCGCAGTCGCGCTGCTCGCCGCAGCGCTCGCAACGGCACCCGGCGCAGCCTATGCCGATGATCCGCTCGTCGTCGAGCCAGGATCGCCGAAGGTGATGACAGCGGCGGAGTCCGCCGCCTACTACACAATTGCCAGAGGACCGGACTGGGTACCGGTAGATTACAGAAGGGATGTCATCCCAGGTTCGGCGCTCGATTTTTCGCGTTTTTCGAATGACACACCCGCCGGAAGTCACGGCTGGCTTCGCCGCGTCGGCGGGCATTTCGAATTCGAGGGTCGCCCAGGCGAAAATGTGCGTTTCTACGGGGCGAACATCTGCTTCGATGCCTGTTTCCCAACACAGGAGGAAGCGGAACTTCTCGTCAGGAGACTCAAAGCCACAGGATACAATTCGATCCGCCTCCACCATCACGACGAGGCGTGGGCGAAAGCCCACGCCAGTCGAAAGGTTGAAAAGTCGAATAGTGCGTTTTACGGCGACGACATCGACCGCTTTGACTATCTTGTAGCCACCGCAATCAAGACCGGACTCTACGTCACGACCGATCTTTACGTATCACGTAGTGTGAAGTGGCGCGACATCGAAATCGACCGCGACGGTGAAGTCCCCAAGGCCTGGTTCAAGGCCCTGATCACTTTCCACGAACCGGCATTCCGGAATTGGCTGGCATTCGCCACGTCTTTCATGGAACACGTTAACCCCTACACCGGCAGAAGATATGTCGACGAACCGGGAATGCCGCTTGTCTGCCTGGTCAACGAAGGCAACTACCGGGTGAATTGGGCGAAAACCGCGCAGTTGCCGTGCGTCCGGGAGGCGTGGAGCCGGTGGGCCGCCGCAAAACTCGCCGAGGATCCGGACTTCGCGGGCGGCGACGACATCTCCGATCCGGCTCGCCTCAAATGGAACAAGCTGGGCCGCTTCACGCACACGGCGCTTGCGACATTCATGGCCGAAATGGAGGAAAAAAGCTACGCGCGGGAACTCGCCGCGATGCGCGAAATCGGCGCGAAGGCGCTCTTCACCTCGCTCAACCACCCGCCTTTCCATGCGCCCGACCATGCCGTCCGGCAGCGCCTCTACGACTACTTCGACGATCACTGCTACGTTGACCAGCCGTTTTGGCCGCAACGCAAGTGGCGGCTTCCCGCCGGGCTGAACAACCTCAACCCGCTCCTGGACCCGGAGTTCCGCCTCCCGAAAGATGCCTTCAACCGGCTCTGGGGGCTTCCGACAACGATGAGCGAATGGAATTTCGCGGGGCCGAACGCATGGCGCGGCATGGGGGGACTGCTCACGGGCGCGATGGCCGCCGGCCAGGAGTGGAGCGGCGTCTGGCGCTTCGCGTACGCGCACCACCGCGATGTCCTGAGGGACGGCGCCGGGGGATTTTTCGATATCGCCAAGGATCCGCTGAACATGCTCGCGGAGCGGACGGCCGTGCCGCTCTTCCTGCGGGGCGACTTCGCCCCTCTCCCTCGCAAGATCGCACTGATGATCGATGAAAAGGCGCAGCGTCCGAAGGGGTCGCAAATGCCTGCGTTCTTCCCCGAATGGCGGGCGGAGGCGGTTTGGCGCTCGCAGGTCGGCGTGGCGTTTCCCGGAACCGAAGTGTCCGGCGCCGAGGCGTTCGACCTCACGTCGGTGATGGACGACGCCGTGCCGCCGCTTGATCTCGGGAACCCTCCGCAAATGCGCATCGACCGGGAGGCGGGGACGTTTGCCGTTGAAACGCCGCTCACCTGCGGGGGCTTCGCGACGAATGGCACGATTTCGGCGGGCGCGTTGACGGCCACTGTCGTTCGCGGCGGCCCGACGACCATCGCGGCCACGTCCCTCGACGGCAAACCGCTTGGGGAGTCCGGCCATGTTCTCGTCACGCACCTCACCGACGCGCAGGCCGAAGGCCGCCAGTTCGGCGATGAAACACGGACGCGGATGCTCGCCTGGGGCCACCAGCCGACATTGATCCGCGACGGAGAGGCGGAGATCGCACTGCAAGCACCATTGGTGAACAATCCATTCCAGGTGTGGGCCCTCGGCACCGACGGGAAGCGGGAGGGGATTGTCGCGTCTCGCTTTGAAGACGGCCGCCTCCTTTTCACTGCCCGCGTCCGGGGACCCAACGGCGCATGCATGGCATACGAAATCGACGGTAACGTCAACAACACCGGTTTTCCGATGGCGGCGGGTGCCGCCACGGCTTCAACAACAACAAACTGAACACATGGAGAAAACCATGAACTTCACAAAAACAACATCGAAGGCGCTTGGCCTTCTCGCAAACACGGCCGTCCTCGCCGCTTCGCTCACTGCGGGTTCCGTCCTTGCGGACAATCCCCGCGTCATGAACGGCACCAATGGCTCCGGTACAACCGGCGCCGGCGGGACGTCCGCTAGCGCCGGTGCTCTCACCAAGGCCATCGCCTGGACGGCAGCAGACGGCGGCAACGTCGTCACGCCGTGGAGCGCCAACAGCAACACGTGCGTCTATGTCATCCAGAGTGCCGCGAAACTGTCGTCAAGCTCGTCGTTTCCTGATGTCCCGGTCGAACTGGCGAATTCGACAGTCATCGACACGACCGCCAAGACAATCACATTCCCGCGGATGACCGTGAAAAGCGGCGCGAAGGGAATCAGAATCAACGACAATGGGACGTTGACGCTGAAAGGCGGCTACACGGTGCCGTCGGGCGTCACGTTCCCCCTCGCCGCCAACACGGCCGGCGTCATCGCCGACAATCCCCGCAACGTGACGCTGAACGCAACTTTGACGGGTGAGCCGGATTCGACCGTCAAGTATTCATTTGGCATCTCTGGTTCTCCCGCCGTCAATCCCGTGCCGTCAACCTTCACGGTTTCCGGCGACGCCTCGGCCTTCAAGGGCAAGTATGTTGTCGCCGACGCGCCGACGAGAACCATTGGAGAAACCAACTATGTCGGACAGGCGCATCTCGTGTTCTCTTCCGCCACCGCTTTCGGCGACCCGACTTCGGAGCTTGCCGACGCCGTGACGCTTGGCAACAGCGCGTATCTCTCGCTCGGCGCAAGCGTCGTGCAATACGCGACGCGCGGAATCACAATCGCCAACAGCGCGACGGGCGGCGTCGAGGTCGCAAGCGGGGAGTCTTTGAGGTTGACTGCGCCTGTCGCGACCGGCACAGGCGCGACCTTCCAGAAGATCGGCGCGGGCACGGTGACGCTTGACGGCGACTGCACCGGCGTGGGCGCGATGGACGTCACGGAAGGGACGCTCGTCCTCGGCGTGAACGGCCAGTTTGCGAACGGCCTCGCCGTCACGGTCAAATCTGGCGCGACGCTCGTCCAGAACAAATACGTCGGCAACATCGCCGTCACCTGCGAGGAGGGCGGAATCTACACGCAGGACATCCAGTATGTCGTCCCCTATTCCGACGCCACCGGCGTTTCGACGCCGCTCGACTTCACCGCAGCAGTGCCGGAACTGCCGCTTTCGGTCCGTCTCACGGAGTCCGTCGAAATCGCCTCCTTCGCGGACAACGGCTACACCGCCAAGCGCATTACGGTCGCGCGCCTTCCCGTCGCGACAACGGCCACGGCGGCTGACTTCGCCGACGCATCGGAGAAATACTGCGGCCTTCCGAAGACCTCGTTCGAGATCGTGAACGGCGACGGCTACAAGGAACTCGTCCTTGTTGCGAAGCCCGTCGTGTGGTCGGTGAAAGATTTCGACAACCAACCTGCGAATGACATCACGCTGAACGGCCTTGCAGGCTACTGGTCTTACGGCGCCGCCGCTCAATCCGGCTACGACTATTTCGTCACCAATCTGCTTAGAAGAACGGGTGCCAACTCCCTTAATGCGACACCCGGCTTCGACGGCGACTCGTTGACCGTTTGCGGAACCAAAATCCTCCTTACGACGCCTGGCGTTGATGTCGGTGACATGGCGTGCCACGGCACTGTGGACATTTGGTACAACAACGGCTCCGTAAAAGGGGACGGCTACACCGGCATTACAAGTGGAGCAATCGAAATCTCCGATGGCGCCACGGTCAACCTCCAGACGCGGAAAAGCACGAGCGGGGTCGTGATGACAAACCGCATCGCCGTGGCAGTCTCGGGAAGCGGGACTCTCGCTCCCCAGAGTTATACCGCCATCGAGGGTGGCATGCCGGTGTATATTACGGGCGACAACTCCGACTTCTCCGGCAAAATGCTCGTGACTTGCACGGAGAACGGTGGAGTTTCGGCGGCGGAAACGACGGGCACGACGCTTCACCTCGGCCAGGGCGCAAGCTTCGGCGGCGCGATGCCTGCGGCGACGGCGGACGGAGTTCTTCTTGAAAAGTATTCATTCCTCATGCCAGAGCAGACGATGTCGCTTTCAGCGGCGAACCGCGGCATAACGATTACTTCTGGCGGCTTCGACGTGCCGGACGGCGTTGCGCTCACGGTCGCCGTCCCGCTCACTGTGGATGGCACGGCTATCAAGCGCGGCGCGGGCGAACTCGCACTCGGCGGCGCGGCGGCGTTTGCAAGCGGCAGCCTTACGGTGAAGGAAGGCTCCGTCCGCGCGCTTTCAGATGCCGCAGTCGCGGGCGACTTCTCGTTCGCGGACGGCACGACGATTGTCCTCGATCCCGGCGCGGCTCTCGTGAACGGCTTCTGCGGTTCGTTCGCCGTCACCGGCGAAGGATCGCCGAAAGTGACCATCGCCGTCGATACGGCGAGCGCGGCGTTCAGCGCCGACGGCGCGGCGACGCTGCCCATCTGCACCGTCCCGGCGACCAGCCCAGACCTGACCGGCTCGTTCACGCTCGCGAAAGTTCGCGGCTGCAGCGCCGAAATCGTCAAGGGAAATGTCACCGTCGATGGCGTCGCATGCGTCCGCTACTCGGAACACTTCTCCAAGGCGGGAACCGTCATCTACATGCGATAATGTTCGACCATTTTTCCGCAAAACGGCTCTGTGCCCACAGGGGACTGAGTGCCGACATTCCCGAAAACCGATGCGCCAGAAAAAAGCCTGCCGCATGAAAGACGCATGCCAAGCCGACCTTCTATGGACGTTCACGGACGGTTCGCGGAAGCGCGAATCGGCCACGCTTGCCCCTCGCGACGCAGGAACTGTCCACTCCCTCCGCATCCCAGCCCTTCGCCTTCGTGCGTCCGGCGCCATCTCGCTACGAATCACGCCTTCCTTCGGCCATGCGGAAAAGGGGGAAGCTGGATTCTGGTTCTCGCCGTATGGCTACTACGGCGAGTGGGACCGCGAAGAGGGCTTCTTCAAGCCGTCCGCAGACCGCATGAACATGCCGATGTTCGGCTGGGCGACGCCGCGCGGCGCATGGCTCGCCGTCATCGAGTCGCTGCGGCTCTACCCGCGCATGGTCGTGGAAGCGCACGACGGACACTACGCCGTTTCCTGCGAACTCGACGAGGAACTTTGCCGCGACCCCTACGAGGACTTCGAGATTGTCTTCCTTCCCTTTCCCATCGGGACTGGCTACGCGACGCTTGCGCGGCGCTACCGCGAACTCCAGCTCGCGCGCGGCATCGTGAAGCCGCTCCAAGAACGCGCGGCGGAAAATCCCGCGCTCGCCTACGCCGCTACAGCGCCCGAAATCCGCATTCGCCAGGCGTGGAAGCCCGTGCCTAGTCCGGTTTTGCACCAGCAGCCGGAGAACGAGCCGCCCATCCACGTGGCCGTGCCTTTTTCGCGCGTCCGTGACATTTCCCGCGCCCTTCATGCTGCGGGCGTAGAAAGGGCGGAATTCTGCCTCGTCGGCTGGAGCGTCGGAGGCCACGACGGGCGCTGGCCGCAGTCGTTCCCGGCCGAACCGCTTCTGGGTGGCGACGATGCCCTGCGCAAGGCCATCCGCTCCGTCCAGCGCGACGGGTACCAGATTGTCCCGCACGGGAACTTCCGCGATGGCTATGAAATAGCCAATGCCTGGGATGCCGAATGGACGGTCAAGACGCCGGACGGGCTTCCGTCGTTCGACCACGGACATGCTTGGGGCGGAGGATTGCCCTACTACGTCTGCCCGCAACGCGCCTTCGAGCGCTTTGTGACGAAGGACATTCCGCGCATGGCGGCTTTCGGCTTCAGGGGACTGGGTTATTTCGACTGCGTGTCCATCGTCGAGGCCCCGCGATGCCACGATTCGCGCCATAGGTGCAGCCGCGCCGATTCCGCACGCTGGTGGGAACGCTGCGCCGAGGTATCGAAGCGCGAACTCGGCGGCTTCGCAAGCGAAGGCGCGATGGATTCCTTTGCCGGATCGCTCGACTCCGTGCTATACGCCTCGTGGGACACGCCGCCGCAAATCGAGGGAGGCAACGAGGAGGGTGGCGGTCTCGCTTCCCGCCATGTTCCGATTGTCCAACTCGTTTACGGCGGCATCTGGCTTCAGAACCCTTTCACGCTCACCGTCAACGCATCGCTGCGCGACCGTTACTGGCTGCTGAAACTCCTCGAATACGGCGGACGGCCCACCTTCTACTTCCATTCCAAGTTCATCACAAACGCGAAAAACTGGACTGCGCAAGGCGATCTCTCCTGCGCCACCGACGCCGACTTGGCCGCCTCTGTGGAAAAGATCAAGGAGGAGTGCGAAATCTGGCGGCCATTCGCGCACCTGCAGTTCGAGTTCATGGACGGCCACGAACGCCTCGCCCAGCACGTCTCCCTTACGACCTGGAGCGACGGCACCCGCCTCGTCACCAACTACGGTCCCGAACCATTCACCTTTGAAGGCCGCACCGTCGCGCCGATGGACTTCGCCTTGCAACCTATCGTGGCGGATGTCATGAATATCAATTGACCATCAATGACACAAATGAAAAACTCCGTGCCTCCGTGTCTCCGTGCGAACCCCAACTTTCGCATTCTCTGCGCAACCCTCTGCGCTCTCTGCGTTGAAATGAACTCCCTCGCATCATCAGCCTCTCCACCCGCGTCGCAAAACGACATCGCCAAGTGGGACCCGAACATGGCGGCGGACAGCGCCGCCGTTGACGAAAACGGCGTAAGGTGGATCGACGGAACGGACCTGCCCCTCGAGGGGCGAGTCTTCGACGACGTGGAGCACTACTTCGACCGGCGTCCGGCGAACGGCTCGACGAATGGCAACGCAGGCGTCCGCAACATGAAGCACCACACGGCAGGGATGCAGTTCCGGTTCCTGACTGACTCGAAGAAGCTCCGCTTCAGGTGGACGCCGTGGAACGCCGGGCGCCTCGCGATGGGCCACATGCCTTCGACCGGCGTGAGCGGCATCGACATCTACCGCTGGAACGCCGGCAATGGACGCTGGGTTCACGTGAAGTGCTTCCGTCTGCCCGATGAGGCGAAGGAGGACTTTTCCTTCGACCTCGACTGGAAATACGGCGGGCCGTGCCTCGTCTATCTGCCGCTCTACAACGGGCTGCGCTCGTTCTCGCTCGGCATCGACGCTTCGGCCACTGTGGAGCCGCTACCGCCGCGCGCGAGCGGCGTTGAAAAGCCGGTGGTCTTCTACGGGACGTCCATAACCCAGGGTGCGTGCGCCTCGCGTCCGGGGATGTCGTTCGTGAACATCGTCGGTCGCGACCTCGACGTCCCCGTCGTGAACCTCGGCTTCGCCGGCTGCGGACGGATGGAACTCGAAATGAGCGAGCATCTGGCGCGCATCGACGCAAGCTGCTACGTCCTGGACTGCCTTTGGAACATGGGAAGCGCGGCCGGCGGAAGCCGCCCCGGCCGCAACGTCGAGGAGAACTACGAGCCGTTCATCCGCAACCTCCGCTCCAAGCGTCCCGGCATTCCGATAGTCATGGCGGGCCAGTGCAACGTCCGCAACGACGAGCCAAACGCCAAGGAGCGGTTCGTCAAGGCGCTTTATGACCGGCTCGTGGCCGAGGGCTGGGGCGACCTCGTATTCCTCCCCGGCCCCGGGATGTTCGCCTACGACTCCGAGGGCTCCGTTGATGGGTGCCACCCGAACGACTACGGCATGATGTCGCTCGCACGGGCCTACGGCACCGCAGTCAAAGCGGCCCTTGGATTGAAGTAACCGAAGGTCAGACTTGCGGAAAGGATAACCGAAAATGAAAACCAAGGCAATCGTATTTGAGGATGGCGGCTGAATCCGCCTCTCCGATGTCGCGCTCCAGCCGTGCAAGCGGCTGCAGTGGCTACTGCGCGGTGACTATCTGCATCAGGTCGAAGAACATCAGGCGCGTGTGCAACGGCCCGTCGCCAGCGATGTTCCGATATTGCCGCTCCTGCTCCTCGGTGCTGAACATGAAACTGAACCCATTGCTGAGATAGTATTCGCAAGGCGCAGGTTCGTTATAAGCATCCACGACAAGGTAGCGGCATCCCGTCTTGTTGTCATCGTCAATGAACCAACTCTTGATGCTGTCCATCAGTTCGGTTCCGACATGCTTGCGCATGAATTTGCTGTTGACGCCAAGTCGTCCAATCAACACCGCAGGATAAATCATGTCGCGCTTTTGCTGTGGAACGTCCTTGCCAATGCGCTTCCTCCTCGCGTTTGGGAGGTGGTTTGTGAAGATGCTTGCGTTGGAAACGGTAAATGCGCAGACAATCTCCTTGGGATTCGCAATTTCAAGGAAAGCGTAAGTTTTCCCCATCAACTGGCGAGCATAGCCAAGATAGTCAACGGAGAAGAACTCGTCGAGATCCTTGTTCCCGCAACTGAAGGGTTCACATGCGGAGATGATGCGCTCGGAGAGCGGAACGCGTATGCACTTGTCTTTCAAAAAGGCCATTTGCCCGCTTTCTTCAATGCTTCTATGCGGCGGTCGTTGTTGACCTCGAAGTCGCGCCATTCGCGCCGCACGGACGCAAAACCAACGCACCCGCGCCGACGGGCGTTCTTTTCCGCATCACGGACGAACCGCCGGGCGGCTTCTCCAGACAGGACGGGTATGTTGCTTATTGCGAGTGCCATTTCTTGTTAGCCTTTCTTCAAGATTGCGTCAAGAATTATACATAATCCAGCAGAATGATGCAAGTTCCCTTTGCGCTCAAACGGCAAAAATCACCCATCAAAACCAAGGCAATCGTTTTTGAGGAGGGTGGCGGAGTCCGCCGATCAGATGTCGCACTCCCGCCATGCGGGCCGACGCAGGTCCGCGTGCGGACGCTTTTCTCGTTCGTCTCCCCCGGCACTGAACTGAGGATGCTGGGCGGCCACTACGGCGCGGAGGGGCGCTTCCCGTTCGTTCCTGGCTACGCAAGCATCGGCCGCGTCGAGGAGGTCGGTGCGGAGGCGAAGGGCTTCCGCGTGGGCGATCTCATCTCGTGCCGCAACTCGGTCTCGTTCGCCAACTGCACCGCCCTCTACGGCGGACACGCCGGGGCGCACGTCTTCGAGACAGTCGGCGAGGATGTGCCGGTACTGCTTCCGCCCGTCGCGGACGACGAGGCGCTGCGCTACGCCGTGGCGGAGTTCGCCGCAATCCCGCTGCGTGGCGTCGATGCCGCCGCGCCACGTCCAGGCGAGAACTGCTGCGTCGTCGGCCAAGGTGCGATCGGGCTTCTCTCGGCGCGTCTCGTTCTGCGCCTCCTGTGTTTGCGCCGCGCCGCCGAGGCCATCTGCGAAATAGACTCCGAGACGCCCATCATCATGGAGACGAATCTCCTCGACCATTCCGAGGCATATCCGAATACGGCTGGGACTAGACCTGCCACGCCTTCCGCGAGTCGATCGTGTGGGATGTCGAAAAAGCGGGAAATGATTGGAAAGGGATTAGCCCATCCGTGTCGGTTGCGAGGGCGGCCGGGCCACGCGGGGAGTCATCCGATAAAAATCAATCCGATTTTTCTCGGATGTTTCTTGCGCGATGAAGTTGATTGTGGTATATTCATTTGCGAGAAAATGAGCAAATTGAAAAACAACGACTTCCCCTTCCATTTTGGCACTGTGGCATCGGGTGACTTCTTCTATGACCGTTCCGACGACGCCGTGAAACTGCACGACCTCGTGGCGGGAGGCCAGAACGTCGTCCTTTACGCGCCGCGACGCTACGGGAAATCATCACTGGCTTTGAAGGTCGCCGAGTCTTGGAAGAAGGACGGCTTCATCTGCATATACTTCGACTTGATGCGCGTCGAATCCATGGATGAGTTTATCCGGTCATACGCCAACGCCGCCATTGCCGCAGAGGGACGGACCGAGCATGGCATTAGGGCAATCCTCGCCGCATTGCCGTCGATTCATCCGAAAATCACAATTGGCGATGATGGCAAGCCTGCAATTGAAATCGACTTTGGCCGGAAAGGACCAACGGCAAAATCGCTTGAGGAAGTCCTGTCTCTGCCTGAAACTCTTTCTTCGTCCAAGCGGCGAATCATAGTCATTTTCGACGAGTTCCAGGAAGTGGCAACCCTCTCCCGCCGTCTTCCAGCAGAGCGGATCTTCAGGAGTGTAATCCAGCAGCAAAGGAAAACCCGCTATCTTTTCCTGGGCAGCAAGACGCACCTGATGAGAAGGATGTTCAACGACAGGGCGCGTCCATTCTACAATTCTGCCTCCACCATACTGCTGCCGAAGCCGCCGGAGGAAGAAAGCGCGGCCTTTCTCAAGGCACGTTTTATCTCATCTGGGATGGATATTTCCGACGATGTGGTTGCCGGGATAATCCGCGCTTCGGACAACATCCCCTATTACATCCAAGCCATAGCGCTCCAGATTTGGCTCCTGGCGAAAAGGCGCGGGGCGGCCAAGCCTGCCGCGGCCGATGTGCCGGCGGCCATGGACGAGCTAGTCGAAATACACCGGGATGTCTATGAGGCGATTGCCGAGAGATTGAGCGAGACATCGCGCAGGCTTCTTTCCTCCATTGCCCAAGAGCCGACCATCCGTTTCGATGCCGACTACAGGGCGCGCCATTCCCTTCCAGGAACGACGACAATAGGCAGCGCGCTTACCAAACTTGTCAATGACGGACTCGTGGAAAAGGACGCGCAAGGCTGCCACATCGCAGATCCCCTCCATGCGCGATACCTGCGCACTTCAGCAGCAAGGATTCTATAAAAATGATTGACGATCGTTTCAACTTCTCCGGCAACGGAAACCCATGGCGCGGGAGGCGCGTCGCCTTTTTCGGCGATTCGATTACGGATCCCGCCCATATCGGCTGTTCAGAAAACTACTGGGGCGTGCTTGAACGCGCAATCGGCATTGTCCCCCTCGTCTATGGCGTGAATGGCCACCAGTGGTGCGGCATCCCCGGCCAAATCGAGGCCTTCTCCGCCGAAAACCCAGAAGGCCCTGACACCATCTTCGTTTTCGCCGGGACCAACGACTTCAATTCCAGCATCCCGCTTGGCGAATGGTTCTCGGTCAGCGATGTCGTCGTCAGGCGCAGCAAGGGCGACACTCCCGTGCGCCGCCGTGATTTCATTTTCGACGACTCCACCCTGCGCGGCCGCATCAACATCGCGATGCGCATGCTTCAGGACCGCTGGCCCGGCGCACCGAAATTCCTGCTCACGCCAATTCACCGCGGCTACGCGGAGTTTTCTTCGGACAACGTCCAGCCCGACGAGACCCACTCCAATGAACTTGGCCTTTTCATAGGCGACTACGTCGATGTGGTGAAAGAGGCCGGCGGCATCTGGTCGGCGACGGTCATAGACCTCTTTTCGGAATCGGGGCTGTTCCCGCTTCTGCCATCCCACGCCAAGTTCTTCAACCAGACAGGCACCGACCGCCTCCATCCTTCTGACGCGGGGCACAGGCGCATCGCAGCCGCGATTCTTCGCCGCCTGGGCTTCCCCGCAATCTAAAGCTCCAGCGCGGCGTCTGCGTTGCAATTTGCGCGGCAATCCTGTAAACTGGATTGCTGTAAAATTTCCACATCCATGCAGTTTCCGACCGCCATATTCGCCTGCTTTTTCGCCCTTGTCCTTGGGCTGCACTGGACGCTTCCCGAGCGGGGCGTCACGCGCAAGTGGGCCTTGCTGGCGGCAAGCGTGGCCTTCTACGCCTGGTGGAGTTGGAAGTTCGCGCTCCTCACGCTGGCCTCCGCGGCGCTCAACCATGGCGCGGCCCTTCTGATGGCCTCCGTGGAGGACGCGAGGAAGCGCCGCGCGCGCCTCGTCGTGGCCGTCGCCGCCAACCTGCTCCTTCTCGCGTTCTTCAAGTATTCCGGGTTCCTGCTGACCCAGGTGTTCCACCCGCTCGCCGTCATCTGCTTCCGGCAGTTCGGCGCAATCGAGAACCTGCTTGACTTCGAGGACAGGATACTCCCCTTTGTCGAAAGCATCATCCTGCCAATCGGCATATCGTTCTACACCTTCCAGGCAATCGCGTATGTCGCGGACGTCGCCTCAGGCAAGGCGCGCCCGGCCGCGTCTTTGCTCGACTTCGCGAACTACCTCGCCTTCTTCCCGAAACTCTGCGCCGGCCCAATCGTGCGCCCCTCCGCGCTCCTGCCGCAAATGGAGTCGCTTCCCGCGCGCACGACCGAAGTCGACACCGGCCGCGCCGCAACGCTTGTCCTTGGCGGGCTCTTCAAGAAGGTCGTCGTGGCGAACTGGATCGCACAGCACCTGGCCGACCCCGTCTTCACCGACCCCGAATCATTCGGCGCCGCCGACGCCCTCCTCGGCATCTACGGATACACGATTCAAATCTATTGCGACTTCTCCGCTTATTCCGACATCGCCACGGGCTGCGCGCTCCTCTTGGGCTTCAAGTTCCCCGACAACTTCCGCGCCCCATACGTGGCGAGCTCGCTCCAGGACTTCTGGCGTCGCTGGCACATCACTCTCTCGTCCTGGCTACGCGACTACCTCTACATCCCCATGGGCGGGTCGCGCTGCGCCAAGTGGAAGATCCACCGGAACCTCATAGTCACCATGCTCCTTGGCGGGCTTTGGCACGGGGCCGGATGGTCATACATACTCTGGGGCGCCATCCATGGTGTCGGCCAGGTTCTCGAACGCCCCTTCAACAAGAAACGCGCCGCAGACGCGCCGCCAGCTCCTCGCGCGGTCACGCTGCTTCGCGGCATCGTAACATTCCACGTCGTGGCCTTCGCGTGGATATTTTTCCGCGCGGGCGCAGTGGACGCCGAGGGGCTGACCACGGTCTCGGGCATCCTCTCCGACCTCGGGCGCTGGAGCGAACCGGCCACGCTCCTCACGCCAATGGCCATCGCCATGCTCCTCATCGGCTTCGCCCTGCAGGCGCTCGACGGCGACACGCCGCGTCGCCTCTGGGCCGCCTTCGGGCGCCTGCACCCCGTGGCGCAGGGGCTCGTGGCCGCCATACTCCTTACCGTCGTCCTCGGACTCGGCCCCGCCGGGGTCGCGCCATTCATCTACTTCCAATTCTAGAAACCCATGCAGCGGACATCTCAAAAAAGAATTGCCGGAACGCTCCTGGCCGTGGCCGCATTCTACGCGGCGGCGCTCCTCCTGCGTGCGCCGGCGCTTCTGCGAGATGCCGAAAACCTGCCGCATGAATCCCCGCGCCGCGCACTGTGCCTCGCCATCATGAAGCCGATCGCGGCATTTTCCCACACCATCCGCCTCGACGCCATTTGCGTTCCGGTGGAAAAATTCGAAAGGAAAAACCTGGAATGAACAAGGCAAAATCCAACACCGCCCTCGCCGCCGCGCTGTTCGCGGCATGCTCACTGGCTGGCGCAACGGCCCTTGCCGCTCCTGCGGAGCAGGCCGAAGAGGTCAAAATCCCGAAGCCCGACACGCCTGTCCTCATGATTGGCGACTCCATGATGCGCATCCTCGGCCGCCAGATGGAAAAGGCATTCAAGAAGGCCGACGTCCAGCCCGCCGTCGCCTTTTCGTCGCTCGGCTCAGGTCTCGGCCGGCCCGAGGCATTTGACTGGACGGCGAAGATAAAAGAGCTCCTCGAAACGGAAAAGCCGAAGACCGTGTTCGTCTGCCTCGGCACCAACGACCGCCAGGCGCTCGAACTAGAAAACGCCGTCATCAGATACGAAACCGCCGACGTCTGGCGTGAAGCCTACGGGAAGCTTATCGGCGGCCTGATGGACCAGCTGCTCGAAGGCGGCGTGACGCGCGTGATATGGATGCTCCTCCCCGACATGAAGGACTCCGTGGCGCAGGAACACGCGCAACTCGTGAACGAAATCGTCGGCGAGCAGGCGCAGGCGGAGAGCCGCAAGGACCGCGTAACGCTCCTCGACCTCGCGCCGGTCCTTTCCCGCCACCCCGGCAAGTATTCGCAGTATATGATGTCGCCGACGGGCACCTCCCTCTCCGTGCGCGACCCCGACGGCGTGCACCTCTCCGTTGATGGCGGCAAGCTCATCGCGGAAACCGTCCTGAAGAAATACTGGCGGAAATAACTGGACGCCAACCCCGTCCTTTTCTATTCTATTCCCATCAATCCGGCGCAAGTGCGCCGGATTCGCTAAATCATTCCAAGCGCTTGCGCCAAACTTTTCAACCTCTCAACTTTTCAACCTCTCAACTTTTCAACCTTTCAACTTCTCAACTTCTTATACGCGTTAGCGCCAAACATCTAAACTTCGACTCTGTGTCCCCGTGCCTCTGCGTGAGATTATCTGTCGTGCGTTAGCGCCACGACGAATCCTGTCAATCATGTGAATCCTGTCAAAAGAACAATGGATTACGGTGCGGAAATCTCGTTAGACCACGGTGCGGAATTCTCTTCAAAAGAACGAGCACATCGTGCGAGCCACTAACCACTAACGACTAGCTGCTAACCACAAACTTCCAAGGCGCTTGCGCCAAACATCTAAACATCCAAGACGCGTTAGCGTCAAACATCCAAGGTGCTTGCACCAAACTTCCAAACTTCTCTCCCCTCCCCTTGACACCTCCCCCGTCCTTTGCTAATATATTTCCACAATTTCTTATTTAGCGCTGCGGGTGACGCGCTGCTACTACCAAGGACTAACCACCAACCACTAGCTACTAAAAACTTACCAACGCCGTAAAGACGATTCATCATTTTCACTCCATCATGCGCGTCTATCTTGACAATTGCTGTTACAACCGCCCATTTGACGACCAGAATCAACTTAAGGTTCGTCTTGAGACGATTGCAAAACTTGAAATACAAAAACAGATGCGTTCCGGTGAGATAGAGTATGTGTGGTCGGACATACTCGCAAATGAAGTCGAGGAAAGTTCATTTTGGGAGCGCAGGGAACGAATAGAGCCTTGGGTGAAAGATGCCAACATGTATGTTGCCACCACTCCCGAAATTGAGCGTCAGGCCGAGTTGTTCATGGATTTGGGCGTGAAGGCAGCGGATGCGATTCACCTTGCCAGTGCCGCCTCTGCGGCTTGCGATTGGTTCATAACAGTTGACAAGGGCATTTTGAAGAAAATCAGGAACGTGGGAAGGATGCGCGTTGCGAATCCGCTTGAATACTTGCAGGAGACAATGCCATGAATGCAGTTGCCGAAAAACTAACCGACAGGGATTTGATGGTGCGGGGTTTCCAAACGCTTGTCGCCACTTTTGGAGATGTTGATGCGGAGCGGTTCATAGCTCTCACAATCCGTGATCCGCAAGACTACACTGCCTGGCGCGAACGCAACATGTATGTTGGGGAAAGCGTCCATGATGTTGCGGAACGAGCCCGTGCATCTGGCGCAAGATTGAGGGCAAAATACGGCATTCCACAATAACATTCACATATATCCAAACCGCCAAGGCGTGCCAGCGCCAACCTCAAACATCTTTTTTCCCTGCAGCCTCCAATGTCCGGCGCGCCAGCGCTATAACATAGCCTGTGAATCCTGTCAAAGAACAATAGCCCACGGTGCGGAATTATCGTTAGCCCACGGTGCGGAAATCTTTTCAACTGAATGAGCACACCGTGCGAGCCACTTGCCTATAACTTGAACAAAGTTATCCTCATTTACATTCCCGCGCAAAGCGCGGGCGGGCGGCTAACGACTAACCACTAACGACTAGCTGCTAACCACAACCTTTCAACTTCCCAACTCCTAACCACTAACTCCTACACCTACACCTCTTATCTACACCTAACTCCCAACTTCTCAACTTCCCAACTTCTCAACTTCCAAAATACCATTTGCGCTCAAGGGCGCAATGTGTTAGAATAATCACTCAATTCTCGCTGGCGCGTGCGCCCGCGAGGCGATAAAGTTCTTTGGATATACTCTGCCGCAGCCGCTTTCAGAGCCGCAGCGCAGGGGTTGGGGCAGGTAAAAGGAAACTCACATGAAAAGAACGCAGGAATTGACAATAAGGGACACGACTGTTCGGGTAGTAAAAATCAATGGTGATGATTTCATCTGCCTTACTGACATGGCAAAGCTCAAGTCGGAAGATGCGCAACAGACCATCAGCAACTGGATGCGCAACCGCATGACGATAGAATATCTGGGACTATGGGAGGAGTTGTATAATCCTACCTTCAACCCCCTCGGATTCGAGGGGTTTAGAAAGGATGTTGGGCTGAATTCGTTCACGATGAGTCCAGGCAAGTGGATTGAAGGGGTGAATGCCATTGGCATTGTCGCACAGGCTGGACGTTATGGTGGCACGTATGCGCGAAGCGACATAGCCTTCAAGTTCGCCTCTTGGCTGTCAGTGGAGTTTGAACTTTATCTTGTCAAAGAGTTCCAGCGTCTGAAGGCAAAGGAGCAGGAGCAGATAGGATGGTCGGCGAAGCGGGAGCTGGCGAAAATCAACTACCGCATCCACACCGATGCCATCAAGGATAATCTAATTCCGCCGGAAGTAACACGCGACCAGATGAATGCCATCTATGCGAGTGAGGCGGATGTCCTCAACGTGGCCCTTTTTGGCTTGACGCACCAACAATGGCAACGGATAAACCCGAATCTCAAGGGGAACCAGCGCGACTACGCGACAGTAAACCAGTTGATCTGCATTTCGAATATGGAGAACATCAACGCCGTTATGATAAACGACGGAATTCCGCAGCCAGAGCGGCTGAAACGCCTCAACGAGATTGCCATACATCAAATGAGGATTCTTTCGCAGGTCGGTGGTCGGAAGTTACTGAAGTAAAAGTTGCGTTTCCGCATGAGGTTGTTGGCCCCTGGCGCGCCAGCGCCATGACGAATCTTGTCAATCTTGTGAATCCTGTCAAGAAACAGTAGATCACAGTGCGGAATTCCCGTTAGACCACGGTGCGGAATTCTCTTCAATAGAACGAGCACATCGTGCGAGCCACTAACGACTAGCCACTAACGACAAACTTCACATACGCGCTAGCGTCAAACTTCCCAGGCGCGCCAGTGCCAAACCTCCGAGACGCGCTAGCGTCAAACCTCAAAACCTCTTAACATCTGAGCTACCACTAACCTCTTGAATACGCTTCCGCAGTACTCAATCAGATCATGGCCGAACACCTTGGCGCCATCCAAGTCCTCGGCTATCTCCTCGGCGCCCTCGCCGGACTCCTCCTCGTTTTCACGTATTTCACCCCGTTCACATCAAAAGAACGACTGTAGATTTGGTTTGCGCCGGAGACCTTCCTTCATCCGCAAAACGGAATTTTGCTTTCTTTGATTTCAAATGAGCAGTTATATTTTGTTTTCAGCGCCTCAACTACCTCTTTGAGAAACAGTCGGTTCCCATGAGGTGATATGGTCACAGACACGATGGAGTCCTTCAAAGAATGCCGCTTGCCAAACAAGTTAGATGGGATGCGTTGCTTGCCGCCAACCCATTGCACTTCATCTGACTCCTTAAAATTCACAAATCTCACAAGCCGAAATTCCCGTTCCATCCAGTAGTCGCCGTGCTTAAATCGGATCGAGTCTGAAACGAGTGGTTTTAAAACCTTCGCAAGCGAAATCGCAAAACTATTTGTGGAAGAAATCATGGAAGAACTCTTTCGCTTTGCTTCGGCAACAGCCTTGTCATATGTGGACTGAAGCGACAAGTTGATTTTTTCGCAAGAATCTTTTTGTTCGTCCGCTGACCGCAATTCTGATCCTTGGGATGACCCGTAAAGACATTCTTTCAGGGTTGTAGTTTTTGTATCAGCCGCAAACCTTTCCAGATAGGGATACATGAAACCGATGGACACTCCACCCTCTGGCCATTTTACGTAGTTGTTCCATTGTGAATAACTGTCCCCGTCTAGGGAAAGGGAAAAGGTAAATGGGCCATAGGACTTACTGTTGAGAAGGGCTTTCAATACCGAGGACAGTGAGGAATCAACCTTCGCTTCTTTGGACGCGAAATAGTCATGATGGGCTTTCAAACCGGCGGAAAACTCGGTAGAATCGGAAAGGTGTCGGAAGTATGTACACCACAAATCTGCTTCCGGTTGAAGAAACCGATGAAGGACAGAAAGGGAGGTGTAGTGGTAAAGTTGATTATCAGTGTCCATTTTGCTCTCTGTTTGAGAAGTGGTAGTTGGTTGGTGGCTGATGTCTTTACAAGACAATTGTTGCGGCAATGCCCAGATTGGGAAAAAACTCCTAGTCAAGTTTGTCAACAGATTTTAGGAAATCACGGAGCGCCATTGTCAGTTTTTTGCACGGCGCAATTTTTGTGCGATTGAATTTTTCGACCACGCACATGGATGTTTCCGGTGGTTCTACCCAAAATATAGATAGCAGTTTATATCGTATATTTTGCTCTTTTCCAGTAAAGAGACTCCCGACAAGCATGTCAAGATTCTTGAGATTTTTCAGTTCCATGATGTCCCCCTATCCTGCATCTTTTTGTGAACAGTTGTCTGCTTGATTAAGAATAGGTGTCCAGTCCGCCTGAAAGACAAAGCGCACCATCAGTTCTATTGCCTTGCGGATGGCAGACTTTCGATCTCCTTTGCATTCTTTGAAAAAGTTCTCTAGTGGCAAGGTGTTAAGGACTTGACTCATGTTTTCAAGAACAAATTTCCCTGTTACCATATTCGTCGAATTTTCTAGCGACTGGGGAATGCAACACGTTGCCCAGACAAGTGTGTCCCGAACCAGGACAGCTGGATTGATTGGATTATTGACGGGTAATTCCGATTCCGTATGTTCAAGGAAGTCAAAGAACGCTTTTGCTTTTTCTCGCATCTTGATTTGTTCGTCAGGTGTGTAAGCACGCATGGTGTATGTCCTTTCTTTTGTGTGCGGTGGATTCAGTGCGGCAATCAAGGCCTAACGCATTATAATATATACGCTTCCGCTTCAAATGTCAAGTTTCGCGGTGAATTGCCAGTCAAATGTGCCATTTCTCAAGGTAAACGCAACACACCCTGTCGCATTTACCTTGAGAACTGGCAAACGAATTGAACTTTCTGAGGGGCAAAAAACTTCTTGACAGTTGTGTCAGATGTGGTAGAATTATTCCGCCGTTTTTGATGGTGGAAACGCCGCCATTTACGGATTAGTTCTTTGGATATACTCTGCCGCAGCCGCTCCCAGAGCCGCTGCGCAGGGGTTGGGGCTGATGAACGGAAAAGTTCCAGAGTCGCGCTCACAGGCGACCAAAACGATTCAATTATTCGACGCTTCATCGGCAAGGGTCTTGCGAGATAAGTCGAAAGTCAAAAGTCAAAAGTCTCGCGACTAGCGACTAATGACTAACGACTAATCTTGCAAGGCTGCGTACGCGACAGCGTATTTTCGCTCAATCTGAAATCGCCAATTTCTAAATTCGTAAGCGAAATACAAAGTCGCGCTACGCGGATGATTCCGCGTGGCGTGTCTTTGCTCATGTTTACGAATAGGCGTTTGGCGATGCCTCAGATTGGACATGAACGTAGGCACGCCACAATTCTTTTGCCCTGACTTCGCTCCTAGGTGGTTGTGTCCTTTTCAAGGTAGGAACGAGGAAAGGGAAGGAGTCAACATCATGACGTATGAAGAGTTTTCAGATTTGCTTTGGGAAAAGCAATCTTTGAAGGGGAAATGGCAAGGCAGCGAGGTGCATATCATGAAAGAGAACGGATGCATTTATGTCAAGGGGTCTATTGACCAGCCCATCGAAACTTATCCCTCCATTTCGGCGGCGCTGGATTCATGGAGTTTCAGAGAGGCAAGGACTGCATTGTCAGAGTTTGTCGAGAAAAGCACTTCTGAAGACTGGGAAGGCAGCCTTGATTTTGCCGACATTGCCGTTCTTGACAATGATTTGTTCACGGGGCCGACGCAAATACGGCGGAACTCTTTGACTTTTGGCAAGGCGATGGATGACAGTTCCCTGGAACATTCTTGTATTCTGGCCACTGAAAAAATAAACGCTTGCCTTTATGGGGTGTCCGCGAATATGCGAATATACCACACGCTCCCATGGCACCGCTTTAAAGAGATGCTTGAAAACGGAAGGCTGTTCCTAAAGAATCCTCTGGAATATAACGACAGGTGGGAGTCGTTTCTCTTCAACAAAAACCGGAATGACTCGAAAGGCAACGACATGGCATGGGGAATCTCATGCTGGTCGTTACGGGAAGAGTCAGAAGGGCTTTGGAACAACTACGTGAGGGGATCGCGTTGCACAGAAGACCAATCCGAGCGGTCTTCACAGGAAATGTCGGGACTTGACTTGCAGATGGTCAAGATTGAAACGACGGTGGGCGACCTGTTATTGGCAATCCTCGACAATTTCGGCCAATCCGCCATTTGGGAGAAATGTAGGGTTGGTCGCGTCAAGTATTATGACGAATTCTTCCTTAAAAAGTTCAAGAAACATGTTTACGAAAAGCTTTCCAATTGGGGACTTGGCGTTTTCAGTCAGGCATGCCTTCAGTCGTTTTTCATGAAACGCCTGCCGTATGACTACGAACAGGAAGTCCGTCTGGTGGCTTTGAGGTCGCAAGACATGGAGGTTGGCAACAAGGGGTTCTATTTGAAATTGAAGTCCTCGCCTACATGCTTCATTCATGAAGTCGTGGTGAATCCTAACTGTCGTTCCGACGACTATCAAACCATCAAGGCGGAACTTACTAATCGCTGGAAGATTGACCGTGTCCGTATGTCAAGTCTTGCAAAAGAAATTCCGCAGGACATTTAGCGCTAAACATTTACAGAGTCCATTGCTTTTGGAGAAACACCCTATGAACTTCACTTGCGCAGCATCGTTAATCGGCATTCTGATGACATCTGCTGTTATTGCCGCTCCCACCATCACGGGGGTGACGGCGCAGCAGAGGTATCCGTGGAACGGGAAGGTGGATATCACCTACACCATTTCGGGCGACATCGCCGCCATGGCAAAAGAACAAGGATTGCTTACCTCGCTCAAAGTGACGGCGACTGACAGGGTCGCAAACAAGACTTACACGGCCTCGTCGCTTTCCGGCGACACGGGTCTCGGGAACGGGACGCACAAGTGCGTCTGGGACATGGGGGCGCAGGGGCTGGCATTCGTCTCGACGAATGTCGTGTTCTCAGTCTCCTGCGAGACAACGCCCGCGCTCTACTGCGTCATCGACCTTTCGGGCGGAACCAATGCCGCATCCTACCCAGTCACCTATCTTGCGTCTCCGCCGTCAGGCGGCTTCAACGTAGCTATGTACAAGACAACAAAACTCGTTCTTAAGCGTATTGAACCGGGAACTTTCACAATGTGTGAAGAATATCAGACGACGCTTACGAAACCATTCTACATAGGCGTCTTTGAGATGACTCAGAAGCAGTACCAACTCGTCACGGGGTGTACTCCGTCTTATTTCTCCGGCGACAAACTACCTGTCGAGCAAATCTCATATGCGAAGATTCGTGGCTCTTCAAGTGGTGCCGACTGGCCGTCATCGTCTGCCGTTGATTCATCGAGTTTCATGGGAAAACTCCGTGAGCGAACTGGCCTGAACTTTGATCTGCCGACGGAGGCGCAGCACGAGTACGCAAGCTTGTCTGGAGCAGAAGGATTGTACCGCTACTGCGACTCTACATACATGTGGTATCATAATAACTCGTCGTCCAAGACGCATGAGGTAGGAACAAAAGAACCGAATGCATGGGGACTATACGACATGTACGGCAACGTTGGAGAGTTGTGTCTGGATTGGAAAGGCAATCTTTCAAATCCCCAGACAGACCCAAAGGGGGCCTCATCGGGGGTAGGCCGGATTTATCGCGGTGGCACTTTTCAAACCCAGTTAAATTACTTTAGTCTTCGAACATCAGCGGATCCTTCGTATTCTTCTGGACTAGTCGGATTCCGCCTAGCCAAAGAACTAACATCTCATGTAGCACCTATTTTGGGGAGTAGCACCCCCATAACAGTTGGTTCCCCTGATCCGCCAGTCATCTCGCCTGAAAGCGGAGTGGTTTCTTGGCCGCTTTCTGTCACCATGTCCTGCGCGACGGAGGGCGCGGTCATCCGCTACACGACGGACGGGACGGAGCCGACGGCGGAGAGTCCCGTTTACCAGCGCTTCCGCATTTCGGAAAAGACCACCGTGAAGGCCATCGCCGTGAAAGATGGCGTTTCAAGCGCGGTCGCCGTGGCGGAGTATGCGTCGGGTCTGTGCTCCAATCCGGTCGTGACGGCGGCGGCGGCGTTCACGGGTTCAAAGACTTCGGTGGCGCTCTCCTGCCCTCAGGACGGGGCGGTCATCCGCTACACGCTGGACGGTTCTTCGCCGAATGCGGGATCGGCCGTGTATTCCGCGCCGTTCTTCGTGACGAACAGTTGCACGGTGAAGGCATACGCCACCTATCCCGACTACTTCGATTCGGAGGTCGTTGCCTTTTCCATCGAGAAGGTCTGGGGGATTGGCGACACGATGGGCGACCCGGATCAGGTCTTCGCGACGGGCGGCGACGCGGGCTTCGTCCGCGTCACCGACGCGACGGCCCCGCTCGGCGAGGCAATGAAGTCAGGCGCCATCACGCACAACCAGACCTCCACGATGATGACGACGGCCACGGGGGGCGGAACTGTCTCGTTCCAATGGCGGACTTCCTGCGAGAAGGACGACGAGGACTTGTTCCAATGGGATCACGCCGAGTTCGAGGTGGACGGCGTCGTCGTGGCTCGACTCGACGGCGTGACGGAGTGGCAGACGGTCTCTCAGACCCTCGCGGGCGACGGCCCCCACACGCTCGTCTGGCGCTACGTCAAGGACGAGGTGAATTCGGCGGGCGACGACTGCTGCCATGTCGCGGACTACCGCTGGACACCGACGGGACCGGCGATGCCGGTCATCTCCCCCGCGAATGGCGTGGTGACAGCCTGGCCCGTAACCGTCACCATATCCTGCGCCACGGAGGGGGCTGTCATCCACTACACGACGGACGGGACGACGCCGACGGTGGACAGCCCAACCTACCGCCGCTTCCGCATCTCGGAGCCCACGACGGTGAAGGCCGTCGCCGTGAAGGATGGTCGCGTCAGCGAGGTGGCCGTGGCGGAATATGCGATGGGGCGGTGCGCCAATCCCGTCGTGACGGCGGCATCGTCGTTCATCGGTTCAAAGACCTCGGTGACGCTCTCCTGCGCGACGGAGGGTGCGGCCATCCGCTACACGCTGGACGGTTCCACGCCAGATGCCGCTTCGGCGGTGTATTCCGCGTCGTTTGATGTGACGAACAGCTGCACGGTGAAGGCATACGCCACCTATCCCGACTACTTCGACTCGGAGGTCGTTGCCTTCTCCATCGAGAAGGTCTGGGGGATTGGCGACACGCTTGGCGCTCCCGACCAGGCCTTCACGACGGGCGGCGACGCGGGCTTCGTCCGCGTCGCCGACGCCACTGCCCCGCTTGGGGAGTCAATGAAGTCCGGCGCCATCACGCACAACCAGACCTCCACGCTCTCCACGACGGTTTCGGGACCGGGAACGGTCAGCTTCCAATGGAAGGCCTCATGCGAGGATTCCAGCGGGGAGTATGATTGGGATCATGCCGAGTTCTGGGTGGATAGCACCCGTATTGCGCAACTCGATGGCGAAACGGCATGGCAGACGGTTGCGCAGTCCGTTTCCGGCGACGGGGAACATACGCTTCTCTGGCGCTATGTGAAGGACTATGAGGAATCCGAAGGCGAGGACTGCTGCTGGGTTGCGGACTTCTGCTGGATGTCGGCAGTCTCCGAGACACAGACAACTGACGTCCCAGTCCCATACGACTGGCTGCGCGACTACTTCCCCGAAACACCCGATGAATACAATTCATACGAGGCGGCGGCGAACGCCGATGCCGCGAATGGCGTGAACAAGGTCTGGGAGTGCTACGTCGCCGGGATAAGCCCGACGAATGAGACGCAAGTCTTCCGCACCGTAATCTCGTGGGAAAATAGCGAACCTAAAATCTCATGGGAGCCGAAACTTGCGGCTGATGAAGAAGTGAAGAGGGTTTACACCGAAATCGGCAAGACGAACCTAAACGACAATGGCTGGACGGATGTCTCCCCCGCCAACCGCGACGGCATGAAGTTCTTCAAGGTCAAGGTCGAGATGCGGCAATAGTGCGGAAGCGTCTTTGCGGCGCTACGCCTCCGAATTGTCTATCCGCTGGATGAGGCCGTTCGCCCAGGCAACGGCCTCATCCACGGTTGGCAGCACGGGCAGATTGTATTTCTGACCCTGATACTGGACATCCCAGTCTTCGCCTTTGGCAATCTCCGGTGGCCAAGAATGGCATTTGCGATAGGCGAAAAGGCGAAGGCAAATATCTTTTGTCGTCGCAAGATAGACATCGGATTTCCCCATTATCAACTGGAGGTCAATCAAATCGCGGACTCGCGTCGAACCCGGTGCGCTTAGCCCATGCAGTTTTTGCGCAATCTGGTATTTCAGCGTCATGAGCGGAATCGGTTGCGGCTCCGGGAAGTCCAAATCACGGAAAATCTCCACAATATCGGGGGCCACCGGGGAGAGGTCTGCTTCATCGGCATCCCCGATTTCGTTGTGTCCCAATTCAAGGCGGATGCTGCACCACGACTTGCCGCAATAGTTCAAGTGGATGGTGAACGGCTGCATGACGTATTCATGCGGAACGCCTCTTGGGTTCGCTGGGCGTTCGATGTCCATCGTTCCGCTAAAGCCGCACCATCCCTTTGCAAGATTTGCACGTATCGCTTCAATGAACGATGCCCGTTCCATCCTTGACGCCGTGTCGAAGTCCATGGTGAATCGGGATTGGCCTTTCCCGTAGCGGAGTTTTAGGGCGCTTCCTCCCTTTACGACGCAATCCGGCAAAAGCTGTCCGACGACAACATCGGCAATCAGCGTCCGAATTTCCGTGAAAAGAAGTCCGTGCGTTTTTGTCGCCGCCAGTCTTTGTATAGCCGCATCAAGGTGCGCTTTGCTGTTTGGACGTTTCAAGCCCTTCCTCCCATCTCCGCCATTATGTTCTTTGTTTCGCGCCGATCAATATAGCCCGTGCGAAACGCCTCTTTCGCGGCAGATAAAAGCCTGTCTGGGGATACCGTTCCACGCGCAGCCATTATGGCGTCGGCCACGCGCTGGCATGGTATGCTTTGGACTTTTATTGGCTCGTACCCCGGCAACGCTGAATGCAAAATGATGTTTGGCGGTAGTTTCTTCCTCAAACGCAATGGGAATGCCACATGGATGAACGCCGGATTTGTCGGGGCAAGTTTCAGGAGCGCAATTACCGATTCCCCAAAAAGAAATGCCCCTTCGCCTACGGTGATTACAGCTTGCGCATAGTCATCGAACTCCGTGGGGACATATTGCGCCAATCTGTAAACGCCGCGCCGTATGTGGAGAAGCCGCCCACGCCTTGCCAGCTGCACAAGGGCCATGTTTGAAACCCCAAGCGATTTGGCTTCGGAGGAGGTCACGATACCATAATTCCCAATTGCGGAATCGTAAAGTTTCCCAAAAGAATTCATGCCTCAAGTATAACACATCCGTAATAGTTGTGTCAAGTTTAGCAAGAGGGCGAACGGTGTGAACAAGGTCTGGGAGTGCTACGTCGCGGGCATCAGCCCGACGAATGCTACAGCGGCATTCCGCGCCATAATCTTGTGGAATGGCGGAGCTCCGGTAATAACTTGGGAACCAGACCTCAACGAGGGCGGAACAAGGCACGAGCGCGTCCATACCGTCGAGGGCCGCGAGAGCCTGACGGCCGGCTCGTGGGGCCCGACGAACGCCAGCAGCCGCTTCTTCCGCGTCAAGGTGGAACTGAAGTAGCGGCGACATGCGCCGCCGCGAAGTTTAGATTTTACTTGGCGCGGGGCGCCCGGGAGGTTTAGCGCGGGGCGCTCGGAGATCGCCCCCTACCATGGGGGAAGGTGCCGTAGGGGCGGCATACGCTACGGTCGCAAGGCAGCAAGGGGACAGACGAAGACGCCATCGGCACGGCGGTAGGCGAAGTCTGTCCCCGTCAGGACTAGGAGAAACACGGGCGCCCCTGTCCTTGCAGCGTCGATTTTCGCCGTGAGCGCAAGTAGGTGCTCCGCCGCTTCGTCTATGCGTGACTTCCCAAGTTTGACTTCGACGGCGGCCCACCGCCCATCGTGCAGTTGAATGATGGCGTCGCATTCGAGTCCCGTCTCGTCGCGGTAGTGCAGGATGTCGCCGCCAAGCGGCGCGCAATAGGCGCGCAAGTCGCGAACGGCAAGCGCCTCGAAGAAGAATCCGAACGTGCGCGGGTCGTCAAGCAGTCGCCCTGGCGTGGCCGAGAGCGCTGCGGCGGCAATGGACGGGTCGGCGAACTGCCGCTTGGCGGAAGTCCGCATGGCCGCACGGCTACGAAGACGAGGCGACCAGGCTGGTTGGTCGCGGATGACGAACAGCCGCCTCAGCGCATTGAGATAGTCCGCAAGTGTCTTGTCCGACATTCCATCCCCTTCCGCCGCCATGTCATCCATGATCGTCGTGGCCGAGGCAAGCGTGGAGACATTCCTCGCAAGAGACCGCAGAACGGCCCGGCACCTCTGGGGATTGCGCGGGACGCCCTCCATGCGCTGCAAGTCGTCTTCCACGAGCGTATCCAAGTAGTTGGGCGCACGGCGCATGGAGCGCGGACCGCCCGCGACGACGGCTTCTGGCCAGCCACCGCGGCAGATTGCGTTGGCCAGCCCCTCGACATCGACCCTTGCCTTGCCTTCGATGTCGCCGCATCCTTCAAATAGTGCAGAAACCGAGACTTCCCCGGAAGACTCGCCAGATTCCCAGAGACTCATCGGAAGCATCTTGAGCCGCGCGATGCGGCCCGTCCCGCTATGGCGTTTTGACTCGCCTGGCAGTTCGTCACGCGGGACGGTGCTTCCCGTCAGGAGAAAGTGTCCGGTTCCGCCGCGTTTGTCAACGACGAAGCGGACGGCGTTCCAGAGCATGGGCGCGTCCTGCCATTCGTCAATCAGGCGAGGCGTCGGCCCCTCCAAAAGGCGGGACGGCCTAAGGCCGGCCAGCTCAATGTATCCAGGCCCCTTGTCGGGGTCGTGGAGATACAGGCAACTCGCGGCCGCCTGTTCGCATAGGCGAGTCTTCCCGCACCATTTCGGCCCCTCCACCAGAACGGCGCCGGAATCCTCCAGCGCCTCGCGCAAAAGCGCGTCGGCTATGCGCGGTAGATATCTCCTATTCGGCTGCACTCTTCCTCCTTGCTTGCAGTTGCTGAAAACTGGAAAGATTCTAGCACTTTATGCGGGACAAGTCAAGCGAACTCCGAACTTTCCCGATATTTTACTCCGAACTTTTCCGATGTCTCGCTCCGAACTTTTCCGACATTTTACTCCGAACTTTTCGGCATGGCGATGCCTCTGACCATATTCCGTCGAGGGCCGCGAGAGCCTGACGCAAGGCTCATGGGGGCCGACGAACGCCAATAGCCGCTTCTTCAAGGTCTCGGTCGAGATGGCGAAGTAGGGGCTACGCCACATTTACGGTCTGCTATTTGAAAAATGTCGAATAGCAGACCAAATTTTGGCTCTTCAAAGAAAATTGTGGGAAATGCGTAGTCACGAATCTACTCATGGCGCTACCGCGCCGAACTTTGAAAACTGCCGGAAATGCGCATGCGCATTCTGCGGCGTGTCTGCCGTCGCACAGAAGCAAGCTTCCTGCACCGCCAGCCCTGCCGCGTGGCCGTGGCCGCTCCCGGCAGATTGGGAAGGCCGCTCTGCGGCATGGGAAAACCAGGAAAGCCGAAGGTCGAAAGTCGAAAGTCGAAGGTCGGGAGGGACGCGCTTTGTCGCGTCCGCAGTGGCCCGGACGAAGCCGGGCCCTCCCTTCCAAGAACTTCCCAACCCGCCGGAGGCGGTTTCCCAATCTGGTGCGCCGTGGCGAAGTCGCAAGGTCTGGGTGCGGGCGCATGATGCTTGCATCAATGCGACGGCATCCGGGCCGCTGGCTCGCACAGCGAGACGGCGCACCAGTTTCCTAACTTCGGCGCGGTAGCGCCATGAATACTCGCAGCGGAGACTGATAATGCTTCCACAAAAAACTTGGAAGAACCGAAAAGTTGAAAGGTTGGGAAGATTTAGAGGAGGTTGCCGCCTACGCGGGAGAGGATTGGGCCGAGCAGGACGATGAAGACGGCGGGGAAGATGAAGAGCATCAGGGGGAAGAGCATCTTTACTGGCGCCTCGTTGGCAAGCCGCTCGGCGCGGTCAAAGCGCTTCTGCCGCATCTGGTCGGACTGGATGCGCAGGATTGAGCCTATGCCCACGCCGAGTTCGTCCGCCTGAATGAGTGCGAAGCAGAATGAACGCATGTCGGGCATGTCAACGCGGGCCGCGAGGTTGCGCAGGGCCTTCTGGCGCGTCGTGCCAAGGCGTATTTCATGGCTGACGCGGATTAGCTCTTCGTTGAGCGGGTCCATCTTGCGGCCGGAGGTGGCGCGCTGGATGGCGCTCATGAAGTCGATGCCGGCCTCGACGGATAGCGTAAGGAGGTCGATCATGAAGGGCATGGCGCGCTGGATTGACTTCTGGCGGGCGCGGATGGTCTGCTTGAGCCAGAGCGAAGGCTGAATGGCGAAGAGGACGATGCCTAGGAGCGACAGCGGCCAAAAGTAGGCGCTGACGGTTTCGTCGAGCATTCCAATGAGGTGGATGGCGATGCACCAAATCAGCCCCATCGCTATTGGGTTCAGCACCTGCAGCGCGAGGAACTCCCAGCCGGTGAGCAGCCCCTCGAAGCCTGCGGCGACGATGCGGCGGTCGATTTCCTCGCGGCGGCGGGCGAATGACGGCGAAAGGAAGAAGCGCTTCAGGTTGGGGGCGAATGGAAGGAGCATCTTGAAAGCCAGCGGCAGGGAACGCGCCTGCCTGCGGCCGTCGCCGATTTCGACGTATGTGATTTCACGCGCCAGGCCAAGGCACTGCCAGACGATCAGTCCGGCACATGCGGCCCAGAGCGTCGGCGCAAGCAATCCCAGTAACGTGCTTTCCATGATGCAATTCTATCAAAACGCCAAACCAGTCGCAACGGAAAATGAACGCCAGCGCGCTATCTTGCCACGTAGAAGTGGATGCCGCCGTATGTCCAGTTGGGGGTGGGCATTCCGGGGAAGTTCTGGCGGTCCATGGTGATCATGACGTAGCGCCAGGGACAGCCTTCGGGGGCCTTGGCCCATGCCGTGAATATGCGCCCGTTTGAGCAGTCGGCGTTGTATGGCTCCATGTCGCACTCCCATTCGCCAAGGTATTCGAGCGTCGGATAGGCGTAAACGGGCCGCATGCGTTCCATGTTCGCCGTCATGACGAACTCGCGTCCGCCGAAGTCCATGATCTGGCAGCCTGTGGAGTCAAACTGTCCGGGGCCGGCGAGCAGCGCGTATGGGCCGTCCCAGCGGTCGGATTCCCAGATGTGGGCGCGCAGCCCCTGCGGTGTGAAGGACGACGTGGAGAGCCTCCACTTGCCGGCAGTGGCGTCGTAGTGGAGATGCGGGTCCTCGCTCTTGACCCCGTCGCCGACGACCAGCGGTCGCGCCGTCAGGACGTGGATGCCGTGGAGCGGGCATTCGCGCGTCTCGCAGACGACTAGCCCGCTCCCCTTGCGCGTGGAGGGGTCGAGGTTGTGGGCCGTAGTTGACCAGCCGATGGCGACGCACTTCCATGAGCCGTCCGCGTCGCGGAAGATGTGGTCGATCGCGTCGTTGCGGAGCAGGGGGTCGTCGTCGCCGTAGCTGGTGAGCAGGATGCCCTCCATGCGGAAGTCGAATGTGGCGGGATCGAAGCTGGCGACGGACTTGGTGTATTTCATTCCGGCGCGGGCGGAGAAGGTGCAGAACATCCGCCCGTTTTCGACGTATGGCTTGCAGCCGGCACCGTCGGTGACGATGCAGAAGTCGGCCTGCCCGACACCGGCGGAGAGGGAGACGGCCGCGCGCGAGAGGGTTGCCGGGCCGCCGGGCGGGAGCGACGCCCCCGCCGCGCACTTGAGGACGCCGGCGAAGTCGCGCCGGCGGACATCGTTTTCGGGCGACTCGTCAAGCGTTACGGAACCGAGGAAGCGCACCTCGCCGTCTTTGTGCGCGACGAGGAGAATCGTCGGCCCCGCAACGACTGCGGAAAGGCGGAACGGCGGCGCGGGGACGACAGGCGCGGACGCGCCCGTCGACAGTCGAAAGTCCAAAGTCGAATGCCGAATGTCCGTTGTCGACTGTCGACTGTCGGAGGTTGAATGTCCGTCGTGGCGCGTTTCGGTGAATTCGACGGGGCATCCCGGCACGGCGCGGACACGGAGGCGAAGCGAACCGTCCAGCGGCGCCATTTCAAGGAGCGCCGCCGCGCCTGGCGAAAGCGTCTCGAAGTCGGCGGAGAAGTGGACACCCGGGAAGAAGCCGCCGACGAAGAGGACACCCTCGGCGAGGGCGTCTGATGGTGCGGAGAGCGTCGCGACGCCATTCGCAAGGGCGATGGTTGGCGGCGTCTTGCAATAGGGCATCACGCGGTTCTGGAGGCTCTGGCGGAGCACGGTGCCCGGCACGAATTCGGACATCACGCGCTCGTTGTCGAGCACGAATCGACGCGTGGCGAGAAGACGGAAGTTAAGCTGGCAGGGGGAGTCTGAGAACATTTTCATGATGCCGTCCCTTGGGTTGCGGCTTCAATGATACCACACTGGGACATGCCGCGCAAGATGCGCAACACTTGGGAATCGCCGGAGTCGCCCGCAACTGTCAATCCGCTGTTGTGGTTCCCTGCCGCGCCGGAGCGATGGCGCGACTAGAAGCCTCACCTCCAAGGCCCTCCAGAAGCGCCCGCTTGCGGGGGTTGTCGGCGGAGGGGACGGGAGGCTTGCTCGGAGCGGCGACTTCGTGCTCAACGCTCCACGCGCTCCATTCGCGGAAGGCGTGGTAGGTCCAGTCCCAGCCGTATTCCTCGAAGAGGTCGATGCAGTCGCGGATGTAGGCGTCTGCGCCGGGGGCCCAGGCGATGGCACTGAATTCGCCGACATAGATGCGGCACTGGTGCTTTTCCTGGAATTCGCGCACGGGTTCCAAAACGCGGCGCAGCCAGTCACGGTCCCAGCCGCGCGCGGGATCGGGCCAGACGAGCGGCTGGCCGTCCTTCATGAGCGGATGGGTGCCTACGCCCTGATGGGTGTATTCAGACGGGGCGTACATGTGGAGCTGGTAGATCATGTTGTCCATCGCGAGGGGCACGAGGTAGGAGAATGCCGATGGCGAGGCGCTGATGTTGCTTTCGACGATAATCGCGGTGTCAGGGTCGATCTTGCGAATCGCCTTGGCGGCGCGGCGCTGGATTTCCCAATAATTCACAGGGGCAAAGGCAAGTTGTTTGGGCTCGTTCACGAGGTCGTAGCCGTAGAGGGCGGAATGCCCCTTGAATCGCGTGGCGATGCGCCGCCAGGTCTCGACGAAGGCGTCGGCGAGGCGCTCGTCGTAGAGCATGGC
>JAEEGH010004772.1_pt1 | contig 34504 bp, 28 predicted proteins | sample 9134181 | NCBI WGS metagenome assembly JAEEGH01 (sample SAMN16246544, study PRJNA631951) | gut metagenome | biome: gut microbiome; feature: rumen; material: DP-attached | host: Bos | place: Iran: Karaj | collected 2018-10
CAGCTTATGGACACCCTTTTCGACAGCAAAAAATAAAAAATTCTAACATTTTTTCATTAAATCAGAAAATAAGTGTATATTTGCAGAAACATTGTGTTATCCTGAAAGTAAATTAACTAATTAATAATTAACACATTAAATTAAATCATGAAAAAAGTAATTGCTTTGATGTCAATCTTTGGACTATTGACATTCGCCAATTTCAATGGTGTCATGGCTCAGCAGCCCGCCGAGGCCGCACAGCCTGCAACTGAACAAGTCGACGAGCAGACCGCTGACAGCACCGTCGCCGAAGCCCCCGTCGCTGAAGAACCCGAACAGGTCACCGCTCCCGCCGAAGAGACCAAGTCCTTCCACCAGGTCCTGAAAGAAAAATACATTCAGGGTGGTGCTGGCTGGATGACCCCCGTGCTCCTCTGCCTCATCCTCGGTATGGCCCTCATCATCGAGCGTATCCTCTACCTCAACATGGCCACCACCAACGTGCAGAAACTCCTCGAAGGCATTGAAGAACACGTCCAGAAGGGCGACTACAACGGTGCCAAAGACCTCTGCCGCGACACCCGTGGCCCCGTGGCCTCCATCTTCTACCAAGGCCTCGACCGCGTCAACGAAGGCCTCGACAACGTCGAAAAGGCCGTCACCTCCTACGGTGGTGTCCAGATGGCCCGTCTCGAGAACAACATGACCTGGATTGCCCTGTTCATCGCCCTGGCTCCCTCCTTCGGATTCCTCGGCACCGTCGTCGGTATGGTCAAGGCATTCGATGACATCGAAGTCGCCGGTGACATCAGCCCCACAGTCGTGGCTGGCGGTATGAAACTCGCCCTTATCACCACCATCTTCGGTCTTATCACCGCTATCATCCTTCAGATTTTCTATAACTACATCCTCACCAAAATCGAGAGCCTCGTTGCCCAGATGGAAGATGGTTCCATCTCCTTCATGGACATCCTCGTCAAGTACAAGAAATAATAGTTATAAGGAATCTCAAACCTATTTATTAAAAACTTAAATCCTTAAACTATTATGAAAGAGAAAACCGATAAATTACTGACCCTGGTGATGTTGCTGCTGGGCGTTCTGTGTGCGGTGTTCGCATTCCTTTTCGCCCTCGACACAACCAAGTTCACCGGCATGTACGACATCGTCTACTGGATCCTTGTCGCCCTCATCTTCGTCTCCGTCATAGCCATCGTCTACTTCCTCTTCAAACGCCTCATCCGGAATGGCAAGCTAGTCAAATTCCTGATAGGCTGCGCGGCTATTGCGGCAGTCATCGTAGTGCTGTTCCTCCTCTCCAAAGGTACCGACGTCTCCGACGCCTTTCTAGAGCGCAACGGCGTCACCCAGGCCACTTCCAAGTGGATCGGTGCTGCCTGCTACGCCTGCTACCTCCTGATTCTTGGAGCAGCCTGCGCCATCGTCTATGTTGAAGTTGCTAAATCATTCAAGAAAAAATAATTCACCATGGGAAGAAAAACACCTGGCTTAAACACCAGTTCAATGTCCGACATCTCGTTCCTGTTGTTGGCCTTCTTCCTATTGGTCTCCAACATCAACACAGATCAGGGTATTGCACGTCGTTTGCCGCCGCCTCTGCCTCCCAACCAGGAGAAACCGCCAGAGGTCAAGGAGCGTAATATCTTCATCGTAAAAATCAACAGCAAGGACCGTCTCCTCTTCAACGGCGAAGTCGGCGACATCGCCGACCTCAAGGATCGTGCCAAAGAGTTCCTCGGGAACCCCAACGACGACCCCAACCTGCCTGAAAAGGTCGACATGGACATCCCCCTGCTGGGCAACATGAAAGTATCGAAAGGTATTATCTCCCTGCAAAACGACCGCGGTACCTCGTACGACATGTACATAGCGGTACAAAACGAACTGACTGTAGCTATCAACGAAATGCGTAACGAACTCTCTCACGAGAAGTTCGGCAGAAAGTATGCTGACCTAAACGACAAACAGGCTGAAGCCATCGATCAGGCAATCCCCATTGCCATATCCGAGGCTGAACCCACAAAAGTAGGAGATAAAAAATAATGGCAAAATTCACTGGTAAGAAAAAGAAAGAGACCCCCGGTCTCAACATGGGCTCCATGTCCGACATTATTTTCATGCTCCTGTTCTTCTTCATGACTATCACCACAATGCGTGAAAGCTCACTCTACGTCACCATCAAAGTCCCTAAAGCCACCGAAACGGTCAAACTTGAGAAAAAGAGCCTCGTCAGCTACATCAACGTGGGTACCCCCATGCAAGGCGAGATGCAGAAAAAATACGGCACCGAATCCCGTATCCAGCTCAACGACCAGATTTCCGAAGTCTCCGACATCCCCCTGTTTGTCGAAACCGAAATCAACGACCGCGTCGAGGCCGACCGTCCCTTCGTCACCTTCTCTATCAAGGCCGACAAGGACACCAAGATGGGCATGATCAGCGACATCAAGCAGGAGCTCCGTAACTCCGGCGCATTAAAGATCTTCTACAATGCCGCCAAAGGCGAACGCAAGTAAGCGACAATGGTCCACACCAAACAACGCTTGCATTCGCTAAGCCTACTCTAAACAGACAACAACCCAAAGGCCGCCCCTCGAGGACGGCCTTTTATCTTATCCCTTCCCCCCACCCGCACCCCTCCCGCACCCCGACAGTCGCCGACCCGTCCCCCGCCTGCCTCCCGACATCCGCCGACTTTCAAAAACTCGTTCATCGTTCGTTCTTTGCCCTAGCAGCCTTGAAGGGCCTCCCAATCGGTAAAAATCGGTACAAATCAGTAGGAATCCGTAAGAAGCGGTAGGATGCGGTAACGGGGCGGAAATAAAAAAGTAAAGACGCGCGGCCATGTGCCTCTATTGCACGCAGAGCTAAAAAACATCTCTCCATTGGGGGAAACACGAATTGCCATGAATTGTACACGAATTATTCATGAATAATTAATGGTAAATTCGTGATAATTCGTGTTTTGTATATCATTTGAAAGAACACGGATTGTTCGTGAATTATTTTTCTATAAGTTGGTAGTAATTAGTGTTTTGAAAAATATTTTTTCATAAATATGAGGGTTAGTGATATTTTTTTGTGTTAATCAAATATTTTTTTGTAATTTTGCAGCGAAATTTTAAAGTGCCGGAATTATGAATAAGAAGTTTGTATTTTTCATTGTTTATTGTGCTGTTGGGTTGCTCTGCTGCAATGCACAGACATTTTCGTCGGTCGAAGAGCAGTACTCCGACCTGCAATGTCGGGATACGGTTGTCGCCCGTATAAACCCACTGGACAACAACAGCACCATCATCAGTCTCAACGACGACCTGTACGGTTTGCCCAGCTTTATCTATCACACGCATTCTGGAACAGGCGCGTCGAGAAGGTTCCCGTGGCCAATATTGACCAACTATTACGGAGGCATATTTTACAAGGTGAACGACATGGTCGTTATTGGCGGAAGGTGTTATTTCTGCGGGGGGAAGAGTGCTCCCATCGGTTATGAATACACATTAGACGGCCATGCTGTGCTGTTTTATCAAACCACGGGATACTTCGGCTGGTTCGACGTGGGCCAGATGAGTACCCCGAGTCCGACGGTGTTGGACGTATACCTCTTCGACCTTCCTGTTTAGGACGAATTGAAACGGATGGACGGAATTATGGAGGCGGGGGATGTGGAGCTTGGGCTCATCAGCGAACGCCAGCTGGCTATTGTAAACGGGTATGGAACCAGCTGGGCCTGCCATGTACAGGATGTGTCTACACTGGAAAGACTGGAAGATGTGAAGATTACATTGAACCATCTGGTCACGCTGTCCCGGTTTGTGGGCGATTACTACTCTTTTGGTTTGCGCTGTGAGTCCAAAACGGATGCATTCATTTCACCTGTCACCCACCAGTTGAACAACTACTACAGCGGAATAATGTTCAATACCCATCCGATGACCACCGCCAGCCTTCCGAATGGGCATCCGACCATGCACCAAGAAAAAGAGGGTATGCGGATGGTGGATCATCCGGGTACAGACTACGTTACTGTGGCATATAATGGAGATTATTTCGACAGTGGGGATTGTCAGCATTTTAGTTTTTACACTGCAATGTATAGGATGGACCTGTCCAACTGCACTCCTGGGTATGTCGCAATCACGATGGATGATGCCCAGCTGTTGACCACAGGTTTGTTGAAACTGGCACACTACATGCTGTGGGAGATGCGCTATGTCCCGACTGCGAGCACCATTGCCCTGCTGCAAGGCATGATAACGGAGTCGCAGGGGATGTGGAGTGTCCTGCAGGTCGCGTCGTGGAATCCGTCCTGGATGCCCCGTAGCGTGCAGGCCGACTATAGGGCGTTGAAGTCGATGGATGTCGATGCAGCCGGATGGGCTTATCTGGCAGGGAAAAGGATGCCGGACAAGACGCTTCTCCATTTCCGCCAGGATGCGGGGATGATGGAACGGTCGTGCTACTCGACACGGCCTGCCACCATCGTGGAAAAGTTGACATTGAATCCAGTAGAAAATCCTGTACCAATAGAGCCGTCAGACATTCCGCCCACAATCACCCCGGTCCATTTCCAAATAAACGCCACAAACTCGGAATACTACCCCCAATGCAACACTTCATATTGAACGAGAAAAACCTATAGGCCATGAAAAAGACACTCCTACTACTGACAATACTGGCATGTGGTGCGGCGATGGCGCACATTGCGGCACAGACTACGGCCAACGCCTCCATCGAGAGCGAATACCCGACTGAGTTCGGGAAAAACGTCCGTATATGCGTTAACCCCGCCGACGGGGCCACCGTCATCTACTACAGGGACACCGTTCTTGACACAAACTGCTTTATCTACCACAAGCATGGGGCATCGCCCGACAACAAGTTTGTCTGGCCTCCCATTCCCGAAGGCACGGGATTTGCCACCTGCACGGTCGAGGACATGAAAATCATCGGCGACACCCTTTATTTCTGCGGCACGGCAGACTACCCCGACGGGGGTACACGGAAGCAGAGAGGCTATCTTGGCTGGGTCAGGACATCCCAATTAAAAAACCCTTACGTTGGAACGGGTTTTAACTATTTCTCAGACTTTAAAGACGCAAGTTTCCCCCCAAAAAGGATTGTTGAAATCTCCCACATGGACGGAGTTTTCAATAAAAATGACAACGACACGGTAAAGATAGGTCTTGTGGGAAAATACGAATATACCGTAGCCGACACCACGTCATGCCTGCTGCTGGTAAAAAAGTCTGGCACGCAATGGTTATACCAATTCCACTACCTGACAGACCCCAAAGAGACATTCACTGACATCGTTTTTATTGAAGAAAAATGGCTGGTTGTCCCCTCCCGATTCGAATACAACTACATGGACCACTACCGATTCGGCATCAGACGTGAATCTGTTAGCACTGCTTTTAGTATGCCAACCTCTTTGCCTCAATTTCAGACCGTGAATAAATTTAATACTCACAATCTGTCCTCACTTTCTTCTACCAGTCCCTATCCGACATGGCATCGAGACGACGTGGAGATTCATATAATTGACGATCCAACGTGCTCGGCCTATGCAATCGTGGCATACGAATGCATGGACACCGCCAAACAGTGCGAGAACTCACAGCAGACGGCCCTTTTCAAATTAGACATTTATTCCTCACCAATCTCAATTTATGCTTCACAGTTGGTGCACGGCTATTTCAGAAGTCCGCGCACGTTTGTCGAAATCAGAAATGTGCTGGACAGTACAGCGATGGTATTGCTTCATAGGGGGCTTGGCGACAATGGAGAGATGGCGAGTACCCTCCTCTTCCCGACATGGACCCACTATGGGCAGATTGACGGCTTGTTGGCGGACTACCGCAGCAACACATCTCTGGATGTCTATAAGAACCGTTTTATTCGCGTGGGAGGAACTTCCTTGGTAGACAATAATGAGGTCCTTCACTACCATTTGGACTGGCAACATATCGGTTCGTCGTGCTATTCTACACGCCCGACATTCTTTTCCGAAGAACTATCTGGTGATTATTATCTTGAGAGTCCCATTGTCCGCCTCCAACGGATTAATAGGACCCCTCTAACCTGGCGTTCCTATACTATGACACATGCTTCAATCACCAATAATAGTAGTTGCGAAACAAATTATCCTATAAAATAACAAAATAAATGAAAAGAATCGTATTGCTATTTTTTATCGCATTGTGTGGAGCAGTTTGTGCACAGACCTACGATACTGTCTCTGGGAGAGATGGGAGACTTCCTAAATATTATTTTCCAGAAGGCTGGATTGATAGCTGCTTTTACTATTATGACACTCCTGACACTCCCGAGCAACTTCCCAACAGGCCTGAAGATTGGGGATCGTTTGGGATTGATGGTGAGATTAGAGGGTGTGTGGATCCCTTTTGTTCGGTTCATCTCTTTTCGTCATACAAACATCATGTGGACGGTCCTGCAGCCTTTACCGGCGTGGCTGTTATGATAGATTTTTTAGAAGACCATGCCCGTTATTTACCACAGGGAACTATAGATAGTTGTATCTGGAGAGATACGGTGTATCCCGACACGGTATATATCCTATGTCCGGACACGGCGGGCGAACTGGCCGTGGTGGGGTCAGTCTCCACCCGATGGGACACGGCGGCGCGCAAAGTATGGAAGTTTCCCATCAATGTGGATTCTGCCACATACGGGTTCAGACATGTCTATTTGTATGATTTGAAGTTTGACCATCCTGTTGTGGTAGATTCCTTATATTATATTTTTGGCACCAATTATAACTATACGACTTTTACTACAGAACTTGGTCATGCTAATTGGCTATCTCATCCATACGTCCATGCCGTTGTATATCTTGATAACGCCATACCTTATGACTCAAGTGGAATTGATCCTCTGTGTATGTATAACTACAATAGTTATATTAGCCGAATGAGCATCGATAATAAAGATACGACATTTGTAATAGATGAGGTAGATAATTATGGCAACCTTAGTAACTGGTGGGGACCGTATCTGCTGATGATAGATTCCGCCACGATAGAGGTGGAGTCGGCGAACCTGGAGATGGGGACGGCGGGGCCGACGAGGAGCATGTCGAAATGGGTGACGCAGACCATCACCGCCACGCCGGAGTACGGCTACCGATTCAGCCACTGGAACGACGGCAACACCGACAACCCGCGCGACGTATACCTGACGCAGGACACCCTCTTCACCGCCTACTTCGAGCCCAAGCCCCGCTACATGGTGGTGACCGGCTGCGTGCCGGAGGACATGGGCATGGTGCTGGGCGGCGGGCAGTATTGGTGCGACGACACGGTGACGCTGACCGCCACGGGTGCCATAGTCCCCTACCTCTTCGACCACTGGAACGACGGCAGCTGTGACAACCCACGGCAGTTCGTGATAGGGCAGGACACGGCGTTCACCGCCTACTTCGTCCGACAGGACGTGGGCATCGACACCGTGGCAGCCGACGGGCTCTTCACCCTCACGCCCAATCCAGCAACAGGGAGAGTGACGGTGGAGTCGAGCCACAGGCTGAGCCGCGTGGTGGTGTACGACCTGAAGGGCAACGCGGTGCTGGAGCAGGAGTCCGACGGCCTGACAGCCACCTTCGACGTGAGCACGTTGGCAAAGGGGGTATATGTGGTTGCCATCCACACGCCCGCAGGCATCGCCACGAAGCGGCTGGTGGTGGAATAAGAAGTAAAAGGTAGGCTGCCGCACTATGTGGCACGAGCATCTTTAAGATGATATTTTTTTGTTGAGTGCTTTTTTTTGTGTACATTTGCATCGGCAAATGTGTAATAACAATATGAAGAAAGTACTTATACTTACAGCACTTTGTGCCCTTTCGGCCATAGGGGCGCAGGCGCAGACATACGTCCGCCAGTGGAAGATGGGACCGCTGACGTGGAACGATTTTAGCCACAATACCGCCATCGGGAAGAAGTGTTCGCACCTGGAATACTACATGGGTATACAAGGCAGCATGGAGAAGCACGACGGGGTGAAATACCTGCATCCCGCCGTGACGGCGTTTATGAGTCCCGATTTCTCGTGGGCGGACACTGCCTACCGCACTCCGCAACTGCTGGCATACCACCAGTGCGCCTTCGACCTGGTGGAGCTGCACCGCCGTAGGCTGGAGAACTATATCTTGGAGGGGCGGCAGTCGTTTCTCGAGATTGTGAACCCCGACCAGCTGCTAGACAACACCATGCGGCGGGTGGGCGACGACATTGCCCGCCTGGACGAGGATACTCAGGAGGGGCGCGACAGCGTGGGTCTCCGCCTGTGGCAGACCAACGTGCGCCGACGGCTCGACAGCATGCCCTTGCACACTTTCAGCAGCCACCGCGACGCCCCGTTTCGCTGGGGGTTCTCGTTCGACGTGGGGTACACGTATATCGGCGGCGGGCTGCACGACTATCTGGGCAACGGTTTCGAGCTGGGCTGCACGGGCGACATGGGGCTGCGCCGCCATTTCTTCACCTCGGCACTGACCTTGGGCGGCAGCCGCTGCCGACAGGAGATGCTGCAGGTGGACGAGGCGAGGGAAATTAACGACCTCTACACTACCGATATGGTCTACCACCTCGATTTCTACATGGCCTACGGCTACGCGGTGGTGGACAACGCGCACGTCCGCCTCACTCCCTTTGTGGGCTACGGATGGCAGCATTTCTACTACAACGGCGACGACGAGTCGTCGCACGGCCCCACGGACGGATGCCTGCATGTGGGCGTGGACTTCCATCACATCTTCTCGAACCAAGTGGAGGTGAACGAATTCATGTGCGGACAACGCTACAACGCGACGCACGACATCGTGTCGCTCCACGCAAAGCTCTACGCCACCCACAACCGATTTGAGTCGGTGATGGGCACCCCGGCGGGATTCACCGTCAACCTGCAGGTGGGCATCGCGCTGATGTCTGGAAGAGCACATTGCGGAGAATAAGAAACAGGTGCGGCAGCCAATTTTCAACTTTCAACTTTCAACTTTCAATTTTCAATTTTCAACTTTCAATTTTCAACTTAAAATGAAACGTATAATAGTTATTGCTTTTTACCTTATATCGTTAACCACCACAATGTCTATGGCGCAGAGCAGCCGACGGGGCTGGGAGAAGGGTCCCTTGACATGGAGCGACTTCACACCCATGAACGAAAGCCTCGGACAGGAGCATTCCTACCTCGAATACATCCTCGACATCGAGCAGCGCAACGACGAGGTGAACGGCATCCAGATGAAGTCGCGTACGGCTGTGCTGTACGTCGACCGTACCATGTCGTGGGTAGACACCCACTACCGCACGCCACAGGAACTGCGATACAACCAAGTGGCGTTCAACATCGCCGAACTACACCGCCGCAGGCTGCAGCTGGTCATCGACACTGGCGGCAACGCGAATATGAACTACTACACACGCCTGCTTTCCTACGAAGTCGACAGCTTCTGCTACCACACCTACTATGGTGCCGACACGGCAGCGGTGGCTTGGTGGGATTGGGCGATACGGCGGCAGATGGACTCCATCACACCCCTTATGGTGGAGCAACACCAGAAGGCCAACGCCATCGAAAAGATAACACCACAATTCCACATGATATTCAACATAGGCTGTGGTGCCAAGTTCTTTGCAGGCGACCTCCACAAGCTGTTCGCACCGAGCGGCGGCATGTATTTCGACTTCGAAGGCGGTCTGTGGCGGCACATGTTCTCTCTAGACATGTATGTCGGGGGCGGACGATGCCTGCCCGACTCCATCGATGCCGTTGAAAACATCAACAAGCTCTACAACTACGACAAGATTACGACAATTGACCTTTCCATCAACTACGGCTTTGCCGCTATCGATGGCCGCCAGTGGACCGTCACACCATTTGTGGGCTACGGCCTGCAGGCCATCCTCTACGACGAGGACGGAGCCTCCAACGGACCTGCCGAGGGATGCTGGCGTGCCGGCGTGGACGTGAAGTACCACCTAGGTGTCGACGACGAGTACTATGGCAACGAACTGACACGCTTACAATGCTCGGCACACGGCAAGCTGTTCCTTTCGCGCGACCGTTTCAAAGACATCGTAGGCAGTCCCATCGGTGTCACCATCAACGCACAGGTCGGTTTCTCGTTCGGCATGAGGCAGATGAAGGTGCGTCGCGCAGTGACAAAGTGACGCATCCCCCGCCACTGGCAAGGCCGTTTGCTTTCATCCGTGTACATGGTTTCACACAGCACCTGCCGCCTGCAGTGCACCCCCTTTTGTGGGGAAGGGTGGCGACCGTCCAACCGTATCAAACCGTTGTCTATTCTCAATTCACTCCTCACTCCTCACAAATCGCATTTTTTTCTTGTGCAAGTAGAAAAAAAGTAGTATCTTTGCAGTTTGAAATCAAAAACACCAAACGAATGTAGAGCACTGACCATCAAGCAGTCATAAAAAGAAGGGAGGAAGCCCCATGATTGAGACTATACAGTACCAGTCCTTGAAATGGCAACAAATCACCAATCCGTCGGAAGAGGATTACCGCTATCTGTTAGAAGAATATCAGTTTCACCCTTTGGACATTGAAGACTGCCGTGGCAGCAACCAGCGACCCAAGCTGGACGAATACGACGATTACTACTTTCTCATTCTTCACTTCCCCTATTTCGACAAAGGCAACAAGTTTATCCGCATCCGCGAGGTAAAGATATTCTGGGGCAAGGATTTCATCATCACCATAGGCAAATCGCACTGGGTGGTACAGAAACTATTTGAGGAGATGCAAGAAGACCTACGCGACGATGACGACGACGTGAAGGAAATGCTCTCGTCAAGCGACCTACTGCTCTACCACATCCTCGACCGCCTGATGCTGGAGACCTACACTCTCATCATGCGCGTAGGCGCGGAAGTGGACTTAATCAACTACGACATCTTCAACCGCAAGGCAAGGAGCATCATCGAACTCATCTCCGTCACCCGGCGCAACATCATCCTGCTCAACACCACTTTCAAACCCCAGCTGCGTGTGCTGCACATGTTCGAAGGCGGTGCCATCAAAGGCTTTGTCGACCCCGAGGTGCCCGACCCCGTTACCGGCCAGACGGTCGACATGGAAGACTACTGGGGCAACATCCTCGACCAATACCAGAAGATGTTCGACTCCATCGAAGACTACGGCGAGTTGATCGAAGGCCTGTCGAAAACCTTCGACTCGTTGCAGGCCAACCGCACCAACGAGATTATGAAGCTGCTGACCATCTTCTCCACCATCATGCTGCCGCTGACCGTGGTCACGGGCCTCTTCGGCATGAACGTGGCCTTCCCCTTCACGACCAACGTCACCTCCTTCTGGTGCATCATCGGAGTGATGCTGGTAATCACGTCGCTGCTGATATTCTACTTCCACCGCCGCACAAACCGATAAATCAAAATGTGTTAACGTGTGAATTGTGATTTAGTGAATTGTGATGTGTGAATTGTGAAAGGACAAATGTATTGTCAATTCACCATTCACGATTCATGAATCACTATTCACCATTCATGAATCACGAATTACCGCGCCCAAACCACCCATGCCTACGCCTACCGCACCCTCCTTCTCACCCACACCACCTACCGCATCCGCTACCACTGGCTGGCTCGTGGCGAAGGTTCCTTCGACTTCCTGCGGGTATTCCTAGTGCCCGCCAGCGTCACCTTCACCCCCGGACGCAACCCCTCGGGTGCAACCAACACCAACCCATACGGATCCGCTACACCCGACGGATGGATACCCCTCGACGGCGGCCATCGCCTATCCAACGCCACCACATGGCAGCTCGTCGACACCCTGTTCGAGATACCCGCAGTAGGCGAATACCACCTGCTCTTCTACTGGCTCAACGACGCTTCGGGCGGAACACAGCCCCCTGCGGCAGTCGACAACATCAGCATCTCGCCCAGCGGATGCCCGGCAGTCGAAAACCTTGCCGCCGCCACCACCACCTCCATCACCCTCCAATGGGAGGCACAGCCGCTGGCACAAGAATACCTAGTCGAGTACGGCACAGCCGGATTCACGCCCGGCACTGGCATCGTCGAAACCGTAGCCGCTGTTCCCCAACAGGCATCCACCGTCCGGCACACACTGTCCAACCTCGTCTCCGCCACCTTCTACGACATCCATGTCACCACCCTCTGCGGTGAGGACTGGTATGCCGACAGCACCACCTCGCTCCTCAACGTCAACACCCTTGGCGAAAACCTCTACACCGTCACCCTCCTCTCCAACAACGAAGCCTTCGGCACCGTCGCCGGTGGCGGCACCTACCCCGAAGGTAGCGTCATCACCCTCGTCGCCACCCCCACGCCCCATACCCCATACCCCATCACCCTCTATCCCAATCCCTCGTCGGCAAACGTAACCATCCGCTGCAACCCACCCACCACCATAGCGATAATAGACATTACAGGCCGGGAAGTGATGAACGCGACGCTCACCACTGGCATAACGACGATAGACGTGAGCACCCTTGCCCCTGGAACCTATTATGTACTACCGACAAACATCCCGCACCATCCGGCATACAAACTCATAATAAATTGAAAAATGAAAATTGAAAACAATTCGTTAATGTGTTAAAACGTTAATTCGTAAATTTGAATGTCGTGAATGGTGAATTGACAATACTTGTGAATCGTGAATTGTGAATTGACAATACATTTGTCCTTTCACAATTCACACATCACAATTCACTAAATCACATTTCACAATTCACCTTTCAACTTTCAATTTCCTAATCACTAATCCACCTGTTGAAAACTTTTTCTATCCGATAACGATTTTTTTACTATTTTTGTACATTCGTTCCCTCCCAGCGGAAACAATATATAATATTGAATATTAATAAAAAACAGATAATAACATGGAAATATCAGGCAAGCTAATCAAGATTTTACAAGAAGTGCGAGGCGAAGGCCAGCGCGGACCGTGGGTAAGAGGTGGTTTTGTTATTGAAACCGACGGCGAATACCCGCGCCAAGTGGCATTCACCACCTTTGGCGAAGACCGTCTGGCGATGGTGGCAAGCATACCGCTGAACAGTCCTGTCATCGTGACCTTCATGCCCGAATCGCGCGAATGGCAGGAGCGCTGGTTCACCGACCTGCGCTGCTCCCGCATCCAAAGCTACATCCCCGGCCAGATGCCGCCGCAGGCCACCGGCTACGCATGGCCTGCAGCCGCACCCCAGGCCGCTCCCGCTGCCCCTGCCGCCGCACCCCAGGCAACATACCCCACGGCTTCGTCGTACCCCACTCAAGAGGGGACCATGGCCCCACCTGCCGCCCCTGCACAGCCGGCACCCTTCGCCTCGCCACTGAAACCCGACGAAGACCTGCCCTTCTAATGGACAAACAAGAATTGCGCAAACAAATAAGGGCGGCAAAGAAAGCCGTCCCTTTTTGTGACAAATACACCCGCTCCCTGCCCATCATGCAGCAGGTCGAGCAGCTGCCTCAGTTTCAGCAAGCCTCCGTCGTGTTGCTCTATTGGTCGATGGATGACGAAGTCCAGACCCACGATTTCGTCAACCGCTGGTATGGGCAGAAGGTCATTCTTCTCCCATGCGTCGACGGCGACGATCTGCGCCTACGACAATACACAGGTCCCCAATGCATGACTGCGGGTGAGCAGTTCGGCATCGAAGAGCCGACAGGGGCGGAATTCACCGACCTCGACAAAGTAGACCTCATCATCGTGCCCGGCGTGGCATTCGACCGTCAGCGGAACCGCATGGGTCGCGGACGCGGATTCTACGACCGCCTACTCAAAAGCACACCCAACGCCTATAAGGTGGGCGTAGGATTCAACTTCCAGCTAGTAGACAACGTGCCCGTCGAGCCCTTCGATGTTCCCATGGACAACGTGATAATTGAAAATTGAAATTGTGATTTGTGAAATGTGAAATGTGATTTAGTGAATTGTGAAAGGACAAATGTATTGTCAATTCACCATTCATCATTCACCATTCATTATTCACCATTCACCATTCACTAATCACCATTCACTAATCACCATTCACTAATCACTAATCATCAATCATGTTTGAAGTAGAAAAACCCCGCCAGTTCCATTATGTGCCTCGATTCTACGACCCTGAAAAGGAGAAATGGGAGGCATTGAAAAAAAAATACGCCATCGAACAAGAAAAGCGCGCCGCCGAATCCGAGACCCACTCCGCAGCCGACGGGGAGAGCGATGCCGAACTGGAATATTTCCAACGTCGGGTGCGCGACATCAATCGGGAGAACCTTGCCAAAAGCTCCCAACTCACCTGGCGCGACCTTTTCCGCAAACGCGAGATGCCCAAGTTCAACTATCAGCCCCGTTTCAGCTCCGAGGCTCAAACATCCGACGAGGCGAAAACCGACAAAATAAACGAAACCGACGCGCAAGACTTGGCAACCAAATACTGGCAGGCCAAGAGGCAAATCAAGATACGTCGCCGTTTCGACATCTCCGACAGCGACTACATGAAACCCATCTCAGGCACCAAAATAGTGCTGTACGGGTTCATTGCCTTTATCCTCATCCTTGTCATTATTGCCTTTTAGTTTTTATATATTATAAAAATAATGTATCTTTGCAAAAAAAAGAACCATGTTGGTAAACGTTTTAAAATCTAAGATTCATAGAGTTACCGTCACCGAAGCCAACCTCGACTATATTGGAAGCATCACCATTGACGAAAATTTGATGGATGCCGCCAATATTATCGAGAACGAGCAGGTGGATATTTATAACATCACCAACGGCGAACGCTTTCACACCTACGTCATTAAAGGTGAACGCGGCAGCGGCATCATCGGCATCAATGGGGCCGCCGCACATAAGGCCCGCTTAGGCGACCTTATCATCATTGCCTCCTACGCCATGATGGACTTTGACGAGGCCCGGGAATGGCATCCCACTGTCATCTTTCCTCAGAACAACAAGCTAGCCTAATCCATGACTGAAAGCCACAGCCAGAACCCAAAACAAAACAAGTCGACCATCGGCAACATCGTTAAACTGGTGGTCTTTCTTGGCATAGGCTTTCTCTTCATCTACTGGTTCTTACTGAAACTCGATGCCTCTCAAAAGGAGGCCATTTGGAATTCATTCACCCATGCCGACTATTTTTGGGTGGGTTGCACCATGTGCACCTGTCTGCTCAGCCATTTCGTCCGTGCCCTGCGCTGGCGATTGCTGTACGAGCCACTGGGCTACCGTCCGAGATTGAACACCACCTTCGGCTCAGTGGTGGTGGCCTATCTCGCCAACCTCGCATTCCCCCGACTGGGCGAGGTGTTGCGCTGCGCCACACTCCGCACCAGCGACAAAATACCTGTCGAGAAGTCCCTCGGCACCGTAGTCACCGAACGTTGTGTCGACATCCTCGCCTTCGGCGTGGTGGTGCTGGTGGGGCTGCTCTGCATGTATGGGCAGGCCAGAGAATGGCTTGTCGAAGTTCTCTCGGCCAAAAGCGACAGCCTGCCGGGCCTTGCCTTGGCTGCAGGAGTGGTAGTGGTCGTCGCGGCTGGAAGTATACTGCTGTACAGATGGCTGCGTCCCCGACTCATCCAATACGGTGCCTTCCGCAAGGTGGACCGCATCGTGCAGGGCGGCATCGGTGGATTGAAGAGCATCTTCCACCTCAGCACCCGCTCCATCATTCTATTCGTCCTCTATAGCTGCCTCATCTACCTACTATACATCATGGGTGGCGTATTCATCCTGCAGGCCTTCCCCGAGACGGTGGGGCTGGGATTCGGTGCCGCCTTTGTGGTCTATCTGTTTGGCTCAGTGGGCATGACCATTTCGCAAGGCGGCCTGGGAGCCTACCCCGTTTTGGTATGGCAGGCCCTGACCCTATATGGCATCAGCGAAACCGTGGGGCTGGCGGCAGGCTGGCTGCTCTGGGGCTCGCAGCAGGTGATCATCATCGTGGTGGGATCCGCCTACATCATCTATTTCTCCCTAGCCAACCGTCGCGATAATAAATGAAAGATTGCTGCCCGCCCTAACCTCTAACCTCTAACCTTTAAACAAAAAACAATAAACACAAACAATATGGAACACACACGTTGTCTTATCATTGGTTCAGGCCCTGCAGGCTACACCTCAGGCATATATACCGGTCGTGCCGACCTTCATCCTATCCTCTACGAGGGCATGCAGCCCGGCGGCCAGCTCACCATCACCACCGAGATTGAGAACTTTCCCGGCTACCCACAGGGCATTGCGGGCACTGCCATGATGGCAGACCTTCGCCAACAGGCCGAACGCTTCGGCACCGATGTCCGCACGGGCTATATCACCGAAGTAGACTTCAGCCAACGTCCCTTCCACCTCAAAGACTACCATGGCAACGAGATTGAGGCCGAGGCCGTCATCATCGCCACCGGCGCCTCCGCCCGTTGGCTGGGTCTGGACAGCGAAAAACAGTACTACGGCCAGGGCGTGAGTGCCTGCGCCACCTGCGACGGCTATTTCTACAAAGGTCTCGACGTGGCCGTGGTGGGCGGCGGCGACACCGCCTGCGAGGAGGCCTGCTACCTTGCCACCCTCTGCAACAAAGTCTACCTCATCCACCGCCGCAACGAGCTCCGCGCCTCCAAGTCGATGCAGCACCGCGTGCTCACCAACCCCAAGATTGAAATGCTGTGGGACTCCACCACCAAGGAGATTTGCGGCAGCGACCTCGACGGCGTGACGGGTGCCGACATTCAGAATGTGAAGACGGGCGAGGTACGCCACATCGACATCGCTGGTTTCTTCGTCGCCATCGGACACAAGCCCAACACCGACTTTGTCAAAGACTGGATTGAACTGGACGAGCAGGGCTACATCAAAGTCCAAAACCCCGGTAGCGCCACCAACATTCCCGGCGTGTTTGCCGCAGGCGACGTGTGCGATCCCAACTACCGCCAGGCCATCGTCGCCGCCGGCAAAGGCTGCATTGCCGCCATGGACGTAGAACGATTCCTTCAGAACAACTAGCCCGTCTGCCACTTGAATCCCAAGAGGCACATACTGGCACTGCTCATCCTGCTGCTGCTCGGCTCCGCCGCGTGGGGACAGGTGGGCGGCTTGTCCCAAATCAGCAACATGAGTATTGCTCAAGGCAACACTCCTCGCCCCCCAACCTCCATTCCCGACAGCACCTCCGCTAAGGACGACACTCTCTCCGGCGACGGCCTGCTCAAAGGCATCGAATACCACGTCGACATCCCCGACAGCACTCTCCAGGCCTCCATCTTCTTCTTCCACCGGCTGCCCCTGCAGGTGAAAATCATGGAGCTGGAGCACCCCACCCTCTCGCCCACAGGCGCACAGTTCTGCGACCGCCTCGATGCCCTCAATGGCAACTACTACCTCAACGTCACCGAACTGGGCCACCAGCACTATGCCCTGATGCCCGACTTCGCAAGCCGCCCCTCGCTGGCTTACAAGGCCAACCCGTTCCCCGGATTCTACAAAACCCCCGACAACATCTATTTCTATCAGGTGCAGAAACCCTACAGCCTCCTCTCCTACCACAGCTCGCTCAACAAAGACTACCAGCTGCACGTCACTCACACCCAGAACATCAACAGCCATTGGAACTTCGCTCTCGACTACCACCTCTTCAGCCCCACAGGTGCCTTTGCCAACAGCTCCGCCACCAACCATCTGGTCGACCTCACCACCAACTACTACTCCACCGATGCCCGCTACCAACTGTCGGCAGGCTACATCTGGCAGCGGTTTGTCCTAGGCGAGAACGGCGGCATTTCCAACATCGATGCCTACATCCATAACTCTGGCGGCTACATAGCGGGCATCCCCGTCGTAGACAACCGCCGCATGAGCTTCACAGGCGACCACACAGTCTTCATCCGCCAGTCGTTCAACACCGTCCGCCAGTTCGAATGGTACCGCCCCATCGTGGAGCAGGCCGTCGTCACCGTCGTCACCTACGACACCCTGCACATCCCCCACTTCGACACTGTCAGCCGCGACACCGTGACAATCGACAGCATCGTCGCCACCACCTCCTACCAGCTGCGCGACACCATCGTCGGCTACGATACACTCCAACCCAACAAGCCCCACGCCTACAACACCGGTGTCTTCGCCCTCGACATCCAGTGGGACAAACAGAAATACCGCTACATCGACTCCACGCTCTACAACATCGTCTCCGCCACGCTCTATTGGACCAACGACGCCTACCCCGACCACCGCTGGCGCAACCCCCTCAAGCTCTACGGCGGCATCCGCCCCCAAGTGGCAACCCTACGCTGCGACCCCTCCATCTATGCCGACAGCACACTGCGCCAGTTTGCCCTCTACCCCTTCGCCCGCGTGGAACTGAGCCCCTGGCCTGCGGCCGAACTGAGCGTGCTGGCCGAAGCCACCCCATCGATGGCAGAATACAACCTCGACGCCCAACTCACATTCCCCTTCCGCGACTCGCTGGGCAACTCCCACCGGCAGCTCTCCCTCCGTGCCGTGGTGAAGGCCTGCAGCCCCGAACTCATCTACTCCGCACAAAACCAACGCCACGACCACGTACAGGCAAACACCGGTGTCAGCCCCTACCTCCCCGCCGACCTACGTCCCGTCGGTTCGCGCCGACTGGAACTCGACTACCGCCGTGCCGACCTCCTCGACATACACCTTGCCGCCCACCATATCAGCCACAACATCTGGCTTGAGCAGCGCACCATCGACGACAGCACCATCCTAGTCCCCTGCCAGCCCGACGGCAGCGCACTCCTCCTCCAGGGACGGCTCAACCTCTACCTCACCCTCACCCGCTGGCTCCACTACGACATGCAGCATATCGTCCAATACAGCAGCAACCAAGACCTCGTCCGCGTGCCCCTCTTCGCCAGCAAGAACTCCATCTACTCCGACTTCTACCTCTTCAACCACGTGCTACACACGCAGGTGGGCATCGACCTCCGCTACCACACCCTCTTCAAGGCCGACACCTACGACCCCACCCTGGGAGTCTTCTACCGCCAAAACGATGCCGAAGTGGGAAACTACATCTGGGCCGACTTCTTCATCAACCTTCAGATCAAGCGCGCCAGCATCTACGCCAAGGCCGGCCACTTCAACAGCTACCTCGAGCAGCAGGCCCACTGCATCATCCCCGGCTACCCCTCCAAGCAGTTCGGATTCTACTTCGGCCTCACTTGGAAATTTTTTGATTAGTGATTCGTGAACGGTGATTGGTGATTTGTGAATAGTGATTAGTGATTCGAAAAATAATTTTAATTTTTAATTCATAATTCAATTCAATATATGGCTAACCAAGAAGACATTTTCAAGCGAGTCGTCTCCCACGCCAAAGAGTACGGCTTCATATTCCCCTCGAGCGAGATATACGACGGCCTTGCTGCCGTATACGACTACGGCCAGCTCGGCACCGAGCTGAAAAACAACATCAAGCAATACTGGTGGCGCGCCATGGTGCAGTACCACGAGAATATCGTGGGCATCGACTCCGCCATCTTCATGCACCCCCGCATCTGGAAGGCCTCCGGCCACGTCGACGCGTTCAACGACCCCCTCATCGACAACCGCGACTCGAAGAAACGCTACCGCGCCGACGTGCTCATCGAGGACCATATCGCCAAGATTGAGGAAAAGATAAACAAGGAGTGCGAGAAGGCACACAAACGCTTCGGCGACGCCTTCGACCGTCAGCAGTTCGTCACCACCAACGCCCGCGTGCTGGAGCACCAGAAGCAGATTGACGAAATCCACACCCGCTATGCCGAGCTGATGAACGCCAACGACCTCGCGGGCCTCAAGCAGCTCATCCTCGACCTCGGCATCGTCTGCCCCGTCAGCGGCACCCGCAACTGGACCGACGTGCGCCAGTTTAACCTTATGTTCGCCACCAAGATGGGCTCCGTCATCGACGACAGCGACACCCTCTACCTCCGCCCCGAGACGGCACAGGGCATCTTCGTCAACTTCCTCAACGTGCAGAAGTCCGGCCGCATGAAGATACCTTTCGGCATTGCCCAGATTGGCAAGGCCTTCCGCAACGAGATTGTCGCCCGCCAGTTCATCTTCCGCATGCGCGAATTCGAGCAGATGGAGATGCAGTTCTTCGTCCGTCCCGGCACCGAGCTCCAGTGGTTCCGCCACTGGAAGGAAGAACGCCTCAAATGGCACCTCGCCCTTGGCATCCCCGCCGAGAAATACCGCTACCACGACCACGAGAAGCTGGCCCACTATGCCAACGCCGCCACCGACATCGAGTTTGAGTTCCCCTTCGGATTCAAAGAGCTAGAGGGCATCCACAGCCGCACCGATTTCGACCTCGGCCGTCACAGCGAGTTCAGCGGCAAGAAGCTCCAATACTTCGACTCCGAGCTTAACGAGAGCTACACGCCCTACGTCATCGAGACTTCCATCGGCGTGGACCGCACTTTCCTGGCCATCTTCAGCCACGCCCTTCGCGACGAGACCCTCGACGACGGCAGCGTCCGCACCGTCCTCAGCCTCCCCGCCAGCCTGGCCCCCTACAAGGCCGCCGTGCTGCCCTTGGTGAAGAAGGACGGCCTGCCCGAGAAGGCACGCGAAATCATGGAGGCGCTGAAGTACGACTTCATGCTCCAATACGACGAGAAGGATGCCATCGGCCGCCGCTACCGCCGCCAAGATGCCATCGGCACCCCCTTCTGCATCACCGTGGACAATGATACCTTGGGCGACAACACCGTCACCGTCCGCGACCGCGACACCATGCAGCAGCAGCGTATCCCCATCGCGAGCCTCCGCACTTTCCTCCACGAACACATTGGAAGGTTGAAATAATAAAAAAAATCTGTCCCTTACCGATTCCTACCGTTTCTTACCGCTCCCTACCGATTTCTACCGATTTTTACTTCTTTGCATGCCGTTCAAGGCTCTGATAGCGATAAACGAGCATACAAAGACTCTATGAAATCTGGCGGTTGGTAAAAGCCACCCTAGAGAGTTGGGGGGTAGAGGTCAGGGAATGCGTGAATGGTGATTCGTGAATTGTGATGTGTGAATTGTGAAAGGACAAATGTATTGTCAATTCACAATTCACACATCACAATTCACACTTTACACATTCTCTAACCTCTAACCTATTTTCCTACCCCCCTAACCTATTATCGCAGGAGGGTGACGATGCCGGTGAGGTTTTGGTAGCCGGAGGGGGTCAATTGGTCACGGTAGCGGCATTTGTAGACGTAGGTGGCCTGCGGGAGGGGTGTGCCGTCGTGGGTGCCGTCCCAGCCTTGGTTGATGTCGGTGGTGTGGAAGACGAGGGCTCCGCGGCGGTCGTAGATCCAGAGCTCGAATTCGGTGACGGCAGTGGTGTAGGCATGAAAGGTGCTGTTGGTTGCCAGCGAGGGGGTGAAGACGTTGGGGAAGAGTATGTCGGCACGCAGCACGTCGACACGCACGGTGTCGCTAGCGGAGCAGACGGCGTTGGAGATGTTGAGCACGATGTCGAGGCTGTCGACATAGATGGGCACGTTGAGCTGCAGTCGGCGGGCGGTGTCGGTGAAGGGTGCGTCATCGTTGTAGAAGACGTACCAGAGGTGGTGGGTGTAGGGGCCGCTGCTGGCATGGGTGGCGGTGATGCTGCGATTGTCGAGGGTGATGGCGGAGGGGCGCACGTCGATGAGCGCGTGGAGCACCGGCACGGGGGGCAGGAGGGTGTCGACGACGGCGGGACAGAAGTGTTCCTGACGATAGTCGGCATAGAGGGTGAAGAGTGCGGTGTCGGCAGGGCTGAGGACGGCGATGAGGCTGTCGTGTTCGTGCCCTTCGATTACGCCGGGACCGACCCAGAGGAAGTGGCGGACTTCGGAGCGGGCCTGGAGGGTGTAGTGGGCGGGGGCTTCGCAATAGGGCACGGCGAGTATGGAGGCTTGGGGCCGCTGGAGGAGGTGGAGGGTGAGCTCGACGACGGTGTCGCCGGCAAAGAAGTCGCCCGAATAGACGGTGTCGGTGTAAATGCCTGCCTCGGTGAGCGGACGGCCGCAGAAGTAGAGGGTGTCGCCTTGGCAGAGGCTGTCGACGCGGGTGGTATAGAGGAGGTTGCGCCCCTCGAGATGGAGGGTGAGGAGCGAGTCGCAGCCATCGAGGGTGTGTAGGAGGACGGGGTAGTTGCCGGGACGGATGTAGCCGTTGCCTTGGAAGAAGACGGTGTCGCCCACGTAGATGGTGTCGTAGTAGTCGACGCTGTAGGTGGGATGGACGGTGAGGTGGAGGGTGACGAGGCTGTCGCAGCCTTGCTGGGTGAGGAAGGTGTGGTGGTAGTCACCCGTGGTGTTGAGGGTCTGTCCGGCAAAGGCGACGGGGAGGTTGTCGCAGATGGTGTCGTAGAGGACTGTATGGTAGGTGGGGTTGACGTGCATGTAGAGGGTGACGATGCTGTCGACGCCATGGCTGCCCACAAGGGTGGCGACGAGGGTGTCGGCTGAGGGGAGCCCGTTCCACGAGAAGGTGGGGAGGAGGTTGTCGCAGAGGGTGGTGTCGACGGTGTTGTAGACGTTCTGCCACACGTGGAGGTGGTAGGTGACCAGGCTGTCGCAGCCCCAGCGGTTGGTGAGGGTGAGCTGGAGGGTGGTGTCGGACGAGAGGGGGATGCCGTGGTACTGCCACGTGGCGGCCTGGTTTTGGACAATGGTGTCGAAGACTTGCGCGGAGTTGCTGTCGAAGACGGTGAGGGAGAGCTGGAGGGTGCTGTCGCAGCCGTATTGGTCGGTGCGGGGAAGGGTGAAGGTGCTGCTGGCGGTGATGCCGTAGATGAGGGTGTCGCGCCACGAGTAGCCAGAGGCGAGGCTGGTTTGGCAGACGGTGTCGGTGTCGTAGATTTGCTGCGAGTAGTGGATGGTGAGTTGCATGAGGCGCATGATGCTGTCGCAGCCGACGGAGTTGGTGAGGGTGTGGACAGGCACGGAGGCGGGCGGCACCAGATAGTTGGTGCCAAACCAGTTGTAGTTGTCGCACACCTCGACAAAGAGATTGGTGTCGGTGGAGTGGTGGAGGGTGAGGTGGAGGGTGACGGTGCTGTCGCAACCTTGGGAGTTGAAAGTTGAAAATTGAAAATTGAAATTAGATTCAGTAAAGGTTGTGTCGTGCCAGGTGTATTGGTCGCAGGCGGTGACGACGACGGTGTCGTGGCTGGTGGGCAGCATGTGCATGGTGAGGGTGAGGATGCTGTCGGCCCCGAGGTGGTTGGCAATGGTGTCGTGCTGTGTGCCGCCGGTTAGGAAGAGACAGTGGTACCACTGCAAGGGGAACATGTTGGCGCAGAAGGAGGTGTCGAAGGCGGCATAGCTGTTGCGCAGCACGTGGAGGTGGTAGGTGAGCAGAGAGTCGCACTGCTGGCTATTGACCAGCGTCAGCGTGGCCGTGGTGTCGCCCCATGCGGTGATGCCTAGGAAAGTGCGTGGGAGGCTGTTCTCGAGGCAGGTGTCGTAGTAGTCGCCATAGGTGACGGGTTTCAGGTGCAGGTGCATGTTCACCAGGCTGTCGCAGCCCTGCTGCGAGGTGAAGAGGTGGGTGTGGATGCCTGTGATGGAGTAGTATTGTCCTCCCATGGGGATGGAGTCGCCACTGCAGATGGTGTCATAGCGGTGAGTGGAATAGGAGTTGTTGATTGTGAGGTGGAGGGTGACGATGCTGTCGCAGCCGACGGAGTTGGGTGTCGTGAATAGGGCATTGTTGGTGGACAGTGTGTAGAGGCTGTCGTACCAGAGGAAATGGTCGCAGGCGGTGGCAAAGGTGTCGCCCTGGCTGGTGCTGAGCACGGTGAGATGGAGCGTGCGGACGCTGTCGCAGCCTTGGGACGAGAGGAAGTTGTGGGGGTAGTTGCCTGGGGTGGTGTAGGTGGTGCCTTCGAAGGTGAAGGACTGGTTGCTGCAGATGGTGGCATTGACATCTACTTGCGAGGAGGGTATGACATGGAGCGTGAGCGTCAGTATGCTGTCGGCACCGAGGTGGTTGGGGATGGTGTCGAACTGGGTGGCGGCGGTGTTGAAGGTGCGGTGGTACCACTGGATGGGCAGTCGGCTGGCGCAGATGGTGCTGTCGAAGGTGGCGCGGCTGTTGTGGAGCACATGGAGGTTGTAGACTACCAGGCTGTCGCAGCCGCTGCTGTTGGGATAGTGGAAGGCCTCGTTGGCGGTTTCGCCGTTGAACTGGCGTCCGCTGAAGGTGCGGGGGAGGTCGTTTTCGTAGACGGTGTCAAAGACCGTGCTGCTCGAGGAGGCATGGAAGATGACGGTGAAGGAGGTGTCGAAGACACAGCCCAGCGAGTCGGTAATGAGCACGGTGTAGGTGATGGTGGTGTCGGAGGTGAGGTATAGAGGGGCAGTGAGCATAAAGGCGGTGTCGCTGCGGCGGGCCACATAGTCGCCCTGGATGTCGGCATATGCCACCGTGGGCACATAGTCGGTGCGCGACAGGCGGTTGGGATTCAAGGCCAGTTCCCAGCCGAAGATGTAGCCGTTGTCGCCGCTCCAGCCGTCGATGACTTCGATATACCAGGTGCCGTTCATCGGGCAGCCGATAAGGGAGGCAAAGGAGTTGTCGGGATGGTAGAAGTTGGTGCCTGCCGCCACATTCGACGAGTCGATGGTGTAGTATAACGGATTGTAGTTTGCGTAACGATATATCAGAGCGTCGCCCGGGGCGTATGTGAATCCGGCATCGGTGCAGTTGGACCAGCAGTAGCGCCAGCCTGTGCCGGGTTCGTTGTATTGGTTGGTGGAGTCGCACACCTCACTACCCTCGTGGTCAGCGGCAATGCCCAGATAGGTGCTGGTCGACACATTGCTTCCGCTCTGCCAGCCACGACTGGTGGCGGCGATGCTGCTGTTGCAATTCGAGGAACCGGAGCCGCCATAGCGCAGGATGTCGGCCGACTGGGTGTTGGGGCAGGTGATGTTGATATAGATGTCGCCGATGTAGGAGTGCTCGATGTTGAGCATCACGTAGCGGATGTCGTTGATGTCGGAGATGTGAGCGTCGTGGTCGAACCCCGAGAACTCTAGCTCGGAACGGTATGAGCATCCGTTGGGCTCGCAGTACTGGCCGTCGGGTAGGAAGATGCGCGCCGACTCGGAAAGGGTCGACTCACCCCTTAATACCTGTATCGTGGAACCCGCAGCCACACCCACGGTTATCAATGCCGAGTCGCCGGCGCAGAGCTCGTCGGGCACATACATCTCGATATCAGGGTCTAAGCTACCCACGTGGAAGTGCAGCGTGTCAGTAAGTCCCCCATTGGTGAAGGCCACCAAGGCATACCACCCTGTGTCCTGCACCGTGATGGAGCGTGTTGTCTCCCCCGTGCTCCACCAATAGCCGTTGGCAGTGTCGGCGGTGAGCGTCACCATGTCGAACCCGCATAGAGGGCGCAAGCCCCTCACCACGGCGGGGAAGCGCGGGGTATGCACCGTCAGCGACCGCACACAGTCGTCAGTGCCATAGTCTGCCTGCGGGGTGATGTCGAAAGTATAGCTGGTGTTGGGTGTCAACCCCTCTGCCCGATAGGAAAGGCCGTTCACCACCGTGTCCACGCTACCATAGTGCAGGTGGAACGGGGTGGTGGTGTCCACGGCTGTCCAATACAGCCGCACCGACGTGGCGGCGAGCATGTTGTATGCATAGGTGGTGACCACGTTGCTGCAATTACCGGGACGTACCTCGTAGTGCAGCACAAAACCGCTAAACGTTCCGCTGCCGTCCGTGCTGAACAGCACCGTCATCCGACCCATGTAGGAGGTGTCCGCCAACGTGCCCGTGCCCATGTAGGTGCCCAGCAGCATCGACGAAAGTCCCTCGGAGGCATACACCGACAGGAAGTCGTAGCCGCTCTCGGTATTGTACGACCCCCAAAGGAGGATGGTGTCGCCCACATTGGCGGTGATGATTACCATGCCGTAGAAATTGTCGGAATAGTTGCTCAGCGAGTCGCCGTCGTCCACAATAGTGCCCGTGGGATACAGGGTTCCGTCCACATAGGTATAATACCCGTCAGCCATTACCGTATGCGACGACTGCGAATAGGCCGTCGGCACGAAGGCTAAGAACAGTGCAACTATAAGAATATCACGTAATAATCCTTTCATAACCATAACGTATTTCAAAATGCAAAAATACGTAAAAAAAATGGAAAATGAAAATTGATGGGTTCTATTAATTTGCTTTCATTGTCGCGTCTCTTCGAGACGCAGTTTCGTTACGTTTTGACTCTCACCGCACTGCGCCTTATGGCTTGTACGGTGTTATTAATGGTCACACCTCTTCAAGGTGATTTATAGAAGTCCCCAATTGAAAATTGAAACGTTTCACAAACCGAATGCAGAGAGAGCTTGCTCGCTATGCTGAGGCGAGAAACGTCACGAAGTAACCTCGCAGGACGAACACTTTACGCCTCAATAATTTCAATTTTCAATTTAAAACATGTAGTAGAACCCGATTGTCAGCAGGTTGGTGTTGAGCGTATTGATTCCGACATTAAAGTCCTGCGTGGTGGTTTCCGACTCGGGTTTCTTGGATGCTGTCATGCCGCCCACATTGTATGGCCACAGTGTCGTGGTGGTGCTGATAAAGTTGAGCGATGCAAGGTTGAGGTAGAAATCCACCCCCACATGATGGCTGATGGCATAGCTTGCCACCGGCACCACCTCCACGCCAAAGGAGCGGTCTGTCCTGTCGCGTTTCATTCTCATCTCGTTATCGTTGAGGGCGCGGATTTCGTTGCGGGTGTCCCACCCCCAGCCCATGCTGTATGAGCAGGCTATCTCGGCATGCAGGCTCCAGTTGCCCGTCGTGAAGCAGCAGAGGCGCAGATAGCCTCTTGCCACTGCCGTGAGGATACGGCTGTTCAGCGTTGCCGACCGCTGCCATGTGGCTTCTATCGGGTCGTAAAAGCCTTCGGCATAGTTAAATGCTGAATAGTCCATGCCCAGCTGCAAGCCCATGGACACATAGTCGTTGAACGCGTATCCCACTTCGGGAGCTATATAGCAGCTCTGACCTTTGGGCAGGCTGCCATCGTAGGCTGGCACCCCTTGTTCGGAATAGCCATAGCCTTTGTTGCCATAGCCCATATCGAGACTCAGATACACCTGGGCATGCAGCAGACCAAAAAGCAAAAAATAGAAACTAAAAAGTGCTAGTTTCCTCATTTCAGTCTAACATTGGCCAGTTTATAGGTCAGGTGAAGCTTCAGCCCGGGGACATACTCCATGATGCCGGCAACCTTTTCCTTGTCGGTATACTGCCAGAAGGTGTAGCGCGTGGCGGGGAATTTCAGCCCATTACTCACGATGATGACATGGTAGGCACCATAGCGTTCGAGGCTGAAATACTTGAGATAGGCCTCCTGACTGGTCATAATCAAAGGCTTCACTCCGTATTCCTTCTCCATCATCTGCAGCAGCATGTCGAGCCGCTTGATGTTCAAGTCGTAGGGGTTGTCGGGCACCACATATACGACAGGAGCCAAATCCATGTGGCAGTCCTTCACCGCGGCCTTAAAGTTGTCCATCTGGCCCTGAGCCGAATAGTGGCGGTCGTAGCGGTGCACGCAACCCAACGGCATACCCACCTTCTGCGCCTGCACCAGGTTGGTCAGGCAGCGTTGGTCGGTAATGGTGGCACCTGTCGTCGTCATGATGTAGACAAACTCCAAATCGTTCTGTTCGCGCACCGCAGGCCAGTCTACCGTGCCTTGGTTCTGTGACACAAAAATGCCCATCGGGGCAGTAGTTTGGGCGGCAGCCAACAGGGGCAGTGCCATCATCAAAAAGAGGAATATTTTACGCATATTACAATATAATTTTATCCTTGATTGAATTTGCAAAAATACAAAAAAAAAATTGAAAAATGAAAATTGAAAATTAAAATTGGCAAAAAAAGACCCATACGGGGGGCTTGATTGTCTGATTGCTTGAGTGTTTGAGAGATTACTCAAACGAAATAAAAATCATTTGTCGAATCACAAATCACACTTCACCATTCACCATTCACGAATCACCATTCACGAATCACTAATCATAGCCATATATTTCTCCTCGGTGAGGATGGGGACACCCAGTTTCTCGGCCTTCTTGAGCTTTTCGGGACCCATCTTGGCTCCTGCCAGCAGGTAGGTGGTCTTGCCGCTGATGCTGCCGGCGGCCTTGCCGCCGTGCTGCTCGATAGATGCCTTGATTTCGTCGCGCGAGAAGTGTTCGAACACTCCGCTCACCACGATGGTCATGCCTTCCAACTTGTTGCTGACGCGCTGCTCCACCACCTGCATCTGCAGCCCTGCCGCCCGCAGGCGGTCGACGACGGCGCGATGGGCCGGGGTGGCAAAATAGTCGTAGACTGCCATGGCGGTGACCTCGCCCACATCCTCTACCATTGCCAACTCCATGACGTTGGCTGCCATCAGCGCGTCGATGCCCGCGAAATAGCGTGCCAGTTTCTTGGCCCCCACTTCGCCCACATAGCGTATGCCCAAGGCGAAGAGCACCCTCTCGAACGGCACCTGCTTCGACTGCTCGATGGCGCGGAGGATGTTGTCGGCACCCTTTTCCTGAATGGATGCGGACGATTCGGCTCCCAGCCCGACCAGCTGGTCGCGACGCAGGTAGTAGAGGTCGGCCACGTTACGCACCAGTCCCGCGTCGTAGAGCAGGCGCAGGCGTTCGCTGCCGAGGGTGTCGATGTCCATCGCCTTGCGGCTGACGAAGTGTTCGAGATGCCCCAGCAGCTGCGGCAGGCAGCCGTCCTGGTTGGGGCAGTAGTAGCCCGCCTCGCCCTCGGCGCGCACCAGCGGGGTGCCGCATTCGGGGCACACCTCCGTATAGGCTATCGGCCGCGCGTCGGGCTGTCGCTGCGACATGTCCACGCCCACAATCTTAGGGATGATTTCGCCCCCTTTCTCCACCAGCAGGCTGTCGCCCTCGCGGAGGTCCAGCTTTGCCATGAAGTCGGCATTGTTGAGGGTGGCACGGCGCACCGTGGTGCCGCCCAGCCACACGGGATGCAGGTTGGCAACGGGGGTGACGATGCCTGTGCGCCCCACCTGGTAACTGACGCTCTCAAGCGGGGTGCTCACCTGCTCCGCCTTGAACTTGTAGGCTATCGCCCAGCGGGGCGACTTGGCAGTCATGCCCAGCCGGTCCCATAGGTCGGTCTGGTTGACCTTGATGACCACGCCGTCGATGCCGTAGGGCAGGTTCCAACGCTCCTTGTCCCAGAAGTCTATGAAGAAACGGATGTCGTCGATGTTGCGACATTCCTTGATATAGGGCTGCACCTTGAAACCCCACTGGCGAAGAGCCTCAAGGCGACCGTAATGAGTGTCGAATTGAGAATTGAGAATTGAGAATTGAGAATTATCAGGCAACATCATAAAGTAGGCGCAGAACAGCAGCTTGCGCTTGGCGCACTCGGCCGAGTCCTGCAGTTTCAGCGACCCGCTGGCGGCGTTGCGGGGGTTGGCGAAGGGCTCGTCGCCATCAGCCTCGCGCTGGCGGTTCATTGCCTCGAACGCCTCGAAGGGGTAGACCACCTCGCCACGAACCTCAAAGTCATCAGGATAATCCCCCTGCAGACGCAAGGGTATGGTGGGAATGGTGCACGCGTTGGCGGTGATGTCGTCGCCCACCATGCCGTTGCCACGGGTGACGGCCTGCACCAGCTCACCATTGCGATAGGTTAGGCCGATAGCCACGCCGTCGTACTTCAGCTCGCAGGTGTAGCTGAACGAGATGCCGTCGAGCAGCTTGCGCGTGCGCGACTCGAATTCCTCTATCTCCGCGATGCTGTAAGTGTTGCCCAGCGAGAGCATGGGGAACCTGTGCTCCACCTGACGGAACGTCTTGTTCACCTCGCCTCCCACGCGGCGTGTGGGCGAGGTGGGCAGTGCCAAGTCGGGGTAGGCACGCTCTAGCTCTATCAGCTCGCGCAGCAGCGCGTCGAACTCATAGTCGCTCACCAGCGAGCGGTCGTTCATATAATATTCGTGGTTGTAGCGGTCGATGAGCTCGGTGAGCTCGGCTATGCGTGTTTGTGCTTCCGCGAAAGTCATATTGTTTTGAGTTTTGAGGTTAGCGGTTAGGGGTTAGCGGTTAGGGGTTAGGGGCGGCAGCCGTCCCCTTCCCCTCTTGAGAGGGGTGGCTCAAAGAGCCGGGGTATGTCCTCTAACCCCTAACCTCTAACCTAATTCACAATTCCATTAAAATTATACGACACCGGGCCGATGAGCCGAATGGCGGTGAAGCTGTCAGGGGTGGCGGTGAACGTCACCTCGAAGTCGCCGCCACGTGTGCGCAGGCGGTGAAAACCGGTCACCAAGGCGCAGGCGGTAACACCTGTGCCGCAAGCCCAAGTCTCGTCCTCCACCCCGCGCTCGTAGGTGCGCACCAGCAGGCTGCCGTCCGCCATCGGCTCCACAAAGTCGATGTTGGCACCCTCGGGGCCCATGTCGGGATGGTGGCGCAGCCGACGGCCCTCGCCCACCACGTCGTAGTGTTCCAAGTCGCTCACCCGCTGCACATAGTGCGGCACGCCCGTGTTCAGGCAACATCCCTGCAGCACCTGTCGGAGCGTTGCCGTCGGCACGTCGCGCATACCCAACCGCACCAATCCCTGCCCCTGCTCCTCGTCCCAACGCAGTATTGCCGCCTCATGGGCTCCGTCGTCGGCCACGAAACGCAGGCGCACCTCCTCTCCTACCCTATGCCCCATGCCCAGCAGATGGGCAAAGAGCGAAATGCAGCGTCCCCCGTTGCCGCACATGTCGGCGGGATGGCCGTTGGAGTTGTAGTAATGCATGGCAAAATCGTTGCCCTCTGGGGCGCTGCCCAGCAGCATCAGCCCGTCAGCCCCTACCCCGAAACGGCGGTGGCAGATGCGGGCTATCGTCTCGGCCGACAGATCCATAACTTGCTCGCGGGCATCGACAATCACAAAGTCGTTCCCCGCCCCGTCAAACTTATAGAATTTCATTCATTCTTAATTTTCAATTATCAATTCTCAACTTTCAACTCCTCCTGCCCCTTCACCAGCTTCTTGCTGGTTATCAGCACCAGCACCGAGCAGTAGATGATGGAGCAGAATATCACGGCGTAGGTGACATGCTTTATCAGCGTCGCACCGGGGATGACAACGCGGCCCGCCGCCAAGTTGGCCTGCTCCGGCATCGAGGCCAGCACCGCCGACACCAATCCCTTGGGTATCAACATCGACACCGTCAGCCTGTCCTCCTTAGTGTTGCGCTGCCCCACCACCGTTATCAGCACAAAGCGTATCACAAACAGCGCGGCAGCAATAATCGCGCCATACATCAAGGCACTCATATTCGTAAACGGTATGCAGATGCCCACATACACAAAGAAATAGGTCTTCAGCACAAACACAAACTCCTTGAAGAAACTCTTCTCCCCCTCCTCCAACGTGGTCATCGGGCGGAGCTTCAACTTCTTGAGAAACGACATCTCGAAATATTCGGGATTGCCCAGCACAAGTCCGAACGCCAGCGCGGCGATGGCACCGCTGTAGCCCAACGCCTCAGTGAGGCCGTAGATGACAAACACAAAGGCAGGCGTGAGGAACATGGAGTTCTGCAGCTTGCGGATGCGGTCCATAAACGACGACCACACTATGCCGCCCACCACGCCCAGCACCAGCGCCATAAACACCGATGCCAGCACCCGCCCCACGGTGGACCCGATGCTGATATTGCCCATCTTGTAACCCTCAATAAATGCCAGCGACACCACGATGCAGAGCACGCCCGATATGGCGGACTCGAGGGTGAGCAGCACCCGTGTCCTATCGCTCACGCGCATCTGACGCACCAGCGGTATCACGATGGCGGCGGCGGTGCCTGCCACCATCGACCCCAGCATCATCGACGCCTTCCACTCCAGCCCCATCACAAAGCGCGAGACCACCGTCACCGTAGCCATCGACAGCACAAACGACAGCAGCGTCACCTGCACCACGCCAGTCCAATACTTGCGTATGGTGTCCAGCCGCATGTCGATGCCGCTGTCGAAAAGGATAAACAGCAGCGTCAGCGACGCAAACACCGGGCCCGTGCCCTCCAGCTGCTCGGGAGTCACCCAGCCCGACACCGGCCCCACCAATATGCCGATTACCATCAGCAGCAGCACATCGGGAATACGCTGCCTGCTGAACCACGCATTGAACAGATGCGCGCAGAATATCAACAGTCCGAGGAAAATGTAAGTCATGGTTTTATTGGGTTAGAGGTTAGATGTTAGGGCGGCAGGACGTATGTCCACTGGACATCCTTAATACTCTTGAGAGGGGTACCGCGAAGCGGGGGGGTATGTATTAATTTTAATTCTTATAAGAGTTTAGAGAATATTAGAGAATATCCTAGTGCGTCAGCCAATTTTCAATTTTCAATTCTCAATTTCAAAGGTCCACCTCGGGAAACAGCACCCTGAACGAGTCGAGCGCGGGATTGGCCTGCACCATCACGTCATACTTGTCCCTCGCCGAGTAGGCCACCGCCTCGTGCTCCTCATACACCACCTCCACCCTGCAGTTCAGCTTCGGCCTGTGGCTCCGCTTCCTCAGGAAGGTGAGCATACGTATCAGGTGGGGACGGATCTCGGCTTCGGCATAGCTGTTGTTCACCACTATCACGAAATTATCCTCGTCTTCCAGCCTCAACTCCCTACCCTTCAGCTGCTCTGCCAGCTTGGGCAGCTCCGCGCCCATCGCCTCCCGCATCGCCTCCCAGTGCGCCGTCAGGCTCTCCGGCGTCAATGGCTCTGCTGCCTCCTCCTCCGCCACCTCCTTCGCCACCGTGGGCGCCACTATCGGCTCGGTCTTCACCGAGATGCCCATCGTGCGGTGCAGCCTGCCCACAGGGGCCTTCTCGCCCGCCACACCCTGGTCGACCTTTATCGCCGCTGCGGGCGCGACTACCGGGGTCACAAGCTCCGCGGCCGACTTGTTGTCGACCCTCTGACTGTCACCCGTAGTGGTGCCCTGTCCCTGCTCCGCCTTTGGCGACCTTGCTATCTACGGATACGTCACCAGCGTGGCCAGCTTCATCAGCGCCACCTCCACAAAGAGGCGTTTGTTGCCCGCCTCCTTATAGCGGTACTCGAAATCACTCGAGATGTCCAAATACCTCAGCAGCAACGCCAGCCCGCAGTTCACCGCCTGCTCGCCGTAGCGTCCCCTCTCCGCGTCGCCCACCTCCATCAGGCGGTGCGTGGCGGGGTCGAGGCTCACCAGCAGGTTGCGTAGGTGCTCGCTCAATCCGGTGATGAAATGCTGCCCGTCGAGGCCCTTGTCGATAACCTCCTGGTAGAGCAGCAGCGAATTCGAAATGTCGCCCGCGCGGAAAAAGTCCACCAGCCGGAAATAATACTCCGAGTCCAGCAGGTTCAAGTTCTCGTTGCACAGCTGGCGCGTCAGATTGCCCTGCGTGAAACTCACCAGCTGGTCGAAAATCGACAGCGCGTCGCGCAGTCCGCCCTCCGCCTTGCGGGCAATGATGTGCAGGGCCTCCTCCTCGTAGCGTATGCCCTCGCGCTCGGCAATGCCGCGCAGGTGCGCCACGATGTCGCCACTGTCGATGCGCTTGAAGTCAAACACCTGGCAGCGCGACAGGATGGTGGGGATAATCTTGTGCTTCTCCGTGGTGGCGAGGATAAACTTGGCATAGGCGGGCGGCTCCTCCAGCGTCTTCAAGAAGGCGTTGAAGGCGGCCGACGACAGCATGTGCACCTCGTCGATGATATACACCTTGTACCTGCCCGACTGTGGCGGCACATACACCTGCTTCACCAGCTCGCGGATGTCGTCGACGCTGTTGTTCGACGCCGCGTCGAGCTCGAAAATGTTCATCGACCCGCCCTCGGCAAACGAGCGGCAGCTCTCGCACTCGTTGCAGGGCTCCGTGTCCGCCGTGAGGTTGGTGCAGTTGATAGTCTTGGCAAGGATACGCGCGCAGGTGGTCTTGCCCACGCCGCGCGGCCCGCAGAAGAGAAACGCCTGCGCCAGCTGGCCTGTGCGGATGGCGTTCTTAAGCGTGGTGGTGATATGCTGCTGCCCGACCACCGAATCGAACGTCTGCGGTCGGTACTTACGTGCTGATACTATGTAATTTTCCATATCGTGAGGTACAATAATTCGGTGCAAAGATACGCTTTTTTTTCGGAATATCGAAAAAAAATGCACCAGCCGTCCCCCTCCCCCGTCCCATCTTGAGAGGGGAGAGGAACATCCAGTGGATGTTTCTCCGAAGCGGTGGGGTATGTCATAGAGGGGTGGCTCGAAGAGCTGGGGGTATATTCAATTCTCAACATTCAATTCTCAAATGGTGACTTCTATTTTTTATCGCCTGACGGCGAGAAATTGAACAAAATTGATAAATAAAAATTTTATATGATTTTGAATCAAGATTTTATATAATTTCTGCCCGCAGGGCATC